>ENA-OQHF01001997-OQHF01001997.1-human-gut-metagenome-genome-assembly--contig:-NODE-1997-length-10672-cov-2.278805_pt1 | contig 10672 bp, 10 predicted proteins | sample MGYA00242559_ERZ504709 | MGnify/ENA primary metagenome ERZ504709 (study PRJEB26092, sample SAMD00036203) | human gut metagenome | host: Homo sapiens | study: EMG produced TPA metagenomics assembly of...
CGTGCTTGAGTCCGGTGCCGGCTCGGGCGCGATGAGCGTGAACCTGCTGGACGCCGTGGGCGAGCGCGGCCACCTGACCACGATCGAGCTGCGCCCCGAATTCGCCAAGGTCGCCCAAGCCAATGCCACGCTGTACTATGGCGAGGCCCCCAGCTGGTGGGATCTCAAAACCGGCGACTTCGATTCCGTTGCCGCCGAACTGCCCGAACACTGGTTCGACCGCATCATGCTCGACATGCTCGACCCGTGGAACAGGCTCGAGCAGGCATACCGCGTGATTGCCCCCGGCGGCGTGTTGGTCAGTTACGTAACTACCACCACGCAGATGAGCCGCATGGCCGAAGCCCTGCGCGCGGCCGGCTGCTGGACCGAGCCGCAGATCCAGGAATCGTTCGAACGCACATGGAAGGCCCAGGGCCTCGCCGTACGCCCCGACCACCAGATGATCGGTCATACCGGTTTCCTTGTTATCTCGCGCGCCATGGCCTCCGGGTTCGAGGCGCTCAGAAAGCGCGATCGCGTGACCAAGGACACACAGACCGACATCGACTCGCTCACCGACGAACAGCGTGAAGCGCAGATCGAGGAACTGGAACTGCGCGACATCTCCGACCACAAACTACGTAAGGTGTTGCGCGACCTCGACCGTCAGGTGGGAGAACTTGGCAATACGCACGAATAACCGCCAAACGATGAGTTTGTGAACGCTCACACACCTCTATACTGGAAGCAATACCACACCGCCACACCGCCACACCGCCACACCGGGCAGACGGTTCGTGAAGGGAGCCACGGATGGGCATCAAGCTGAGTAAAGTCGCCAAAGCGGCGAAGAAATACGACCATATTCTCATCATCATGAGGCATGCCAAGGCTGAGCCGTTCGGCGACAAGGGTGACTCGGAGCGCGAGCTCACCGACAAAGGTCTGAAACAGGCGAAGGCCGTGGGCAAGGGCATCGAGTCGTTGGGACTGGTGCCCGACCAAATCTCCTGCTCGTCCGTTACCCGCACGCGCCAGACGTTGGACCGCATGCTCAAGACCTTTGGCGACAAGCCAATCGTCGACTACCGCATCAGCCTGTATGACGGGGGAGTGCAGGCGGTGTTCGACGAGCTCGCCCACGTCAAGGCCAAGAATCGCGTGTTCATGATCGTGGGCCACGAGCCGACTGTGTCGATCAGCGCCCAATGGCTCGCCTCCGCCGACTCCGACGGCGAACGACTCGACCTGCTGAATTTGGGACTTTCGCCCGCATCCATCGTGATCATGGGATCGAACAAACCGTTCGACGAATGGCAGGTGCACAGCGGCGAACTGCTCGCGGTCATCAATGTGAAAGACTTCGACTAAAGCGGATATAAATTCCATCTATAACGACACTCTGCGGCCATTTATAAGGGCCGGAATCCGGATGTTTTGCTACCCTAAGTCGGGTTACGAACGCATACATTGGAGGATTCATGTCCACTCTGACTTCCGTCTCCGGCTTCCCCCGCATCGGGCAGAACCGCGAACTGAAGAAGATCATCGAAGGCTACTGGAAGGGTGCCAACGACCTCGCCGCCGTCAAGGCCACCGCCGCCGAACTGCGCGCCAAGCACTGGAAGCTGCAGCAGGCCGCCGGCATCGACCTCATTCCCAGCAACGACTTCAGCTACTACGATCAGATGCTGGACACCGCCATCCTTCTCAACGTGATTCCGCAGCGTTACGCACGTCTCTCCTTCGACAACCAGGAGGACACGCTCTTCGCCATGGCCCGCGGCTACCAGGGCGACAAGGGCGACGTGACCGCCCTGCCGATGAAGAAGTGGTTCACCACCAACTACCACTATCTGGTGCCCGAAGTCGAGTCGGCCGCGGAGATCAAGCTCAACTCCACCAAGCCGTTCGACGAGTTCAACGAGGCCAAGGCGCTGGGCATCGACACCAAGCCCGTGTTCATCGGCCCGTACACGTTCCTGAAGCTCGCCCGCACCCCGGAAGCCACCGAACTCGAGCTCGACAAGGGCCTGGTCAACGCCGTGGCCGCCGTCTACGCCGAAGTGCTCGCCAAGTTCAACGAGCTCGGCGCCGCATGGGTCCAGCTCGACGAGCCGTACCTCGTGCTCGACAAGGAGCCGGGCGACGTTGAACTCTTCAAGACCCTCTACACCAAGATCCTGTCCGCCAAGGGCAACGTCAAGGTGCTGCTCAACACCTACTTCGGCCACATCGCCGACGTGTACGAGACCGTCAACCTGCTCGGCTTCGACGGCATCGGCCTGGACCTCAACGAAGGCCGCGAGGAGAACCTCGAAGCCGTCGCCAAGTACGGCGTGGCCTCCAACACCACCATCTTCGCCGGCGTGATCAACGGCCGCAACATCTGGCGCAACAACTACGCCACCTCCCTCGGCCTGGTCGACGCCCTGAAGCAGGTCACCAACGTGACCGTCTCCACCGCATCCTCCCTGCTGCACGTGCCGTTCAGCACCGAAGGCGAGACCGGCATCCCGGCCGAAGACCTCAAGCACTTCGCGTTCGCCGTCCAGAAGCTCGACGAGCTCAAGGAAGTCGCCGCCCTGGCCGACGCCACCGAGGACGAGAAGAAGGCATCCGCCGCCCTCGCCGCCAACCAGGCTCTGTTCGACGGCACCCGCGTGGCCGCCGACCCGGCCGTCGCCGAGCGCATCGGCAAGCTGTCCGACGCCGACTACGTGCGTCAGCCTGCCCGCGAGGAGCGTCAGGCCCTGCAGCGCGAGGCCCTCGGCCTGCCGCTGCTGCCGACCACCACCATCGGCTCCTTCCCCCAGACCAAGGAGATTCGCGCCGAGCGTGCCAAGCTGCGCAAGGGCGAGGTCACCAAGGAAGCCTACGACGAGTTCATCAAAGCCCAGATCGACGCCGTCATCAAGAAGCAGGAGGAGATCGGCCTCGACGTGCTGGTCCACGGCGAGTTCGAGCGTAACGACATGGTCGAATATTTCGGCCAGAACCTCAACGGCTTCCTGTTCACCAAGAACGCTTGGGTCCAGTCCTACGGCACCCGTTGCGTCAAGCCCCCGATCGTCTGGGGCGACGTTTCCCGCGCCAACCCGATTACCGTGGAATGGTCCGCGTACGCCCAGTCCAAGACCGACCATGTGATGAAGGGCATGCTCACCGGTCCGGTCACCATCCTCAACTGGTCCTGGCCGCGCGAGGACATCACCCACGAGGAGCAGACCAAGCAGCTCGCCCTCGCCATCCGCGACGAAGTGCTCGATCTCGAGGCCGCCGGTATCAAGGTCATCCAGATCGATGAGGCCGCCCTGCGTGAGAAGCTGCCGCTGCGCAAGTCCGACTGGCACGTCAAGTACCTCGACTGGGCCGTTCCGGCCTTCCGTCTGGTGCACTCCGCCGTCAAGCCGACCACCCAGATCCACACCCACATGTGCTACTCCGAGTTCAACGACCATCATCCGCGACATCGACGCGATGGATGCCGACGTGATCTCCTTCGAAGCCTCCCGTGGCGATCTGGTGGTGCTCGACGCCATTCATGACGCGCACTTCGAGACCGAGGCCGGCCCGGGCGTCTACGACATTCACTCCCCGCGTATTCCTTCCGAGAAGGAGTCGAGGATCGTATCTACGAGATCCTTGACAAGATGGACGTCAAGAAGGTGTGGATCAACCCTGACTGCGGTCTGAAGACCCGTGGTAACGCCGAGACCTGGCCGAGCCTGGAGAACCTGGTCGCCGCCGCCAAGGCCGTGCGCGCCAAGCTCGACAAGTAGCGGAAATCACCGAGCTCCCTCTGGATGAGGGAGCTCGGGTTTATGTAAGGAAATCAGCATGCATTCCCCGATGTTCACCCTTGAGGTCTTTCCCCCGAAGCGCAACGCGCCTGTCGGCACCATCTACGACACCCTCGATGGACTCGAAGGGCTGAACCCCGACTTCATCTCCGTGACCTACGGTCACGGCACCCATTCCGACCGCACCGCCACCGCGCGCATCGCCCACACGATCAGCAAGGAATACGGCATCCCTGCAGTCGCCCACCTGACCGCGCTCTACTCCGACAAGGCCAAGATCGATGAGGCTCTCGACATGTTCGAGGAAGCCGGCGTGAGCGCCGTGCTCGCGCTGCGCGGCGACTACATCGACGGCGAGCAGCTGGTCGGCGAGTTCAACCACGCCAGCGACCTCGTGTCATACATCCGCTCCGTGAAGCCGGACTTCAAGGTGTTTGGTGCTTGCTACCCGGAAGGCCACTATCAGGCTGACTCGCTGGACCAGGACATCGAAAACCTCAAAATCAAGGTTGATGCCGGCGTCACTCACCTGATTTCCCAGCTCTTCTACGACAATGAGGACTTCTACCGCTTCCTCGACAAGGCGCGCGCCGCCGGCATCACCGTGCCGATCGAGGCGGGCATCATGCCGGTGCGTGGAGCCAAGTCCGTGCGTCGCATGGCCGAGCGCAACGCCTCGCGCATCCCGGACAGGCTCAACACCCTGCTGAACAAGTGGGGGGACGACATCCAGTCCCTGCGTGCCGCCGGCATCCTCTACGCTTCCGAGCAGATCGCCGACCTCGTGGCCCACGACGTGGACGGCGTCCACCTGTATTCGATGAACCACCCCGCCACCACGCGCCGTATCTGGCGCAATGCGGAACCGTTGTTCCGCGGTACGCAAGGTTGACGCATATCGCGGCGCGGCGCATCTCAATGCGTCGCGCCGCACGTTAATCTGCTGGCGAAACCCAGAGTTCTCCCAGCGGCCGATGGGTATCATGAACGTGCAAGCCAACCAAAGCGATGGAAGGGAGTCCGTTATGTGCACTGGTGTCCGTTTCTCCGATGATGAGGGCAACACCTATTTCGGCCGTAATCTCGACTGGAGTTTCTCATATGGGGAGACCATCCTGGTTACTCCGCGCGGCTACCACTATGACACGGTGTTTGGTGCGGGCGGCAAGGCGAAGCCGAACGCGGTGATCGGCGTGGGTGTGGTCATGGCCGATAGGCCGATGTATTTCGACTGCGCCAATGAACATGGTCTGGCCATCGCCGGCTTGAATTTCCCCGGCTACGCCTCGTTCGTCCACGAACCGGTCGAAGGCACGGAAAACGTCGCCACGTTCGAATTTCCGCTGTGGGTGGCGCGTAATTTCGACTCCGTCGACGAGGTCGAGGAGACGCTCAGGAACGTGACGCTCGTCTCCCAGATCGTGCCGGGACAGCAGGAGTCTCTGCTGCACTGGTTCATCGGCGACGGCAAGCGCAGCATCGTCGTCGAGCAGATGGCCGATGGCATGCACGTGCATCATGATGACGTCGATGTGCTGACCAATCAGCCGACGTTCGACTTCCATATGGAAAACCTGCGCAACTACATGTGCGTCAGCAACGAGATGGCCGAACCGACTTCATGGGGCAAGGCCTCCTTGACCGCCTGGGGTGCGGGTGTGGGCATGCATGGCATCCCAGGCGACGTGAGTTCCCCGTCGCGCTTCGTTCGTGTGGCCTACACCAACGCGCATTACCCGCAGCAGAACGATGAAGCCGCCAATGTGTCGCGCCTGTTCCACACCCTCGGCTCCGTGCAGATGGTGGACGGCATGGCGAAGATGGGCGACGGCCAGTTCGAACGCACGCTGTTCACCAGCGGATATTCGTCCAAGACCAACACCTATTACATGAACACCTATGATGACCCCGCCATCCGTTCCTACGCCATGGCCGATTACGATATGGATTCCTCGGAGCTCATCAGCGTCGCCCGATGACTCCTTCCCGGCTCATGCCCCATTCGGAGGGCATGAGCGTATATAGTGGAATCTTATGGAATCGTCGATCTTCAAACCCAGCTCCATGGACCTCATCAGGGCAGGTCTGCAAGACCTCGACAAGGCCCGCGCCTTGTTCGACCAGCTCAAGGCGGACGACATTCCCGATGAGCGATGCGCCGAACTGCTGAGCGCGCTGGCCCACGCCTGCGACCCCGATATGGCATTGAGCAATTTCGTGGATATCGTCAACGCGATGCAATCCAGCCAGCGCGATCTGGAACACGTCATCCCCGACAACGACGCCCTGAAGCGTCTGGTCACGGTGCTCGGCGTCTCCGACGCGATGGGCAAGTTCATGCGCTTCAAGCCGCAGCTTGTGGAGGCGGCAGCAGTCGACAACTGCAACAGCCATCTGTTCAATCACGCGCAACGCCGTGCACGTCTGCTCAAGGCGGTCGGCGCGGACCCGGACGAACCGGCCATGCCCGTCGCCTCCAAGGATCTGGCCGAAGCGGCCACGGCCCTGCGTTCCAGCTACCGGAACCAACTGGCCGCCCATCATCGCCCAGGATGCCGTGGCGGACGACCCGACCTCCATCCAACCGACCATCAGCCGCGAACTGTCCGACCTCGCGGACGCGGCGCTCGAAGGCGCGCTGGCCATCGCCCGCCACGAAACCGAGGGCAGCGAGCACGTGCGCTTCACCATCATCGGCATGGGCAAACTCGGCGCACAGGAACTGAACTACGTCTCCGACGTGGACCTCATCTACGTGGTCGAACCGGCCGACAAGGATGTGGACCATCAGACGCTGATTCGCGTGGGCACCAAGATGGGCACCATGTTACAGCGCGTCTGCCAGTCCGCCATCATGGGCGTGGCCGAGCAGCCGCTGTGGCAGATCGACGGCGGCCTGCGCCCGGAAGGCAAGGACGGCGCGCTGGTGCGCGTGCTCTCCTCGCACAAGAACTATTACGAGCAGTGGGCCGAGAATTGGGAGTTCCAAGCGCTGCTCAAGGCCCGCCCGGTGGCCGGCGACCCCGACCTCGGTCAGGCCTACATGGACATGACCCGGCCGTTCGTGTGGAGCGCATCCAAGCGCAAGAACTTCGTCTACGACTGCCAGAAAATGCGCAAGCGCGTGGAGGATTTGATTCCCGCGCCCCTGAAGGACCGCGAGATTAAGCTCGGCCGCGGCGGTCTGCGCGATGTGGAATTCACCGTGCAGATGCTCCAGCTCGTACACGGCCGCACCGACGAATCGCTGCGCACCAGCAACACGCTCGACTCGCTGCAGCGCCTGTCCGAAGGCGGCTATGTCTCGCGCAAGCAGGCCGTGCGCATGTCCCAGGACTACCGCTTCGAGCGCGTGATGGAACATCGCCAGCAGATCTGGTCCCTGAAGCGCACGCACCTGTTCCCGGACCTCGGCCGGGCCTCGGTCGGAGGCCTCGAAAAGAAGCGCGACATCGACGTGGACGAGCTCAACCAGAACCAGGAGCTGCGCCGACTCGCCCGCGCATTCGGCCTGCACCCGGAAGAACTCGTCGACAAGTACGACGACACCCGCCGCGAAGTACGCCACCTGCACCTCGACATCTACTATCGCCCGATGCTGCCGGTCAACGCCCAGATGGAGAACGACCAGATCGTCCTGAGCGTCGAGGCAGCACAGGAACGATTCGAATCCATCGGTTTCGGCGACCCGGACGCCGCCATCCGCCACGTGCAGGCGCTCACCGCCGGCGTGGGGCGCGCGGCCAAAATCAACCGCATCATTCTGCCCGCCGTCTTGCAGTGGCTGGGCGAGGGCCAGAACCCGGACATGGGCCTGCTCAACTGGCGCAAACTGGAGGAGAACTTCGGCACCGAATCCGGCTACCTCGGCTTCCTGCGCGACTCCACCTCCGCCGCCCAGCGCCTGTGCCACATCCTGTCCAACTCACGATTCCTGGGCGACGCGCTCAACAAGTCGGTCGAATCGATCAGCTGGCTTGGCGACGACGACAATCTGCAGGCCCGCACGCGCGAGGCCTTGGACGTGCAGACCGGCTCGGCGCTGGAACGTTTCGGCTCGAACATCAACGAGTTCGCCACCTCCATGCGCGCCATGCGCCGCCACGAAATCGAACGCATCGGCCTGTCTTGGATGAGCGGTGTGATCAGCGACTCCGACAGTCTCAAGGCCATGACCGACGTGTATGACGCGATCATCGATGCCTCCCTGACCTGGGCCGTGCGCCACCAGATCGCCGAGTTCGGCGTCGAAACCGCGCCGGCCGGCATCACCGTCATCGCCATGGGGCCGTTACGGCGGGCGCGAAGTGAACTTCAGCTCCGATGCGGATGCCATTCTCATCTACCGTCCGGCCGACGATGCCGACGACGGCCAAGCCAACGCCTTCGCCAAGAAGGTCGTGGAAGACCTGCGCAACATCCTGCAAGGACCGACGACGCTGGAACCCAAGATCGAACTCGACCTGGACCTGCGCCCGGAAGGCAAGAACGGCCCGCTCGTGCGCTCCTATGCCTCCTGCGAGGAATACTACGAATCCTGGGCTTCGACCTGGGAGCGCCAGGCGCTGCTGCGCGCCCGGTACGCGGCCGGCGACGCTGAACTGGCGCGGGACTTCCTGATCAACATCGCCGACCCGGCTGCGCTACCCGACCACGGAACTGACTGAAGCAGAATTACAGAACATCCACAAGCTCAAGGCCCGCATGGAAGCCGAGCGTCTGCCGCGCGGCGTGCGCCGTGAACGGCATCTGAAGCTCGGCAAGGGCGGCTTGTCTGACGTGGAATGGACCGTGCAACTCATGCAGCTCCAGCACGCCGGCGATATCAAAGATCTGCGCGTCAACGGCACGCTGGAGGCATTGGACGTGCTGGAAGCCAAGAAGCTCATCAGCGCTATCGACGCGATTCAGCTGCGCAAGGCATGGACGTTGTGCACCGCGGCCCGCAACGGCAGCTATCTGTGGAGCGGACGCGTCAATCAGGCTGATATTTTGCCGGACGATTCATATTCGCTGGGAGGCATCGCCGTGTATCTCGGTTACGATGCGAATCGCGGCCAACATTTCGAAAACGACCTGCTCGCCGTGATACGCAAAGCCCGTGATGTAACGGAACGCCTGTTCTACGGTCGTTCGTGAGTCGTGCCATTTGAACGGCTAGGAGCATGGTGTGGCCGTCGGACCGAAGTTATACGGCTCTGACGGTTATGCTGATTCAGGGTTTCGTGCATGGAAGGATGGAGGTTGCGCCACGAATACTTGTGAACACGCGGTGAACTGGCAGGGTCTGCATTTCAGGCTATAGTTGGCTAGGTCACTTTCAGTGGCCACCTTCAACCACAAGTTGCATGAAAGGTGAGCCGTTGTCCTCAGTACTCGAACCGGCGGTCGAAACGCCGATGGTCGGAAAAAGCGTCATCACTCTCGATGATCTTTCCATTCGTCAGATTCAGGAAATGCTGCACAAAGCGCAGTACATCGATTCCCATCGTAAAGAAGTGGCACACACCTGCGAAGGCAGGGTGCTTGCCACTTTGTTTTATGAGCCGAGCACGCGCACGCGTCTGAGTTTCGAAACCGCCATGCTGCGCCTCGGCGGCAAGGTGATCGGTTTCGCCGGCGCCCAGCTCGCCTCCGTCACCAAGGGCGAGACGATCGCCGACACGTTGAAGACGGTGTCCAACTACGTCGACGTGGTGGCCATCCGCCATCCGAAGGAAGGCGCCGCGCTGGTCGCATCCCGCGCCGCCTCCGTGCCGGTCATCAACGCGGGCGACGGCGGACACATGCATCCGACGCAGACGCTCGCCGACCTGGCCACGCTTCAATCGCGCTTCGGCCGTGTCACCAACCTGACCGTCGGCCTGTGCGGCGATCTGACCTTCGGCCGCACCGTGCACTCCCTGATCGAAACACTGTGCCGCTTCGGCAACGTCAACTTCGTGCTGATCAGCCCCGACGAGCTCAAGACCCCGCAGTACGTGCTTGACCGCATCAACGCCACCGAATCCTGCTCCTACACCGAAGTCAAGGATCTGGTCTCCGTCATCGGCGATCTTGACGTGCTGTACATGACCCGCGTGCAGAAAGAACGTTTCTTCAACGAGGACGATTATCTGCGTCTGCGTGACACCTACATCCTCGACGAAGCCAAGATGGCGTACGCCAAGAAGGACATGGCCGTGCTGCACCCGCTGCCGCGCGTCAACGGAAATCGCCGTGGAAGTCGACGACGTCCGCGTGCAGCCTACGTTCGAACGAGTCAGAACGGTATGCTCAATGCGCATGGCATTGGAAAGCTCAGGTGGTCGGTGACGAACTGCCGGGATACGAACCGCTCGCAGCCAAGGAGGTTGAAGCCTGATGGAAGTCACCAGCATTCAGAACGGCATCATCATCGATCACGTGCCCGCCGGAACCGCGCTCAAGGTACTTGAGTATCTGAAGATCGACCCGTCCAAAACCAAGCTCGCGTTGATCATGAACACCGACAGCCACATGTACGGCACGAAGGACATCATCAAAATCGAGGATGAGACCGAATCCATCGACCTCGACGTGCTCGGCCTCGTGGCGCGCACCGCGACCGTCGGCATCGTCCGCGGCGGCAAAATCGTCGAAAAGAAGAAGCCGACCCTGCCGGAACATGTCGTCAACATCATCAAATGCGTGAACCCGCGCTGCGTCACTACCACCGAGCCTGCGGTGCAGATGTTCCATCTGGTGCATTCCGACCGTCAGGAATACCGTTGCGACTACTGCGACGAGGAAGCGAAGTTCTGAAATCATGACCCTCACCCTTCACGACATCAAGGTCTGGAACACCGGCGAAGTCATTGACCTCGTCGTCCCCTCCGACACGGACGCGTCCGCTGGACGCCCTGCGG
>ENA-OQHF01002001-OQHF01002001.1-human-gut-metagenome-genome-assembly--contig:-NODE-2001-length-10656-cov-2.332320_pt1 | contig 10656 bp, 13 predicted proteins | sample MGYA00242559_ERZ504709 | MGnify/ENA primary metagenome ERZ504709 (study PRJEB26092, sample SAMD00036203) | human gut metagenome | host: Homo sapiens | study: EMG produced TPA metagenomics assembly of...
CCAGTTCTCCGTGAAGAAGGACTGACTGCAGATGTCCAAGCATAGATAAAGAAAAATCAGTCTGACCGATACAGTAAGAATGTTCATCTGGATATTGTGGTTTTCCGTGTCGAATAAGATAAAGATTACGCATTGAAAAATCCTCTGAAACACTTTTCAAATATTGCTTCGGAACAGGTACGTGTTTCCTCTGAAAAACGGGCATATCGCTTCAAAAATTCTTCTCCGTATGGTGTCAGCTCACTGTGACTGCCCTTTACACCGCCCTGACTTCGAATAATCAGCGGTTCATGAAGCTGAGATTCTAATGTATGGATCAGATTCCAGCTGGTGGAGTAGGAAATGTGCATGCGTTCGCAGGCATCACGAACAGATCCTGTTTCATGGATCAGTGTAAGCAGCGAATAAAGCTGTTCATCAAAGAAGACCTTTTCCCGTGCCAGCTGAATCTGAATCTCTGAACGGATCAGACTTTGATTGTGTGCACGAAGAAGTTCTACATAATCCTCTGGTGTATCCGCATCATGAATGATTCCAGGATCTTCTACATTTAAACAATACATGGGAGTTCCACAATGTTCTACAGCACCCTTCAGACCAGTGTTTCCATCATTGCTTAAAATGGACTCAATTAATGAGGAACGAATCAGGATCGGATGACCTGGAGTTCCGTTACAGACCGGAGTGACAAGAGGCTGTCCAAGAGAAAGCATTTGTGTAACGGTATGTGCTGTGAATAGTGGAACATCTACAGGTGTAAAGAGTACCGTATCCACTTTGTCTTTTAAATATTCCAGTCCAATCCTGACAGAATCAAACATATGAGTAGTTTCATAGTCCTCATTTCGAAGAAAAATAACATGATTGGAAGCAAGGTGGCGTTCCAGAGCATCCGCATTATATCCGGTTACCACCACTATTTTAGAGATTCCGGCCTGCCGGAAGTTATTAATCACACGCTGCGCGATGGAAATGGATCCAAGCTGAAGCATGGGCTTGAAGTCTCCCATTCGTGACGATTTCCCTGCAGCTACGATGAGAGCACCTGTCTGCATCATAGATACCTCCTAAAAATAACATTGTACAAATTTGATATTATTATAGCATGAAAAGTGAGGATAAATAGTAAAATTTTTAAATAAAGTAATAAAAACAATATAAAAAAGGGACGAAAATAGCCAACTAATAATTATTTACAATTTGTAAAACTGTACAAAATTATGATAACATGAAATTATACAAAATAATGTAAACAGGAGAACGTTTCCATGGATAAGATTTTTAGAAATTACCGCAAAATGAAGTTACGTACAGGTAAAAGATGAGCGCACAGGAGAGCAATACAGTCGGACACTTCCGATTGATTATTATGAGAATGCGAATGTTTTAAAACTCAGCGGTGAGAATCTGGACGGAAGCAGCTCTTCCATTGTTTTCTATTCTGTCAGAGGAATGGAAAGACTTAAAGATCTGACGGGTAAGGGAGTCGATCATGATCCATGCGGAACACGATAAGTCAGAAGATTTGTAACATCGAAACGTGTATTTTTTAAAGGAGGATGAAACATGATTAAAAAGACATTGAAGATCAATGGTGTGGAGCGAATCCTTATTCTTGATAAGGATGAGACACTGGCTCAGGTACTTCGTGAGCATCTTCTTCTTACAGGATGTAAGATCGGTTGTGGAGAAGGTCATTGCGGAGCATGTAATGTTATTATGAACGGAAAAGTTACAAGATCCTGTATCTACAAGATGAGCCGTGTTCCGGACAATGCAGAGATCACAACAATCGAGGGTGTGGGAACAATTTCTGATATGCATCCGATACAGGTTGCATGGATGGCATATGGATGTGCACAGTGTGGTTTCTGTTCACCAGGTTTTATTATTTCAGCAAAGGTTCTTCTCGATAATAATCCGAGCCCTACCCGTGAAGAAGTGAGGGACTGGTTTAACAAGCAGCGTAATCTCTGTCGTTGTACAGGTTACAAGCCGCTTATCGATGCGACCATGGCGGCAGCAGCAGTTATGCGTGGCGAGATGACTAAAGAAGACCTCGTATTCAAGCAGACAGGTGATTCTATCGTCGGTACAAACTATATCCGTCCATCAGCAGCACAGAAGGTAACAGGTACCTGGGATTTTGGTGCAGATGATGCATTAAAGATGCCGGAGGGAACTCTTCGTCTTGCACTTACACAGGCCAAGGTTTCTCACGCAAATATTCTCAGTATCGATACAACAGAAGCAGAGAGTATGCCGGGAGTTGTTCGTGTTATTACAGCGAAGGACATTAAGGCAGCAGGCGGAACCAACAAGATCAATGGTCTTGTAATGCTTCCGAAACACAATAAGACAGACGGATTTGAGCGTCCTGTACTCTGCGACGAAAAGATCTTTCAGTTTGGTGATGCGATTGCGATCGTAGCTGCCGACACAGAAGAGCATGCACGTGCAGCAGCAGATGCAGTTAAGGTGGAGATCGAAGAACTTCCTGCATATATGAACGCAATGGATGCAATCGCACCGGATGCAGCAGAGATCCATCCTGGTACTCCAAACGCATTTTTTGAGACAAACTGTATCAAGGGACCGGACTTTGACTGGGACAGCATTCCGGATTCACAGCAGGTTGAGATCGAGTCCTACTGTTCACGCCAGCCTCATCTTCACCTTGAGCCGGACTGTGGTTATGGATATATTGATGAAGACGGTATGATAACAGTGCATTCCAAATCTATCGGTATACATCTTCATATGCCTATGATCGCAGATGGTATCGGTGTACCAATGGAAAACTTAAGACTTGTTCAGAACCATGCAGGCGGAACATTTGGTTACAAGTTCTCACCGACAAATGAGGCTCTGATTGGTGCAGCTGTTAAGATTCTGGAACGTCCGGTATCGCTGGTATTTAATCAGTTCCAGAACATTACTTATACAGGAAAGAGATCTCCTGCAATTTATGAATATTAAGCATTGCAGCAGATGAAAAGTGGTAAACTCTTAGCACTTTGGGGTACAACTATGTAGATCACGGTCCATATTCAGAATTTGGCGATCTGCTTACCATGAGACTTTCTCAGATTTACAGGCGCAGGTTATGGAATTAATTCTATTCGTAATAAATCAACAACCGGTATTTACAAACCATGCATGGGGCTCCGCATTCCGTGCTTATGGTTCACCACAGTCTTATATGGGATCTGAGATTGCAATTGACGTGCTGGCAGCTAAGATGGGAATCGATCCGTTTGATATCCGTGAAATGAACTGCTATAAAGAATCAGAGGGCACTACCATCCCGACAGGTTACCCACCGGAGGTATATTGTGAGGAAGATTTGTTTAAGAAAGCACGTCCATTGTATGAAGCGGCGAAAAACGTGTTGCCGAAAGAATGCAGCTTCTGACGGAAAGATGAAATATGGTATCGGTGTATCTCTTGGAGTATACGGTTGTGGTCTTGATGGTGTTGATACATCAAATGCATTTGCAGAATTAAATCCGGATGGAACCGTTACGATGTATGCTGCATGGGAAGATCATGGACAGGGGGCTGATATGGGTGTTCTTGTATCATCTCATGAAACACTGCGTCAGGCAGGAATCAGACCGGAACAGATTAAACTGGTTATGAATGATACGAAGACATGTCCGAATGCAGGACCTGCAGGAGGATCACGCTCACAGGTTATGTCAGGTAATGCATGTCGTCTGGCTGCAGAAAATCTTGTAGCAGCAATGAAGAAAGAAGACGGAACCTTCCGTACTTATGATGAGATGGTAGCAGAAGGGCTTGCAACAAAATATGAAGGTAACTGGGTAACTACATTCTGTGCAGATCATCCGATCGATCAGGATACCGCACAGGGCGATCCATTTGCAACTTATATGTATACTATCTTCCTGCCGGAAGTTGCTGTTAATACAGAAACAGGTAAAGTTACCGTTGAGAAATTTACTTGCGTAGCTGACGTAGGTACGATCATGAACAGACTTCTTGTAGAAGGTAATTTCTATGGTGGTCTTGTACAGGGTATCGGTCTTGCTCTTTCGGAAGATTTTGAAGATTTGAACCATGACACCACTTTGAAGAATTGTGGTATTCCATATCCAAAGGATGCTCCGGATGATATTGAACTTCACTTCAATGAAACATATCGTCCAAGTGGTCCTTACGGTGCGGCTGGTTGTGGTGAGGCTCCACTGGATGCTCCACATCCTGCAATCCTGAATGCAATCTTTAATGCGACAGGTGCACGTATTACACGTATCCCTGCCCGTCCGGAAAGGGTTCTTGCAGCATTAAAAGAACTTGAGAAATAAGCTTAATTCATAATGTGGTTGGAGTAAGAGCTGCCAACTGTGATATAATCAGGGGAGACGGGAAACTGCCTCCCCTTTACAGACGAAAGGAGTAGCAGGTTATGACATACATACAGGAGAGAGGTTCTACTCACGTTTATCATGTAAATCGAATGTCAAAAGAAGAGATGGATCATATGATCAGTCTCTGCGTCCATGAACAGCCGGCCTACTGTGTTGCAGCCTGTCCTTTCAAAAATGGATACAAAAGAGATGCTGTATTATGCTGCAAAAGGAAATTTTAAGAAAGCGTTGGCAATTTATGAGAAAATTACACCATTTCCAATGATTCTCTGTGATGGATGTACGGCACCTTGCGAAGATAATTGCAAGCTTTGTGAACTTGGTGATGGTGTCTCCATACGAGAAGTAGAACGTGCGATTGTCCGGTATGGAGAACCGGGAAGACGAAGCAGTGTATTTCGCATGAGAAAGAAGAAAAGGGCAGCAATCTTTGGTTCTGGATTATTTCCACTGTTTCTTGCAGGGGAACTGGAAAAGAAAATGTATCCTACGACAATTTATTGTAAGGAAGAAGATTATGAAAGCTATATTGCAGCGGCAGCCGGACATCTTTTGGAATCAGACCGCAGCAATGAAGCGAAACGTCTGAAATCTAATGGATCTTTCTTTTTGAATTTTGGGATGCAGTTTGAAATCTTTCGTTTATCAGAGAAAAAATGGAACTGGCAGATGTGGTATGCGCATCAGAAGAAGTGGCAAAAATGTTAGCTCCGGAAGAAGCAGCAGATGTCGAGATTATGTTAAGAGAACAGGCAAAGATTGTCAGCGGACCTGCGGAATCTGTGATGGATGCGGCTTTTGCCGCAAAGCGGGCAGCTTTGACAGTGGATCTTCTGGTACAGAATTTATCGCCGCACAGCAACAGAGGCAGTGAAGGAGCAGTGACTACCAAGCTTTATACGAACATGGAAGGAATCCATGGATCGAATAAGATTTTCTGTGGTCAGGATGGGTATTCAAAAGAAGAAGCTGTAGAAGAAGCAAAACGATGTATTCAGTGTCATTGTGACGAATGCATGAAAGGCTGTGTGTATTTAAGTGAATATCAAAAACATCCGGGTTTATTAGCCCGTGAGATCTATAATAATACGCAGATTATCATGGGAGATCATCCGATGAACAAACCGATGAATGCCTGTGCCCTCTGTGGACAGTGTACGGTGATCTGTCCGAATGGATTTGATATGAGTCAGGTGTGCAAGTCAGCAAGAGAAAATATGGTATCTACAGATAAGATGCCGCTGGCGCCACATGAATTTGCACTGATGGACAGTTATTTTCAAATTCAGAGGCTTTTTTGAGCAGACTCCAGCCGGGATATGAAACTTGCAGATATGTATTTTTCCCAGGCTGTCAGGCAGGTGCGATAGCGCCGGATGTGGTTATGCAGGCATACGAAGATTTAAGTAATCGGGTAGATGGAGGTGTTGCTCTGATGCTAGGATGCTGTGGTGCAATCAGCGAATGGGCAGGCCGCTATGAAATGACAGAAAAAGTAAATGAGCAGCTGAAACAGGAACTAGCCAAGCTTGGTGATCCGATCATCATAGCAGGTTGTCCAACCTGTATGAAGCAGCTAAAAGAAAGTATTGGAGCGCATGTTATAGGAATCTGGGAAAATTTTGAAAGAAATCGGACTTCCACAGCAGGCAAAAGGACTGGAGATACCGGTTGCCATACATGATGCCTGTGGTGCCAGAGGGGATGCACAGACACAGGATATTATAAGAGAACTTTTGTTGGATATGGGATGTACCGTTGAAGATACAGAATATTCCAGAGATTTGTCTCCATGTTGTGGATATGGAGGTCTGACGGCATATGCCAATAAAGATATGGCAGCGAAAATGACAGAAAAGTGTCTGGAACGTTCCGATGCACCATATATTACATACTGCATGGCATGCAGAGACCGATTTGCCAGAGAGGGAAGAGAATCCCGACATATACTTGAACTTCTGTATGGGGCAAATGCCAGCAATATGCCTGATATCAGTGAGAAACGCTACAACAGGCTCATATTGAAACAAACACTTTTAAAAAACATCTGGAATGAGGAACCGATCATGGAGAAAAAAGACTATACCGTTGCCTATACAGAAGAGGCAATCCATATGATGGATGAGCGCATGATACTGAAAAGTGATGTGGAACGTGTGTTATCAGATTACAGAGAAAATCAGGAGGCAATCCTAGATGAAGAAACAAAAGAACTGGTGACAAGAAGCAGACTGGGAAATGTCACATTCTGGGTGCGGTTTGTGGAAACAGAAGACGGATATCTGGTACACAGAGCATACAGTCATAGAATGAATATTATGAAAAGGGTGGGACAGTAATGGCAGTAGAAAGAACATATTATACGATTGATCCGGAAGGAAAGCTGACCTGCATGAAATGTAAGGTTCCTCTTGTAAAAGGAAAAGCAAAATTTATGTATCTGGAAAATGGGTTTCCTGTGGAAATGCCTGTCTGTCCAAAGTGTGGGTTTGTGTATGTTCCGGAAGAACTCGCACTTGGAAAAGTTCTTGCGGTGGAGCGTGCACTGGAGGATAAATAGATGAACAGGCATCCGGGAGGGGAAGCGCAGACGCTTCATCTTCTGGAGAACATAGAATGGAAAAAAGAAATGAAAGCACTGGATCTTGGAGCAGGAGAAGGAGACACGGTTCGAATCCTGAAATCATTTGGGCTGGAAGCACATGGCGTGGATCTTTTCCCACGGGGCAGTGATGTGGAAATTGGCGATTTTCTGCATTTGCAGTATTCATCAGACAGTATAGATCTTTGCATCAGCCAGTGTGCATTTTTTGTCAGCAGAGATCAGAAAAATGCACTATCTGAATGCTGGCGCGTTTTGAAAAAGGGAGGTTTTCTTTTATTGTCAGATCTTGATACCGGAAATCTTTTGAAAATGGCAGAACAGACAGGATTTACCATTCTCCGGCAGGAGGATCAGACGTTACTTTGGCGGGAATATTATCTGGAAGCAATCTGGAATGATTCGTTCTGCTGCGAAGAGTATAAGCTTCTGCAGAAAGAATATAAAGGAAAGAAGCTGCGCTATACCATGTTGGTTGGCAGAAAGGAGTAGCACATGGATCTTTATGAAAGAATCATAGAACTTAGCAGTATGGGTTATCATTGCTCACAAATGGTTATGATTATGACACTGGAAGCCATAGGTGAGGAAAATCCACAGCTTGTAAAGGCTCTGGGAGGTCTTGGCGGTGGGATCGGTTACTGTGGAGATACCTGTGGCTGCCTAACAGGAGGAGCCTGTGCGATAGGTTTGTTCCTTGGCAATCTGGCTCCGCAGGAGAAAGAAGATATACAGATGAAACCGGCTGTGCAGGAATTATATCAGTGGTTCCATAAGAAGACCGAAGAAGAATTTGGTGCTTTTTATTGTAAGGATATCACTTCTAAATTTTGGATTGGGGGAGTGATTATGGAGCAATGTCCTGCGCTGATTGCAGATACTTATACGAAAGTGATAGAAATACTGACAGAACGGGAATATTGGAACTATGATTACGCTGGGTAAACAAAAGTGTATGCCCGATATGTATGAAAGTACTTACGGCTAAAAAATGTATCGGTGAAGATGGCATTTATCTGGTGAAAGAATGTGATATCCACGGAAAGTTTCAGACACTGATCTGGGAAGGAACGGCAGCAGAGTATCTTTCCTGGGGAAGAGAAAACCTGTCTGCGGAGACTCCGGTAAATCCCAAAATCAAAGAGAAATCCTGCCCGGATAATTGTGGACTCTGTGAGGAGCACGAACGAAAAGGCTGTTGTATGATACTGGAAGTGACAAAGCGCTGCAATATGCACTGCCCGGTCTGCTTTGCTTCGGCAGGAGAATGTCTGGAAAACGGTGATCTTTCAATTGATGAAATAGAAAAGCAATATGATTTTCTGATGGATCATGGAGGACCATTCAATATTCAGCTCTCAGGTGGAGAACCAACCATGCGGGAGGATCTTCCGGAGATCATACATATGGGTAGAGAAAAAGGGTTTACATTTTTTCAATTGAATACCAATGGAATCCGTCTTGCGCAGGAAGCAGGATATGCCAGAAAACTAAAAAAAGCAGGACTGAATACAGTATTTCTTCAGTTTGACGGTGTCACAGATGATGTGTATCAGACATTGCGCGGACGCTCTATGATAGAACTGAAAGAAAAGGCTGTGTTAAACTGTTCGGAAGCGGAACTGGGAATTGCCCTGGTACCTGTCATTGCGCCAGGAGTAAATGACATGCAGGTTGGAGATATTCTGAAGTTTGCGATGGATCATATGCCATTTGTAAGAGGAGTACATTTCCAGCCGATCAGCTATTTTGGCAGATGTTCTCAGCAGCGTCCACAAGCTCCGATTACCATACCAAGATGTTGAAGCTGATCGAGGAACAGACTGACGGGCTTATGAAAAGCGAGGATTTCGCTGGTGGTGGAGCAGAGAATCCATACTGTTCTTTTCATGCAAGTTATCTGAAAAAAGGTGAGAGGGAACTGAAACTTCTGGAAAAGAAATCAGGCAGAGGATGTTGTTGTACTACCAGCGATGATTCCAGGCAGTATGTGGAAAATCAGTGGAGCTATAGCACAAAAAAATTTGATGATGGAGAAATGACACAGACAGATGCGCTGGATGAATTCCTAATCCGGGTTCATAATGAAACCCTTTGCGGTATCAGGGATGATTTTTCAGGATGCATGGAATCTGGATCTTGAACGTCTGAAAAGATGTTATATCTGCGAGGTGGATTCTGATTATGGAATGGTGCCGTTTTGTGCATATAATCTGACGAATTCGAAAGGAATATATTTATACAGAAAGTGAAACGATCCAATATAGATGCAATGATCTGTAAGCAGGAAGGCATTACAGAGATTACAAGAGATGAAATACACAGAATGCAGCTGGAGAAATTAAATATTGTACTGAAGAAAGAAAAAGAACGAGAGGGTTTTTATCGAGATTTGCCGGAAAGACTGGAGAGCCTGACAGATCTGAGAAGCCTTCCTTTTACAACAGAAACAGATCTGGCACGAGATGGAGGCAGGATGCTGCTTTGCTCCCAGGGGGAAGTACAGAAAGTGATATCAGAACAGACAAGCGGAACTACCGGTGCCGGTAAACGTGTATTCTATACAGAGGGAGACTGTGAACACACCATAGAACTTTTTATGGCAGGTCTGGGTGAATTTATTTATCCTGGTAGTATAACGATGGTGGCTATGCCATTTTCAGGTCCTTTTGGATTAGGAGAACTGATCGCGGAGGCAATCAGACGTCTGGGAGCAAAACCTCTTTCAACCGGGACAGGAAGAACTTATGGCGAACTGAACAGGATTCTGGAAGAGGAGCAGCCGGATACGTATGTGGGAATGCCGACGGCATTGCTGTCCATGCTTCGAATGTGCGGAAAAGGCAGTATAAAAAAGAGCACTGGTATCCGGAGATGCCTGTCCGAAAACTGTCATGAAAGCAATCGAAGAAATTCTGCAAACACGACTTTGGCCGCACTATGGTTCCAGAGAGATGGGGCTTGGAGGTGCCATTTGCTGCACGGCGCATGAGGGCATGCATATGCGGGAAAACCATTGTATTACAGAGATTATAGATGAGAACGGAAATGTGCTGCCGGACGGTAAATGGGGAGAACTGGTGATTACAACCATTGGAATGGAAGCACAGCCGTTGATTCGATATCGAACCGGTGACTGGTCAAGGATCATTCCAGGAAGATGCCTCTGTGGAAGTGAAATAAAACGCCTGGACTTTGTAAAGCGGATGGATCCATTGGGAAGTATCAGAGAGATGGATGAATTACTGTTTGAGATTCCGGAACTGGTAGATTATTGTGTGAAAATTGTAGATGGAAAAAAGGAAATTACAGCGCTTTTTACATCGGACAATGGAGAAGAACGAATCAGGAGTGTTTTGGAAGAGAAGGATATTCGTTCATGGAACTGCAAAAAAGCAAAGTGGGAAGATGGGGCGCTGTATCCTGGCAAACGAGTTACAAGGCAGTGATTTCGTGGTATCATGGAATCACTGCCTTGCCTGTTATTCAGGATAGTATGGACAATCTTCCTGGATACATTCGCGATTATCTTCGCAGTATTTACACGTTATAGAAGACAACGGAATGTTTACAGAACAAAACTGACTGTAAAAATGAACGGCTTCTTCAATGGCAATTCTGCTGGTACGTTTGCAGCAGCGAGGTCCACCAACATCTGCC
>ENA-OQHF01002002-OQHF01002002.1-human-gut-metagenome-genome-assembly--contig:-NODE-2002-length-10646-cov-2.839433_pt1 | contig 10646 bp, 14 predicted proteins | sample MGYA00242559_ERZ504709 | MGnify/ENA primary metagenome ERZ504709 (study PRJEB26092, sample SAMD00036203) | human gut metagenome | host: Homo sapiens | study: EMG produced TPA metagenomics assembly of...
ATGCGGATGCAATCGCGCGTCCGATTCCACGGGAGGCACCGGTAACTAGTACGGTTCTATTCATAAAAATCTCCATTCTTGTCCGTTACTGGAACATTTCCAGTTTGTGTTTACTCTATATTTGTATATTTTTTTATGTTCATTCTAATACATAGTATTTTGACTCATTTATGATGCCATTTGCCGTTCGTCAATCATGCAGGCATGTTGACTCACTTGCGCTCATTATATCATGTGCAAAACCAGCACATGCTCCAATTCACCGTTCGTCAATCATACGAGCATGTTGACTCACTTGCGCTCATTATATCATGAAGCAAAGCTTCATGATCGTTATCTACACTCGCTTCGCTCGGCAGTCTTATTATATCATGAATAAATCAATGAAACAATTTCAATGAAAATCTAAATGAAATTAAAATTGTAGATTTACAGGGAAACAGCACTGTGTTAGAATTATTGCATAAAAATAATAGTATTGGAGGACTTATTTTGTGCTATATCAACGAATGATGAAGGAAAAACAAAAAAGTGGAGGATCGGATCAATGACTTACAAAGCCAGATTGACGTGCTTCCATCAGGTACATTTTTCTGTACGAGAAATAATAAGTACTATAAGTGGTATTATACCGATAAGGGTAAAACAAAATACATTCCCAAAAGTGAACGAAAACTTGCGGAACAACTGGTAAAACGAAAATATTTAGAGAGCAGGCTGCGAAAATTTAAGCAGGAGGAGAAAAGGATAGATATTTATCTGAAGCAATATAGCTTAGATGAATTTTCTTCATATCATGTAGAGGAACATCCAGAGTTGCAGAAACTTTTGTCAGGAGTCTATGTACCGTTAAAGCAAGAACTGGATGAGTGGGTAAATGCTTCTTACACAAACAATCCGAAAGAACCACAAAAATTGATACATAAAACCATTCCCGGAATTCTGGTCCGGTCAAAATCTGAAGCTTTAATCATAAATGCGTTATTCGAACACAAAATCCCATTTCGTTATGAATGTTTATTACAGATTCAAAAATGTTAGATATATATCCGGATTTCACCATCCGTCATTCCTGTTACAGGTGAAGTGTATTATTGGGAACATTTTGGAATGATGGATAATGAAAATTATGCTCATAATGTATATTCAAAGTTACAGTTGTATCAGTCGGTGGGAATTATTCCCTCGATGCAGTTGCTCACAACTTTTGAAACCAGGCAGAATCCTTTAGATTATGAGTATGTAGAACTACTGATTCAATATTATTTTACATGAACAATGTATAGGTATTCAAATGGGCGAAAGGTATATATATCAGAAACCAATAGTCCGAAATTTTATTGAATTATAGTATTTTTCAATCAAAATGGGTGAAAATTAGGTCGAAATACTTAAAATAGTCCATGAAAACGAAAAAACGAGGGCTATTTTGATGTTAAATGAAGAAATTCACCCATTTTGAAAATAAAAGAGGAGGATACATGAAAAAATGGGCAAATATATGAATGCGGAAAAAAATAACCCAAACATAAGCAATGAAGTGGGAGAACGGCGAAATACACGAACGCTGAAAAAAATAGCCCATAACATATAAGACGTCTGCAGATAGTTGGATAAAGAAAACGGGTGGATCTGCTTAATGTAATAAAAGTGTAGCCCATCATGGTATTTAGTATAAACTGATATGAATAGTAATGTGTAAAAAGAAACAGCATGTTTTTACAGGATTAAATTTCATAGAAGGGTAGAATTTAACTCTGCAAGTGAGTTTAAGAGAAAAATTTGAAAAAATATAAAATTAGGTATGGACATTTCCGTAGAGATGTGATAATATAATCAAGCACGATTCAAGACAACTTGATTACGGCGCGTGGCTCAGCTTGGTAGAGCGCTGCGTTCGGGACGCAGAGGTCGCAGGTTCAAATCCTGTCGCGCCGACTATGAGATGGGAAGCCGTCAATCCTTGAGAGATCATGGGTTGGCGGCTTTTTTTTTGTTTAAAATATATTCCCTATTTGTCATATCTATGTTATAATAAAAAATGTAACCGCTTACATAACGAGAAAAGAAGGGGGATTTCATAAATGAAGAAAAAAACAAGTCTTAGTGCGAAGCTGATCGCAGCGTTTATGGCTGCGATTCTTGGAAGTGTTTTGATCTGTGCACTTCTGACACACAGTAAAGTAGAGAGCGTGTTAAACAGTAACATGCAGCTTACGAGTGAGCAGACACTAAACAGTGCGATGACAAGTCTGCAGACATATGAGAAAACGATCAGTATACCGGTGGATCTTTTGACGAGAAAAGACAGTATCAAACAGCTTTTGCTTGAGCCGGAAAACTATGATAAATATATTGACAATGTAAACGACGAACTGGTTGCAGCCTGTAAAGTCGTAAATGGTTCGGTGCGTGCCTATTATGCTTTAAATGATGGCAGAACAATCACCGGATGGGTACAATACGAAGCTGACGGTTCAAAGACAGCGATGAACACGGTGGAAAATAAAGACCTTTCCGGGAAAGAATGGTACACCGCATGTCAGGGAAGAAAAGCAAAAGTAAATTCTATTTTCAGCTATATCACTGCGCCGTATGTGGATGAAGAAACCGGGGAGCAGATCATTACGGTATGTCAGGAAGTAAAATATAAAGATGTTGTCCAGGGCGTTGTTGCGATGGATATTGATGCATCTGCACTGGCAGACTATGTGGAAAATATCAGACTTTTAAATACGGGATTTGTTATGCTGGTAGATGAGCAGGGAAATATCGTGGTTGACAGCGAAAGTAATACTTTTGCAGATGGTACAGTTGCTGACCTCGAATTTTTTGCTCCGTTAACAGAAGAATTAGATAAACTCGAAGAACAGAAAGCACAGCTGGAGGAAAATGAAGATCCGGCAGCGGATGATATCGTATTGCAGGCATCTTATACCATGCGTGCAGAGGGAAGGGACTGTGCCATTACGGCGATGACAGACCGCATTACCGGATGGAGACTGCTCGGCTGTATCAGTGATCAGGAAAACCAGAAGAACCTGATCAACATTAACATAGGAACGTTGATGGCCGGTGTGATCGGTCTGATCTTTGGATGTGTGATCGCAGTCCTGACAGCGCTCAGTTTTAACCGCGAGATCAAAAAACTCCAGAATGCGACACATCGTGTGGCGGGCGGTGATTTTTCCGAGAAGATCAAAGTTACCAGAAGCGATGAGTTTGGCGTGCTTGAAACAAATTTTAACGGTATGATGGATGATGTGTCCGGACTGATCCATGCAGTCGAGGATAAATCAAACCATATTCTTGAAGTTGCAGGAGGCATCTCAGAAGTCGCTGGAAATACAAAAACAACGATCGAGCAGGTAACACAGGCAATCGACAGTGTGGCGCAGGGTGCGGTAAAACAGGCGGAAAGTACACAGGAAGCCAACACGGAAGTAGAGCATTTAAAGAACAGCTTAGATGAGACAAAAGAATATGTTTCCGGCATGAATGGAATGACAGAAAAGGCAAATGAAGTCAGCACCGAGGGAATTGAGAGTGTAAAAGATCTGATTGAAAAATCAGGAAAAACAGCTGAAAAATCGAAAAGTTTCGTTAGAGGTTATGAATGAAGATGGTTGAGAGTAATTGATAAGACTTTTTTACATATCGGATACGATCGCAGACATCACATCCCAGACGAACCTGTTGTCGTTAAATGCAAGTATTGAGGCAGCAAGAGCCGGAGAGATGGGAAAAGGTTTTGCAGTTGTTGCAGATGAGATCCGTAAACTGGCGGATGAGTCGAAAGAGTCAACGGATGAGATCAAGAAGATCATCACGGAAATCACGGAAAAATCAAAACTGGTTGAGTCCACGATGCAGGAAAATGAAGTACTGCAGACTGAGCAGCAGGAGGCGATCAACCGCACGGAAGAGATCTTTGGCGAGATTATGAAACAGATCGAAATGTTAGGCTCCGGTATGGAACGTATCAATGCCCTGAATGACACTATGTCTGCCAACAAAGATCTTGTTGTGGATAAGATGGGAACGATCGCATCGGTATCTGAGCAGTCCGCAGCGGCAACCGAGGAAGTCAATGCTTCCACCGAGCAGGTAAATGTTACAATGGAAGAGATCAGCGAACATACCGAGACGCTGCAGGCAATCGCAAAAGACCTGATGGAGACGATCAATCGTTTTAAGCTCGCTTAAGTCATGGAAATGACTTGCAAAACACCTGCTATACGGGTATAATTCTTGACGATAGATTGCATTTGACAATGGGAAAATAAACCGGATAGGGTAAAGCAGGAGGAAGATATGGGAAGAGACGTTATTATTGCATGTGATTTTAACAGCAAAGAAGAAGTGATCAATTTTCTTGGAAAATTCAAAGAGGAAAAACCTTTTGTAAAAATCGGCATGGAGCTGTTTTATGCAGAGGGACCGGAGATCGTCCGCACGATCAAACAGATGGGACACAAGATTTTCCTTGATTTAAAATTACATGACATTCCAAATACCGTTAAAAAAGCAATGTCCGTATTATCAGGACTGGACGTGGATATGTGTAACGTACATGCGGCAGGTACCAAGGCGATGATGCAGGCAGCCATCGAGGGACTCACGAGAGAAGATGGAACAAGACCACTGCTGATCGCAGTCACACAGCTTACTTCCACCAGTGAAGAGGTAATGCAGCAGGAACTGTGGATCGATAAACCGATCGACCAGACTGTTATGCATTATGCTAAGAATACGATGGAAGCCGGATTAGACGGCGTTGTATGTTCTCCGCTTGAAGCAGGAAAAGTACACGAGGTATGTGGAGACAAATTCCTTACCATTACACCGGGTGTCCGATTTTGCAGACGGACGATGTTGGCGATCAGAAACGTGTGACAACACCGGCAAAGGCAAAAGAACTTGGTTCTGACTATATCGTAGTCGGAAGACCGATTACTCAGGCAGATGATCCGGTAGCAGCATACCGCAGATGTGTAGAAGAATTTGTAGGCTAGTACCAGATGAAAACAGGAAAAGAGAAAGATGAACGGGTCTTTCTCTTTTTTCGGTTAAGAGAGAAATTTGAGACAGATAGGGGATTTCATGGAAAGAAAAGGACTCAGTGGAAGCGCATTAAAAATAATCGCGATCGTAACAATGCTGATCGATCATATTGCGGCAACCGTGATCATTCGTATATTAAAATTCGGAGGCTATAATGACGGCCTTTATCAGCTGTATCGTGTGATGCGGAATATCGGAAGAATTGCGTTTCCGATATTCTGTTTTCTTCTGGTAGAAGGATTTATGCATACAAGAGACCGGGAAAAATATGCACTGCGTCTGGGATGTTTTGCGGCAGTATCGGAGATCCCGTTTGATCTGGCATTCAACGGAAAAGTTTTGGAAGTCGGATATCAGAATGTGTTTTTTACATTATTGCTGGGTCTGCTTACCATGATGGCGTATGATGCGGTGATGAACCAGAGCCGCTGGAGTGTCTGGAAGCGGACGGCATTATCTACGATTGCGATCCTTGCCGGAATGTTTGCGGCAGAGTTTTTATCAACGGATTACGGCGCACTCGGAGTTCTCTGCATTATGGTATTTTACCTGTTCCGGAGAAGCAGAATACAGCAGGTCGTGTTTGGATGTCTGGCATTTGTATGGTGGGAATGGGCAGCAGTGTTTGCATTCGTTCCAATCTTTTATTACAATGGAAAACGTGGCTTTGGAATGAAATATTTCTTTTACGCATTTTATCCGGTGCATCTGCTGATCCTGTATCTGATCGTATATAAAATGGGATATGGATCCGTGCCTGCAATATAGTGAATGCTCATTGGACCGGTATATGGAAAAGGACTTTAGAAAACGGAGGAGATGTTTTCTAAAGTCCTTTTTATATGTAAACCTGCCGGAAAATCTGGCAGGATTGTTTTTTGACGGAACTGACAGAACCCCAACCACCGAGTCGAAACTCAACAGCTCCTTTTGATGTTATTAATGATACGGAATAATTGTGACCATTTCTTGACTGGAAAATGAAGGAAATCTTAAAAACAGATGAGAAATTCATAAAGTCGCATAGGCGGGAAGGGGGAAATGAGGTATAATGTGCGTAAAAGTGGTTAACACAGGGCAGGAAATTTTGTCAGTGAAATCTACTGTGGAATTTTATAATGGAGAAAATTTATGAAAGAGTATCTGGAAAATGTGCGGTGCGTGGCACCGTTGATCCATAATATAACAAACTATGTGACAGCAAATGATGTTGCAAATGTCCTTTTGGCATGTGGGGCAAGTCCGATCATGGCAGATGAGGAGGCAGAGGTAGAAGAAATCACGGCACACTGCATGGGGTTAAATCTAAATCTTGGAACGCTAAATCAAAAGAAAATCCCTGCAATGCAAAAAGCGGGGAAAATGGCAAATAAACTTGGACATGTTGTGGTGTTAGACCCGGTTGGAGTCGGTGCAAGCAGTTTCCGGAAACAGACGGCGGAGCAGCTTTTAAAGGAAGTACGGTTTGATGCGATCCGGGGAAATATTTCAGAGATCAAAACCTTGGCATCTTTGTGTGGAACACAGGAAAAAAATAGTGGAAATATGGCAGTGTCAGATACAATGGATGTGGGAAAAAAATTACTGATAAATCAGATCATTGTGGAAAAATTACAGGTATAGATGGTTCTGGAAGAGGCGTGGACGCAGATAATGCAGATACAGTGACAGAGGAAAATTTAGCACAGCATATTAGTAATGCAAAAATGCTGTCAAAGAAACTGCAGACGATCGTTGCCATCACCGGAGCCATAGATCTGGTCACGGATGGCAGCAGTTGTTATGTGATTCGAAATGGTAATCCGCAGATGGGGCATGTGACCGGGGCAGGATGTCAGCTGTCCGGTATTTTAACCGCATTTCTTGCTGCGAATCCGGAAAATAAGTTACAGGCAGCGGCGGCAGCAGTCTGCATGATGGGATATGCCGGGGAGCTTGCGGCGGAGAAAAGCGGACAGTCGGGCAGCGGAACTTACCGTGTGAGCCTGATGGATGCAGTGTCGTGTATGGATGGAGATATATTAGAGAGAGGAGCACGTTATGAGATTCGATAGAAAACAGTTATTATTATATGGGGTAACAGACAGAAGCTGGTTAAATGGTCAGACATTATATGAGCAGGTCAGACAGGCGTTGGAGGGCGGTGTGTCCTTTTTACAGCTTCGCGAGAAAAATCTTTCGGAGCAGGCATTTTTAGAGGAGGCAAAAGAGATACAAAAACTGTGCAGGGAGTACAAGGTGCCGTTTATCATTAATGACAACGTGGATCTTGCATTGGAGATTGATGCGGACGGTGTGCATGTCGGACAGGATGATATGGAGGCAGGGGAAGTGCGAAAAAGACTTGGAGAGGATAAGATCATCGGAGTTTCGGCACACTCGGTGGAGGAAGCGCTGCGCGCTGAAAAATGCGGGGCGACTTACCTTGGCTCCGGTGCTGTGTTTGGAAGCGGCACGAAAAAAGATGTGGGAACGTTAGATCATGAGGTGTTAAAAGAAATCTGTGCAGCAGTACAGATCCCCGTGGTTGCGATCGGCGGGATCAGCCGGGACAACATTTTACAGTTAAAGGGAACGGGGATTGACGGCGTGGCTGTGATCAGCGCTATCTTTGCGCAGAAGGATATCAGGGCAGCTGCACAGGAACTGAGGAAGTTGTCCGAGGAAGTGTGCAGGTAAGTCAAAATGCATGAACCTGGCATTAATGGTAAATAAATTTTTGAGATGCATGAGTCTGACATTGAAGAAAAGCAAAACTACAAATGCAAGAATAGGGATGAATATGAAAACAGAGCTGATACAGGGCGCAATTTTTGATATGGACGGAACACTGCTTGATTCCATGCCGGTCTGGGAACACGCCAGCGAGCGGTATCTGCAGAACAAAGGAATTGAGGTGCGGGAAAAACTTTCGGAGATTTTGTTTTCCATGAGCATGCAAAAGGGTGCGGAATACGTGAAAGAAAATTACCACCTCACGGAATCGACGGATGAGATCGTGACCGGTGTAAATAATATCGTTTATACTGCGTATGGAAAAAGAGGTACAGCCCAAAGAGGGCGTGAGGGAGTTTTTGGATAAACTGCAGGCAGAAGGAATAAAAAATGGTCGTGGCAACCTCGACAGACCGCCCTATGGTGGAGGCAGCATTAAAGCGCACAGGCCTGCTTTCTTATTTTGAACGGATATTTACCTGCACGGAAATCGGCAAAGGAAAAGTGGAGCCGGACATTTATCATGCGGCTTCTGATTTCCTTGGAACAAAACCGGAACACACGCTGGTGTTTGAAGATGCACTTTATGCGATCGGGACGGCGAAAAAAAGCCGGGTTTGTGACGGTTGGTATTTATGATGCGGCAAGTGAAAAGGAACAGGACAAGATCAGGGAGCAGGCAGATATTTATCTGGAAGCGTTTGCGGAAGCTGTGGGAAGAATATGAAAAATAAATGATAACCCAAAATCTCATTTACATGGAATTTACAAACTTTTCATGGCGTCGTATAAAAATCTGTGCTATGATAAATAATGTTGAGGTATCAGTGTGAAAAATAAGATTTTTCACACGCAAGATTTGTGCTTACGCACAAACTTGAGATGCGCAAAAATGGGGATTATTATGATTCGTAAAGCAGAGTTAAAAGACATTCCGGCAGTGATGGACATTTACAACGATGCCATTTTACATACAACAGCAACATTTGATACGGAAATCAAGGATTACGAGGATCGTCTGGCGTGGTTTCAGGCACACACAGGCCAGTATGTGATCTTTGTATATGAAGAGGCAGGCACAGTCGCGGGTTATGCCTCTCTTTCACGTTACAGGGAAAGAAAGGCTTTTGACCCTGCAGTTGAGATCTCTATTTATATTCATGCGGGTTATCGAGGGCGTGGCATTGGCCGCAGTCTCATGGAGAAAACATTGCAATATGCCAAAGAGTGCCCGCAGATCGGAACAGTTGTTTCACTGATTACCAGTGAAAATGAAGTCAGTATCCGTCTGCATGAACGCTTTGGTTTTTCTTACTGTGGTCAGATCAGACAGGCAGGCGTTAAGTTTGGCAGGAAACTGGGCTTAAACGCATATCAGATCATTTATGACAGAGAAATTGAATAGAAAGATTCCCGGAAAAATGTAATGTGCAAAAACCTGGCATGATACATGGCAGTATCCCGGGAAATTGAGGAAAATGCCATGATAAGATATTTTAAGACGGATAATCAGCGGATCCAGGAAGAAGAAAAGATCGGGGACGGCGTATGGGTGCAGATGCTCCAGCCGACGCATCAGGAATGTGCCGAGATTGCAGAAGTATTGAATGTAGATATCGAAGATATCCAGGCCGCACTCGATGAGGAGGAGAGCTCCCGTATCGAACTTCAGGATGGTTATACTTTGATTTTAGTCGATATTCCAACGGTTGAGATACGTCATGAAAAACAGAGTTACACGACAATCCCACTCGGTATCATTTTAACGCAGGATGTGATCGTGACAGTCTGTACCGATGATACACCGGTATTGCAGAACTTTGTCAACAACCGTGTGAAAGAGTTCAGCACGAAGAAAAAAATGCGTTTTGTATATCAGATTTTGTTCCGCACGGCGACAAACTATCAGATGAACCTGCGTGTTATCGATAAGAAAAGAACGGAGATCGAGGAGCGGATCGGCAAAAATACAGAGGATATCGATCTGATCGACCTTCACGAATTAGAGTCTACGTTGGTCTACTTTGCGACATCCCTGCGTGCAAATGGCGTGGTATTAGACCGACTGACCAGGTATAAGCGCTTAGAGCAGTACCCGGAGGACAAGGAACTGCTAGGTGATGTTATTGTCGAGAACCGGCAGGCAATCGAGATGACATCCATTTACCGTGATATCATCAATGGTACCAGAGAATTGATGTCATCTGTCATTGATAATCGTCTGAACAATGTCATGAAATACCTGACATCCATCACGATCGTCATGGCAATCCCGACTGTTATTTCCGGTATCTATGGAATGAATGTCAATGAAAAATGGATGCCGTTTGCAAATACACCGCACGGATTTCTGATCATCTGTGTTCTGACACTGCTGATTTGCATTGTGACGATGCTGGTGCTTCGGAAGAAGAGATGTTGTAAAAAGTTAAGGAGTTCTGCATCAACAACTTTTGCTGATGCAGAACTCCTTTTTTGAGAAAGTTATATAAAAAAATCAGGGTAGTCTTTAATTTCACCTCAAACCGTCCGCTTGCCCCGCAAGGCAGCACCAGTCCATTGGAGGACACCGGCAGTCCAACCTCATCTGCGGTGACGGTTCCGTCATATTTTTCTAACGCAGTGGCGATCATATAGCGCAGCACTGCAGGCTGAAGTCCCGTTGTGTAAGAATTTACAGGAAAAACAGAGGCTTGTCTGTCAGCAGCTGGGCGCAGAGTTTGAATCAGCGGATAAACGGATTCCTCGATTTTCCAGATCTCACCTTTAGGGCCTCTTCCGTAGGAAGGCGGGTCCATGATGATCGCGTCGTAGTGATTGCCGCGGCGGATCTCGCGCTCCACGAATTTGACACAGTCATCTACGAT
>ENA-OQHF01002003-OQHF01002003.1-human-gut-metagenome-genome-assembly--contig:-NODE-2003-length-10643-cov-4.078357_pt1 | contig 10643 bp, 10 predicted proteins | sample MGYA00242559_ERZ504709 | MGnify/ENA primary metagenome ERZ504709 (study PRJEB26092, sample SAMD00036203) | human gut metagenome | host: Homo sapiens | study: EMG produced TPA metagenomics assembly of...
AAAGAAAAGTTAAGCAGACTTGGTAAATATGAAATGACACAGAAAGCATCTATTTCATATGAAGAAGGACTAGATGCCTTGCCATACTATATAGGATCCTACCATTTTAGTAAGAATGCAGGATTGTATGTTATAATCGGATATGAAGATACAGAAGCATTTCAGTTTATATCATCGTTGATTGAAGGATTATCATATTCAGGAATCGGTGGAAAAAGAACTTCAGGATATGGAAAATTTCAAGCAAAATATAAAATATGGATCCACAATTAAAACAACGATTAAATGTGAATAAATATCAAAAGATGATGTCGTTATCAATTTCTCTTCCAAAAGATGATGAAATAGAAAAAGTTTGTACAGAAGTTCAGTTTCAGTTGATTAAAAGAAGTGGATTTGTAAATTCTATGACATATGCAGATACTTTTCGGAAGAAGAAAGACTTTTATGGTTTTGTGGCAGGGTCTTGCTTTAAAATACCATATCAGGGAGATATTTATGATGTATCTATTTATGGGAAACATCCAGTATACAGATATGCAATACCAATATTTATGGGGGTGATCTAATGCAGCAATACATGAGTACATACAAAGTAACATTAGAGACAAAAGGTCCGCTGTATATTGGTTCAGGGAAACAATTAGGTAAGAAGGAATATATTCATAACAGACAAAAAAAAAGAAATTGTTGTTCCCAATCTGATAAAAATGTATCAGCAGTTAAAGAAAAAAAAGTCTTACAGGAGAATACGAAAAATTTTTATTAAATCCAAAAGAAAAAGATCTGTATATGTGGTTAGTGAATAAAGGAATTACATACGCTGAAAGTAAAAAATGGGCAGAATATTCTTTTGATTGTTCAGATGCAGTATTGGATAGGAACACGAAAGAAATTTCTCTTTTGTGAAAGATGTATATAGGGAAAACCATTTGTTCCTGGAAGTAGTTTAAAAGGTGCACTAAGAACTATTTTATGCGTAGACGAATTAGTACATGATAAGAAAAAACTTTCACAAGTACAAGGCATGATTGAAAGTGGTTTGAGGAAGCCGGGAGGAGGGAAAAAATATCTTCAAAGAGAAATAAAGCAAATAGAAGTAGATGTATTCCACACTTTAAATATAAAAGATATATCAAAAATGAATGCTGTACAAGATGTTATGAAAGGAATGATCATAAGCGATAGCAAGCCGTTGAAAATATCAGATTTAACATTATGTCAGAAAATAGATGTTGATACAAGAGGCAAAAGAACAAGAATGCCAATGTTAAGAGAATGTATAAAACCGGGAACGAAGATTGAATTTGAGTTAACAGTTGACGAGAGTATCAATACGTATTATGATGAAACTATTCTGGATGCAATTAATCATTTTTTAGAAAGTTATTATCATTTTCTGAATGGATTTGGACCTGTTAATGAAGAACAGGATATTCTATATTTAGGCGGAGGAACTGGTTTTGCAACGAAAACAATTCTTTATGGAATTTTCTCAAAGAAAGATGCCGTTCGTGTGATCAGTAAAATATTTGATAAAACTATTTTTAGGAAAAAGAATGAAAAACCGCAACATATAAATGATGTTCGTCTAGGTGTTTCACCTCATATTAAGAAGTGTACCGAGTATGCAGGACGTGAATATGAATTCGGTAAGTGCAAAGTTTATATAGAAGAAATATGATTTTGCCCCGATGACCTGTTTATGCGGTGTAGAGCCTTATTTTGAATAAGAAAAAGATAAAAATTTATCTCAAAATAAGTTTACACCGCAAAACATCTTTTTAACCCGCATAAATACAAGGATTGTAAGACCAGGATTAAGAAAATAAAAGCCCCGATAGGGGACGAAAACTAAAAATCATATATTTGATACTTACCTACTTTTCATTGTAATTCACTCAAAAGAACTCTAAAAAATTTTCATGATTAGTAGAGAAATAATCGTTCATTATTAAAAAATATGTTAAAATAACTTATAGACACTCTGATAAGGGACGAAAAAAGAACAAATTTATTATAGTGTAGAAAAATCTTGAAGATAAAACACCCCGACAGGGGACAGAAGAATATAACTTATTCTAGGAAAGGAGTGCCTATGTCATGTTTATATATTACTGAAAATGGGTCTAAAGTCGCTGTAAAAGGTGGGCATTTTATTGTAGAATGTCAAGACGGATCAGAACGCCTTGTTCCGAAAGAAACGCTTGAATCAATTGTGATATTTGGAAATGTTTATTTGACAGTACCATGTATTAAGGAATGTCTGGAGCGAGGAATAGCAGTATCCATGTTTTCAACAAAAGGAAAATATTTTGGGCGGATTGAATCAACAAATCATGTGAATGCAAAGAGATTGAAACAGCAAGTATATTTAAGTGATCAAGAGGAAATGCGAGTGCAGTTTTCAAAAAAGATTATTTTAAATAAGATACATAATCAAAGAGTTCTTTTGACAAGATATCAGCGCAGTACGGGGAAGAATATTCAAGAAAATATTCAAGCGATAAAAATACATGAAAATAAAATCTCACATTGTACAAATATTGAACAGATTATGGGCTATGAAGGAAATGCTGCCAGACAATATTTTGCAGCATTATCCAAAATGATAAAAGAAGATTTTAAATTTTCTGGGCGAAATAAACGTCCACCACGAGATGCATTTAATTCGATGATCAGTTTAGGATATACAATCTTGATGTATGAGATTATGGGTGAAATAGAAAATCGAGGAATAACGCCATATATAGGATTTATGCATAAAGATATTGAAAGACATCCAACACTTGCCAGTGATCTTTTGGAAGAATGGAGAGCGGTGATTGTAGATGCAACAGTCATGAGTATGATTCAGGGAAATGAGATCAGTATCAATGAATTTTCAAAAGATGAAGAAACAGGTGCTGTAATTATTAGTAAAAATGGTGTCAATCTATTTATAAAAAAACTAGAGAAAAAATTGCAAAGTAATATGAATTACTTAGAATATCTAGAACACCCAGTAAGCTTTCGTAGAGCAATCTGGTGGCAGGTATCTAAAATAGTAAAATGCATTGACAATGGGAATTTTGATGATTATATGCCAATAAGGATACGATGATTATGGATTATTTTGAATTTGAAACACTAGTAGAAGATGAAGGAAATGACAAATATCTGATATTGATCATATATGATATATCTGATAATAAACATCGCCTGGAAATATCAAAGCTTTTGGAAGGCTATGGAACAAGAATACAAAAATCTGCATTTGAAGCGTGGCTGACTAAGAAACATTTTGAAAAATTACTTTCAAAATTAAAAGAGATGACAAGAGTAACCGATAATATTCGGATTTATAAACTGCATGGATATGGGGAAGTAACCGTGTTAGGTGATCAAAATTATGTGAATGGTGATGACGTGATAATTATATAATAGATGATTTTTATTTTACAAAATTTTTCAAACATAACAAACAAAGAAAGAAGGAAAATCAATATATGAGTACATACTATGTCACAAGAATCGAAGAACCAGACTTTGGTTGTGAAGGCCGCCCGGAAGGACAGGAAATCAAAGATAAAGTATATTTAAAAGAAGAAATAACGAAGGAAGAAACAATAATCTTCATGGAAGATAAATTACTATACGAAAGAGATATCAATGAAGGAATGAAAGTTGTGATCGATGGAGATGGAAGATTACAGAAAGTGGAGGATCGATCATGAAAGATCTGACAAAAGGAAAGATTTCAACATTGATCTTAGGATTTGCGATTCCAGTATTTTTAGGAAACTTATTACAGCTTACATACAGTCTTGCTGATACAAGAATTGTCGGAAGTTTTCTTGGAGAGCGATCACTTGCTGCAGTTGGTGCAACGACAACGATCAGTAACTTGATCGTTGGTTTCTTATTAGGTCTGGCCAATGGATTTGCGATCATTACAGCGCAGAAATTTGGAGCAGGTGATAAAAAGAGAGTTCGAAGATCATTTGTGATCGCACTTGTGTTAGGAGTGATCGTTTCTGCTATTTTAATCTTGATCGGAACGGTATTTATCAATCCGATTTTAGGTTTTTTGAATGTTCCAGGTAAATTATTTATCGAAGCGAAACAATATATACTGATCATTATCATTGGTTTATGGGTCACGATGTTTTATGATATTTTGATGGCGGTGATGCGTGCCATCGGAGATACGTTAACACCATTATTGATCCTTGCGATTTCTGTAGGATTAAATATCGTACTGGATCTTTTATTTGTTGCAGTATGGAAAACGGGAACATGGGGTGCGGCAGCAGCAACTGTGTTGGCACAGTTTATCGCATTGGTCATTTGCTGCTTTTATATGATTCATAAGTACGAATTATTACGTCTGAATAAAAATGATTTTAAAGATCTGGAATCTAAAATGATCAAAGAAATGCTGGCGACAGGAATGTCCATGGGATTTATGAGTTCTCTTGTGAACATTGGATCACTTACATTACAGACAGCGATCAATAAGCTTGGGCAGGAAATTATCGTAGCCCATACAGCGGCAAGAAAGATCACAGAAATATATATGATCATGTTCAGTGTCTTTGGCCAGACGATGGCAACATTCTGTGGTCAGAATATGGGAGCTGGGAAAGTTGACAGAATTAAGAAAGGTATGAAACTAGCGATCATTTATACATGTGTCTGGTCAACTTTTGCAATGATCGCAAGTTATACGATCGGACCGCAGTTAGTCCATATGGTTACAGGAAGTTACAAAGATGTAGTCATTGTAAATGCAACAAATTACCTGAAGTTTAATACGATCTTTTATTATGTGCCAGCGGTCATCAGCATTGTAAGAAATGTTATGCAGGGAATCGGGGATCAGATCACACCATTAGTATCCAGTGGATTAGAAATGGTCGGAAAAGTGGTGATCGCATTTACATTAGTTCCTTTGATGGGATATGCAGGTGTTATCGTAGCAGAACCGATCGTATGGTTTATCATGGTTATTCCATTGCTCGTACAGATCATAAGAACACCGAAATTAAAAGCAAATAAATAAAACCCAAAAAGCGGAGAATCCATAAAAGGATCTCCGCTTTCTACATACACATGACATTATTTTAATTGAACATTCCGTCCCACGGGAACATTCTTCTTTCTTCTTAAGGATTAAACAATACCCTGAGCTGTCATTGCATCTACGACTTTCTCGAATCCTGCAATGTTAGCACCAGCTACATAGTTTCCTTCCATTCCGTAACGTTTTGCTGCGTCATCTAAGTTGTGGAAAATGTTAACCATGATGTTCTGTAATTTTCCATCAACTTCTTCGAATGTCCAGCTTAATCTCTCGCTGTTCTGAGACATTTCAAGAGCAGATGTAGCAACTCCACCAGCGTTAGAAGCTTTACCAGGTGCGAATAAGATTCCGTTTTTCTGTAAGTATTCTGTAGCTTCTAATGTAGTAGGCATGTTAGCACCCTCTGCAACTGCATAACATCCATTAGCTACTAACTGTTTTGCATCTTCTAAGTGTAATTCGTTCTGAGTTGCACATGGAAGAGCAATGTCAACAGGAATAGACCAAACTCCTCTTCCTTCGTGATATTCAGCACTTGGACGAGCAGCAGCGTATTCTGTTAAACGAGCACGTTTTACTTCTTTTACTTCTTTTAATAATTCAACATCGATACCATCTTTGTCATAAATCCATCCTGTAGAGTCAGAAGCTGTAACAACTTTAGCACCTAACTGCTGAGCTTTTTCGATTGCGTAAATAGCAACATTACCAGCTCCAGAAACAGCAATTGTAGCACCTTTGATAGATTTACCATTACATTTTAACATTTCGTCTGTGAAGTAAAGAAGTCCGTATCCTGTAGCTTCTGTACGAGCTAAAGATCCACCATAAGATAAACCTTTACCTGTTAAAACTCCTTCATAAAGTCCACGAATTCTCTTATACTGACCGAACATGTAACCGATCTCTCTTGCACCAGTTCCGATATCACCAGCAGGAACGTCTGTATCTGCTCCGATGTATTTGCAAAGCTCTGTCATGAAGCTCTGGCAGAATGCCATGATCTCACGGTCAGATTTTCCTTTAGGATCGAAGTCAGATCCACCTTTACCACCACCGATAGGAAGTCCTGTTAAAGAGTTTTTGAAGATCTGTTCAAATCCTAAGAATTTGATGATTCCAAGGTTAACAGATGGGTGAAGTCTTAAACCACCTTTGTAAGGTCCGATCGCACTGTTGAACTGTACACGGTAACCTGTGTTAACATGAACCTGTCCTTTGTCGTCTACCCAAGGTACACGGAATTTGAACTGGCGTTCTGGGTTTACAAGACGTTCAAGAAGAGCATCTCTTCTGAAAGCTTCTTCGTTTGCTTCAACAACGGCTCTTAATGATTCTAAAACTTCTTTTACAGCCTGATGGAATTCAGGTTCTGCTGGGTTCTGAGCAACTACCTGCTCGATCACTTCATCTACGTATGACATTTTGTTTCCTCCTTATAAGTCATAATGATATGTGTGTTTAAAACAGAGGGTATCTTCTTCAAATGGGCGTTGGCACATCCCAAAAGATAAAACAAAAAAGAGGTCGGAAAGCGCCTCTTTTTCTCAATGACGCCTTTGTCTTAGAATTATTATATAAGATATGGTATAATATTTCAAGAAAATCAATACGCAGGAAGGAAATTAGTATGAAATCTGTGGCAATGGCTTTTTATAATGGCGCGAAATATATAGATGAGCAAATAAGATCGATTCTTGATAATATGGAAGAGACAGATGAACTGATCATTTCAGTGGATGATGCTAGTGATGGATCAGAAGCAATACTTGAGGATTGGGTCCAAAACGACCAAAGAATCCGCATAATTAAAGGACCTGGGAAGGGTGTCGTAAAAAATTTTGAGAATGCATTTAAGCATTGTCGAGGGGAAATCATCTTCTTATCTGATCAGGATGATGTGTGGAAAAAAAATAAAATGAGAGAGATTGAGCGTGTATTTGAAGACCCGAAAGTGATAGCAGTTGTTCATGATGCGCAGATTGTAGATGAAAAACTTTCATCTTTAGATCAAACCACTTTTGAGTGGAGAAATAGCGGAACAGGCTTCTGGAAGAATATGAAAAAGAATTCCTATATCGGATGCTGTATGGCAGTCAGAAGATCCGCAATGAAAAGAATTCTGCCGATTCCAGATGACATCTGGATTCATGACCAATGGATCGGATTGCTGTCAGAACAACTCGGGAAAGTTGTATTTTTGGAGGAACCTCTTATTTATTATCGAAGACATGGAGGAAATGTTACGGAATTGACCCATGGTTCGATCACATCCATGATCAAAAAAAGATATCATATGATCATGGAAATCAATCACCGTGTAAAAGAATGGAGCAGACATGACAAACAAAATCAAAGACATACTGAAAACTCATAAGTATCTGTTACTCTCGTTTTTTCTGCCGGTTCTTCTATTAGAAGGAATCGCGATCGCAGAGAAGATACAGCCATTTGGCAGTGAATCATTTCTGATCGTTGATGCATTGCATCAGTATTTGCCCTTTTTTGCAGATTATCAGGAAAAATTAAAAAGCATGGATTCGATGTTTTATTCTTTTCATGCAGGTCTTGGATACAATTTCCTTGGACTATGGGCGTATTATCTGGCAAGTCCACTAAATCTGGTGATCGCACTTGTGTCGAAATCAATGCTTACGATGATATTAAGTCATTTGTATGTCTTAAAGATCGCACTGTGTTGCTTTACAGCCGCATTTTATTTTAGAAAACGCCGTGGAAAGGATGAGATATCCATTGTTGCGTTCGGAATGGCATATGGATTATGCAGTTATATGGTTGGCTACAGTTGGAATATTATGTGGATGGAAGTCATGATGATGCTTCCACTCATTTTGTATGGTATTGATAAGCTGATCAAAGAACATGATGGAAGACTTTATTGTTTTGCATTATTTATTTCTTTATGGTGTAACTTTTATATGTCCTATATGACATGTTTATTTTTAATCTTGTGGTATTTACTATATTCACATAAAAATGTTAAAGAATTTTTTACAAATGGATTCCGCTTTGCAGGATATTCACTGTTATCTGGAGTAATGGCAGCAGTTGTGTTACTGCCAGCTTACCTTGGGATCATGCAGACATCCTCAGCCAAATTACAATTTCCAAAAGAATTATGGTATGGAACATTTGGAAATCTGTTTTCCAGACATTTTCTTGGGACAACACCGCTTACGATGGCGGTAGATGACAGTAAGATCAATTTATATTGTGGAATCTTAACCTTATTAATGGCAGGATTTTATCTGGCAGTTAGAGAAATTCGCCTGATCGATAAGATTCGAAGATTGTTATTACTTGTATTTTTATTTTTTAGTTTCAATATGCCTGTCTTAGGTTATGTTTGGCATGGTTTTCATGATCAGTATGGAATTCCAAACCGCTTTGCGTTTTTGTATATTTTTGCATTGCTTGCGATGGCGTATGAAGGATATTGTGTGTTGGTAAGAGGCAAAAGAAAAGTTTCACTGTGGATTTATTTTGCAGTGATCCTATGCGGTATTTTGATCGGAATCACAATGAAAACGTCGACAGTGAAATTGGAAATGAAAACGGTTTACGCAACAGTTGCAGCGATCGCAGTTTATATGGTTTGTTTCGCATTATATCAGAAGAAGATTTTCAGGAAGAAAATATTTACGACATTGATCTGTTTCTTATTTATAGTAGAAACCGCAGCGATGGCAGTGATGGGATTTCAGGAAAATGGAACCGTCGATACAGATAGTTATTTTCAGGATACCAAAGCTATCACAGAAGTAAAAAAAGAGTATCAGAAAAATGTAGAGACAAGAATGGAATTGATCAGTGGGCGTATGCTTGATGAAAGTATCTGGCATACCTTAAATGGAATGACATTGTTTGGTTCCACAGCACAGGGAAACGTTGTCGATATGATGGATCAGCTTGGATTCTACACGGGTGTAAATGAATATTTATATGAAGGTGCAACGCCATTTACAAATAATCTGATGTCCATGAAATATCAGATTTACCGTCCATATGATACGAAATATACCGAATTTTCACTAAAAGAAAGTGTTGGAAATGTCACGGTTTATAAAAATCCTTATCGAACAGCACTTGCCTATACGATGGATGACTTGGTACAAACTTGGGATTATGAAGATTATAATCCATTTTATGTACAAAATGATCTGGCAACGAGTGCATTTGATGTTGATGAGTTGTTTCATATGGTCAAAACAGCTAAGCCGCAATTAAACGATTGTAAGATCACATCCGATAATGGTGATGGAGAATATGTATTTGAAAATACATCCGCCCGACCAGATAACATGGTATTTACGATCAGATCAACAAAAACAAGACAGCTGTATATTCATTTTGATGGAAGCCAGGTAGAAAATACTGTGATCGAGAAAAATGGAGAACAGGTTTTGACGGGAAGGCTGGATTCACAGATTATTTATCTTGGAAACGTGCAGAAAGGTGATGAGATCCGCATCAAAATGCAACTCAAACAAGATAATGAAATGTCTGGAGTTGTAAGACTGACAGCAGCGGAACTTGATGAAGAAGTGATGGAAGAACTTGCACAGAGAATGCAGGAAAATGCATGGAAACTTACCAGTGCCAAAGGAAATCATCTAAGTGGAACGATCCATGCACAGGAAGATCAGATGTTATTTTTCTCAATTCCATACGATAAAGGATGGACGGTGAAGATTGATGGCAAGAAAGTGAAAACAAAAGCACTTGGGAAAGCATTTTTGACAGTGAAAGTGCCGGAAGGAAAGCATAAAGTTTCACTAACGTATGTATCTTCTGGGTTTAAGGAAGGGGCAATCTTAAGTGTTGCGGGATTTGTTATTATTATTCTGATCATGCTTTTTTCCCAAAGAAAGAAAAAAGCTGCAGTTAAAGAAATATAAATTTTCGTAAGAAATTCTTATGATTTTGGAATATTGAAAGTCAGAGATGTTTTTGCTATGATGAAAGAAATTAACAAGCAGGAGGAAAAGGATTTATGAGAAAGTTTATTGGAAAATTCCTTGCAGCAGGACTTTGTGTCGCAATGGCATTATCATCTGTAACTGTCAAAGCAGACAGCGTTGATCAGAAATATCTGGCACTTGGAGCTGACTTAACAGCTTCCCAGAAAAAGAAAGTGTTAGAACTTCTGGATTTAGATGATAATAGCGACTATAAAGTTATTACTGTAACAAATAAAGATGAACATGAATATTTGGACAGCTATCTATCAAGCAGAGTGATCGGAACAAGAGCATTATCTTCTGTGACTGTAGAACAGAAAGATGATGGAAATGGAGTGAATGTCACAACACAGAATATCTCTTACTGCACATCTGGAATGTATCGAAATGCTCTGATCACAGCAGGGATCAAGAATGCCGATGTAAAAGTAGCTGGTCCATTTAAGATTTCTGGAACAGCAGCATTGGTTGGCGTTATGAAAGCCTACGAAGAAATGACAGGAAAGAAGATTCCAGAAAAGAGCAAAGATGCAGCGACAGACGAGTTGATCACAACGGGAGAAGTTGCGGAAAATATCGGTTCTGACGATGCAGAG
>ENA-OQHF01002005-OQHF01002005.1-human-gut-metagenome-genome-assembly--contig:-NODE-2005-length-10640-cov-3.241320_pt1 | contig 10640 bp, 9 predicted proteins | sample MGYA00242559_ERZ504709 | MGnify/ENA primary metagenome ERZ504709 (study PRJEB26092, sample SAMD00036203) | human gut metagenome | host: Homo sapiens | study: EMG produced TPA metagenomics assembly of...
AGAATCGTGACGCAAAGAACAAAATTGCAAAATATGCCGCAGAACAGATCGCGTCAGGTGATTTTGTTTATCTGGATGCCGGAAACGACAACAGAGCTGATGATCGAGTACATCACAAGCCGTCAGGCGGTGTTTGTGACAAAATGCGATCAGTCATGCGAAGCGTCTGGCAGAGAGAGGATTTACCGTGTATCTCTTAGGTGGCGAGTTCAAGGCAGTCACAGAGGCGATTGTAGGAGAAGAGGCAGTCGCAGCACTGGAGAAATACAATTTCACCAAAGGATTCTGGGGTACAAATGGTGTCAGCCTTCAGAAAGGCTATTCCACACCGGAGTTAAAAGAGGCGATGGTGAAGAAAAAATCCATGGAAAACTGCAAGGAACGTTTCGTTCTGGCAGACGAGAGCAAGTTCAATCAGATCTCCAGCGTGACGTTTGCACCATTTGAAGGCGCAACGGTCATCACGACAGGACTGAGCCTTCCAGCTTATAAAAAATGTAAAAATGTCATAGATGTAAAGCAGTAAACAGAAAGGAGTCGAAAAAATGATCTATACCGTAACTTTTAACCCATCGCTGGATTACATCGTTTCTGTAGATAATTTTACCTGCGGAATCGTAAATCGTACAACGGATGAGATTATTTTTCCGGGAGGAAAAGGAATCAACGTTTCCATGGTTTTAAAGAATCTTGGCTTTGAGAATACAGCACTTGGCTTTTTGGCCGGATTCACAGGAAACAGAATACAGGATCTGTTAGAGGAAAAAGGAGTCCGCGCCGACTTTATCAGCGTGGAAAAGGGAATTTCCAGAATTAATGTAAAGCTTCGTTCCAATGAAGAGACGGAGATCAACGGACAGGGACCGGCGATCGCGGAGGCAGATATTAAAAAGCTTTATGAAAAGCTCGATACACTGTCAGACGGTGATATCCTCGTGCTTGCAGGAAGCATTCCGGATGTTATGCCGGGTTCGATGTATATGGATATTATGAGACATTTACAGAACAAGGACTTGAAAATTGTGGTAGACGCAACGAAAGATCTTCTGGTGAATGTGTTACAGTATCATCCATTTCTGATCAAGCCAAACAATCATGAGCTTGGCGAAATTTTCGGAGTGAAGATTGAAAGTAAGGCAGATGTCATCACCTATGCAAAGAAAATGCAGGAAAAGGGAGCAAGAAACGTTCTGGTATCCATGGCGGGTGACGGAGCTGTGTTAGTCGCAGAAGATGGAAGCATTTTCCAGTCGAAGCGCCAAAAGGAAAGGTTGTCAATTCCGTGGGAGCAGGAGATTCCATGGTGGCAGGATTTATCGCAGGATACCTTGAGAACGGAAGCTACGAGAAAGCGTTCCAGATGGGTGTCTGCACCGGAAGTGCCTCTGCATTTTCCGAGGAACTGGCTACAAAAGCAGAAGTAATTGCTTTACTTGAATAGCAATAAGAAATTGTTTATTGGGGAACAATAGAAAGGGAGGGTTTTTCAAATGAAAATCAGAGATTTACTCGCAGCAGAAAGTATTGAACTGAATGGAAAAGTAACAGGCAAAAAAGAAGCTCTTGATGCCATGGTCGATTTAATGGCAAAGAGCGGCAAGATCAATAATGTAGAGGTTTACCGTAAAGGTGTCTACGCAAGAGAAGAGGAGAGTACCACAGGAATCGGCGAAGGAATTGCGATTCCGCATTGCAAATCGGATTCGGTATCAAGACCGGGACTTGCAGCTATGGTTGTACCGGAAGGGGTTGACTTTGATTCCTTAGACGGTGAGAAAGTAAACCTGATCTTTTTGATCGCTGCACCGAACACAAAAGAGAACGTACATCTCGATGTACTGAGCAAATTATCAGTGTTACTGATGGATGAGGATTTCACAGCAAACCTGCGCAATGCCAAGACGGTCGATGAATTTTTGCACGTGATCGACGCAGCAGAAGCAGAAAAAGACGCTGAGGAAGAGAAAAAAGAAGAGGAAAAGAAAGCAGAAGCACCAGTTTCCAATGGAAAACTGATCCTCGCAGTTACCGGCTGCCCAACCGGTATCGCACATACTTATATGGCGGCAGAAGCACTTGAGAAAAAGGCAAAAGAGCTTGGATACCGGATCAAAGTTGAGACGAGAGGTTCCGGCGGTGCCAAGAATGTGATCACAAAAGCAGAGATCGCAGAGGCAGAGTGCATTATTGTTGCAGCAGACACACAGGTTCCAATGGATCGTTTCGCAGGAAAACCGGTGATCCAGTGTAAAGTAGCAGACGGAATCAGCAAAGCAGAGGAACTTCTCACAAAAGCGGCAAATGGCCATGCATCTATTTACGAGGCAGGCGGAAAAGCAGCAGATGACGAAGAAGAGGGAAAAGACAGTCTCGGACATCAGATCTACAAACATCTGATGAACGGTGTATCCCATATGCTTCCATTCGTTGTCGGCGGTGGTATTCTGATCGCAATTGCATTCCTGATCGATGGTTTTTCTGTAGATTTGAATTCACTTCCATTAGACCAGAGATCAAACTTCGGTACGATCACTCCGATGGCAGCGATGTTTAAGTCTATCGGTGGCGTGGCATTCGGCTTCATGCTCCCAATCCTTGCCGGATTTATTGCGATGAGTATTGCAGACAGACCGGGACTTGCCGTTGGTTTCGTCGGCGGTGCAATTGCAGCAAACGGAACAAGTGGATTCCTCGGCGCATTGGTAGCCGGATTCCTTGCAGGATATGTTGTAGTATTATTAAAGAAGATCTGCAGCAAACTTCCTGACAGTTTAGAGGGAACAAAACCGGTATTGATCTATCCGTTATTTGGTATCTTTATTGTAGGTGTTTTGATGACATATGTAGTGGAACCGCCAATCGGCGCATTAAATACATTGATCAACAACGGATTGAACGGATTAAACGGCGCAAGTGCAATATTACTTGGTGCATTACTCGGCGGTATGATGTCTGTTGATATGGGAGGCCCGGTCAACAAGGCAGCTTATGTATTCGGTACAGCTTCCATTGCAGCCGGAAACTATAACATCATGGCAGCCGTTATGGTCGGCGGTATGGTTCCGCCAATCGCGATTGCGCTTGCAACCTTAATTTTCAAAAACAAATTTACAGCAGATGAGAGAAAAGCAGGTCCTACCAACTTCATCATGGGACTTTCCTTCATCACAGAGGGCGCAATCCCATTTGCAGCATCTGATCCACTCCATGTATTACCGGCGTGTGCGGTTGGTTCTGCAGCAGCAGGTGCCTTATCCATGGCATTTAACTGTACCTTAATGGCGCCTCATGGTGGAATCTTCGTATTCCTTACCGTAGGAAATCCATTATTATATCTGGTTGCACTGGCAGTCGGTTCCGCAGTCGGATGTGTGCTTCTCGGTGTATTAAAGAAAAAAAACAGCTTAAGAGGAGAGAAAACAATGAAAGAATTTAAGTATGTAATCAAAGATGAACAGGGAATCCACGCAAGACCGGCAGGGTTATTTGTAAAGGAAGCAGCCGCATTTCCATGTAAAGTAATCATCGAAAAAGATGGAAAAGAGGCAGATGCAAAACGTATTTTTGCAGTGATGGGTCTTGCAGTCAAATGTGGGCAGGAGATCACCTTAAAGACAGATGGCGAAAACGAAGAAGAGGCAATGAATAAACTTTTCCGCTTTCTTAGAAGAAAACTTATAAAAAATATGTGTCTATCTATAAGATGATAAAGAATGCAAATAAAAGTTATATACGAGGGAAACTAAAAAATCAAGAGCCGGGCTTTGCAAAGTCCGGCTCTTGGTGTACTATTTAAGAAGAAGGTTTTTTTATGAGAGATGGAAAAGGAGCATAATATGGCAGGAACTGTTGCAATCGGAATCCAGCAATTTAATGAGATCAGGAAAAAAGGTTATTTTTATATCGATAAAACAGCATTTATCAGAGAATGGTGGGAAAAGGGCGACAGTGTCACATTGATCACACGACCAAGGAGATTTGGAAAAACATTGACCATGAGTATGGTAGAGCAGTTCTTTTCAGTTAAATATGCCGGTCAGCAAAATTTGTTTGAAGGTCTGGCAATTTGGAAGACAAAGGCGTATCGGGAGATTCAGGGTACTTATCCGGTCATCAGTCTTTCGTTTGCGAATCTGAAAGAGCCATCTTACGAGTTGACAAGACAGAAAGTCTGTGATCAGCTTCAGCAGTTGTATACAGAGCATGCATATATTTGGGAAAGTGGGATTTTAAAAGGTGCTGATAAATCTTTTTTTGAGCGGATGCTTCATAATGAAAAGGTAGAATATGTGGATGCCACACTCGCATTGTATAAGCTTTCCAGTTTTATGTATCAGTATTATGGGAAAAAGGTACTGATATTGCTGGATGAGTATGATACGCCGATGCAGGAGGCCTATATAAATGACTATTGGAACGAACTGACAGTATTTATGCGAAGCCTGTTAAATGCAGCGTTTAAGACAAATCCATGGTTGGAACGGGCAATCATGACAGGAATCACCCGTGTGAGCAAAGAGTCCATATTTTCAGATCTGAACAACCTGAAAGTAATCACAACAACGTCAGACGAATATGCCGATGCTTTTGGCTTCACAGAAAAAGAAGTATTTGAAGCACTGGAAGAGCGAGGACTGGGTTCGGAAAAACAGAAAGTAAAAGAGTGGTATGACGGATTTATTTTTGGAGAACATAGAGATATTTACAATCCGTGGTCGATCCTGAATTTTCTTGATAAGGGAAAATTTGATATATATTGGGCAAACACAAGCTCTAACAGTCTGGTCGGAAAACTGATCCGCGAAGGAAACCGCAGTATTAAAGAAAAGTTTGAGCGATTGTTGGAAGATGAGACGATAAGGACAACCCTTGACGAACAGATTGTATACGATCAGCTCAATGGCAATGAACAGGCGGTGTGGAGCCTGCTTCTGGCAAGTGGTTATCTCAAAGTACTTTCCTATGAAGAATACGACAAGGTTCTACCGGGAATGCAGCCGAAATATGAGATCGCACTGACGAATCTGGAAGTGAAGCTTATGTTCCGGAATATGATACGTATGTGGTTTTCTGAGGCAGAGACAGATTACAACGATTTTGTCAAAGCACTGTTGATTGGTGACGTACGTGCAATGAATGTGTATATGAATCGTGTAGCTCTCAGCACATTCAGTTATTTTGATACAGGTAAGCGTCCGTTTGGCGATGAGCCGGAACGGTTTTATCATGGTTTTGTACTGGGGCTGATCGTAGAGTTACAGGTTCGATATGTCATTACATCGAATCGGGAGAGTGGCTTTGGCAGATATGATGTTGTATTAGAACCGAGAAATCCGAAAGAAGACGATGCGATCATTCTGGAATTTAAAGTGCAGGATACAGACGATGAAAAATCATTACAGGATACAGTTCAGAGAGCATTATTGCAGATTGAAGAAAAGAAATACGAGGAGATACTTTTGGAAAAAGGAATTTCGAAAGATCATATCAGAAAATATGGATTTGCATTCTGCGGTAAGAATATACTGATCGGGGGAGCGAGCTGTTAAGGCAGCTCCCCTTATTTCAGCAAATCCATATGCAGTTTATGTAAAAAAACAACCATTTATGCCATTTTTCATTTTATAAATAAAATCCATGCTACCATTATGCTAACAAAAAATAATAGCAGCATGGGTTTTATTTTTTATTGTTGCGATCCAGATAACATACATTTTGGTATCAATAACACAATAAATAAAATCCGTGAGCACCAAAAGAACAGGAGAACGAAAAATGAGCTTAAAATATGGGGAAATCATAAAACAGATGTCTCTGGAAGAAAAAGCACTGATGATGTCCGGTAAAAATACATGGGAGACTGTAGATTTTGAGAAGTACGGAATCCCATCCATGGCAATGTCCGACGGACCTCACGGGTTAAGACGTCAGGCCGGTGCAGGAGACCACCTTGGATTAAATGCCAGCCTTCCGGCAACCTGTTTCCCGACCGCAGCAACGATCGCAAACAGCTGGGATGAAAAATTGGGGGAGGAGATCGGTACTGCACTTGCAGAGGAAGCGGTGACCATGGATGTCAATGTCATCTTAGGACCGGGACTCAACATTAAGAGAAGCCCGCTCTGTGGACGTAACTTTGAGTATTTTTCCGAAGATCCGTATCATGCAGGGAAAATGGCAGCCGCTTATGTAAAAGGTATCCAGAGCAAGGGAATCTCAGCATGTCCAAAGCATTTTGCGGCAAACAGCCAGGAACTCCGTCGTATGGCAAGCGACTCTGTTGTTGATGAGCGTACATTCCGGGAAATCTATACCACTGGATTTGAAATCGCAGTCAAAGAGGGAAAATCCAAATCCATCATGTCTTCTTATAATGAAGTAAACGGTGTCTATGCAAATGAGAATCGTCACATGTTACAGGAAATCTTAGTCGATGAGTGGGGATTTGACGGCTATGTCGTATCCGACTGGGGCGGAAGCAACGACCATGCACTCGGCGTTATGAACGGAAGCCATCTTGAGATGCCGGGGACCGGAAAAATCTGGTATGCGTGATATTGTCCGCGCGGTAAAAGACGGCACATTACCGGAAGAAGTATTGGATCAGCGTTTAGATGAGCTGTTAAATGTTGTTTTTGCAACCCATCAGGCAACTGTTGATGGAAAAGGCAAAAAATTTGATGTTGAAGGACACCATGCATTAGCAAGAAAAGCAGCCGAAGAAAGTGTTGTTTTACTGAAAAAACAGTAACAACATCCTGCCATTAAAACCGGGAACAAAAGTAGCAGTGATCGGTGATTTTGCAAAGACTCCACGTTATCAGGGTGCAGGTTCTTCTCTTGTAAATCCGACCAAACAGCCGGAATCCATCTTAGATGTGATTGGGGACAGTGGACTTGTAATGACCGCTTATGAACAGGGATATATCCGCAACCGCAAACCGAATGCAGCACTTGCAAAATCAGCAGTGGAAGCAGCAAAGAATGCAGACGTTGTTCTTGTTTTTGCAGGATTGGATGAGATCAGCGAGTCCGAGGGACTTGACCGTACCCATATGCATATGCCGCAGGCACAGAATGAACTGATCGATGAGATCACAGCAGTAAACTCCAATGTAGTGGTAGTTCTCTCCGCAGGTTCTTCCATTGAGATGCCGTGGTTTGACTATGTAAAAGGTATCGTTCACGGATATTTAGGTGGTCAGGCAGGTGCATCTGCAATGATGAATGTCCTCACCGGAAAGGTATGCCCATCCGGAAAATTAAATGAGACTTATCCACTTCACTATGAAGATACTCCTGCATTCCACTACTATCCAAGCAAGGAGCGCAGCAGCGAGTACCGCGAGGCTCTCTATGTGGGATATCGTTATTATACAACGGTCGGCAAAAAAGTCCGTTTCCCATTTGGTTATGGATTGAGTTATACAACTTTTGCATACAGCAATCTCTCCGTTGACAAAGACGGCGTGACCTTCACGATCAAAAACACCGGAGATGTGGAAGGAACAGAAATTGCGCAGCTTTATGTCGGAAAACAGTCCGAGACAATTTTCCGTCCGGTCCGTGAGTTAAAAGGTTTTGCGAGAGTGACATTAGCTCCTGGCGAGGAAAAATCCGTGCATATCGCATTTGATGACAAGACCTTCCGTTTCTATGACACAAGAACCAATACATGGGAAGTAGAATCTGGTAACTATCAGATCATGGTAGGAACCGATGCAGATACTATGGTATTAGTAGGCAGCTTAGATGTTGTAGGAACTGTAGCAGAAGGCGGCTATAGCAAAGAGATTTTACCGGAATATTTCAGCGGTAAGATTGAGAACGTGGATGACATCGAGTACAGAGAACTTTACGGAAGAGAAATCCCGGATGGAAGCTGGAGCGGTGAGATCCAGATGAACGATGCAGTATGCCAGCTTTATTACGGAAAAGGTATCTTTGGCAAACTGTTCTACGGAGTATTGAAATTACTTCTTAAGATCAGCGAGTGGCAGGGAAAACCGAACCTGAATGTTCTGTTCAACTACAACATGCCAATCCGTGGATATGCAAAAATGACAGGTGGTTTTGTCACAATGAAGATGGCAGAAGCTTTGACCGAGATGGCAAACGGACACCGCATTAAGGGAACAGCGCACCTGATCAAAGCGGCAGTGAAACGTGATTAGGTAAAATGTAATCAGATAAAAAAGTGGTAAATAACAGGGACTTGTACTAAAATAAATTTGGTGCAGGTCCCCATTTGCGTTCACAAAACGTTTGTGGGGGATGATATCATGAGCGCAGGTGAGTCAACATGTTTACATGATTGCCGAACGGCGAATTGGAGCAGGTACACTGGAAAAGAAAATGGAGAAAAATATATGATAAAAATTGCAATCGTAGAAGATGAAGCGATGTATGCAAAGCAGCTTGAGGAATTTTTACATCAATATGAAAAAGAAAATGGGGAGGCTTTTGATATCACGATCTATTCGGATGGGGATCAGATCGTCAATAAATATCAGTCACAGTATGACATCATTTTGATGGATGTGGAAATGAAATTTATGGATGGCATGTCGGCAGCGGAGGAGATCCGAAAAGTGGACACGGAGGTCGTTATCATTTTTATCACAAACATGGCACAGTATGCGATCCGTGGCTATGCGGTGGATGCACTCGACTATGTATTAAAACCGGTGTCTTATTTTGCATTTTCACAGAGACTGAGCCGTGCGATCGGGCGCATGAAAAAAAGAGAGACAAAGATGATCATGGTCAGCATGAAAGGCGGGACGGTGCGGATCAATATCGCAAATATTTATTATATCGAAAGCCAGGGGCATACGCTGATCCTGCACACAATTCTTGGCGACTATGAGACAACAGGCACAATGAAAGAGATGGAAGAAAAATTAGCTGATATGAACTTCTGCCGTGGTAACAAGGGGTATCTCATCAATTTAGCGCATGTGGACGGGATCACGGACGGCTGTGCCATGGTAAAAGGTGAGCAGCTGGTATTAAGCCGTGCGCGCAAAAAAGAATTTATGGAAGAACTGACAAAATACTGGGGAGAGGTTATCAAATGATGGAACATATTATGCCGGATATACCAAGAATCTACACAGCGGTCGCAGAGTGGATGGCATGCATGTTATTTATCCTGCCGGTCAAAAAGAGATTTCAAAAATGGCAGACGGCAGGCATTATGGCGGCTGTGCTTCTGATACAGAGTGTGTTTTTAGTCATGACGGATGATATTAAGATTTATTTCTGGATTCCTTGTATGATCGTGGCTGTATTTTTAATGATCGTATTTATCTACAGCTGCTGCGAAATTACTTTTACTGATGCTGCCTATTTTGGGATGATCGCATTTGTTGTCGCGGAATTTATGGCATCGTTCGAATGGCAGGTTGTATGTTACTTTTTCGACGAGGCGATGACAAACTGGTGGCTTTGCAGAGGTCTTCTTGTTCTGATCTATGGTGCAATCGCACTGATCCTGTATAAAATTCTGCGGGTACATATGCCTAAAGATGGGAAAATGAATATCAGCCACCGGGAATATATTTCCGCCGGACTGATCGCGGTTGCGGTGTTTGCTGTCAGCAACATGAGTTTTCTCACGGAAAATACGCCATTTTCCGGGCGCTATTCGTTTGAGATCGGAAATATCCGTACATTAGTAGATCTTGGCGGTATCGCGATCCTTTATGCGCATCTGATCCAGTGCCGTGAACTGCGTGTGAGAAAAGAACTCGAATCCGTGCAGAATGTGCTGCAGAATCAGTATGTGCAGTACAAGCAGTCGAGAGAGAGCATCGAACTGATCAATTATAAATATCACGATTTAAAACACCAGATCGCATTCCTGCGGAGTGAGGATGATCCGAAAAAACGCGAAGAATATTTAAACCGCATGGAGGATGAGATAAGACAGTATGAGACACAGAATAAGACCGGAAACAAAGTGCTCGATACGGTGCTCACTACCAAAAGCCTCTATTGTGCGAAACATGGGATCACGTTTACCTGTGTTGCGGACGGCACACTGCTTGATTTTATGGATGTGATGGATATCTGCAGCATTTTTGGAAACGCGCTCGATAACGCGATTGAGTGTGAACTGAAAATACCGGATAAAGAGAAGCGGCTCGTGCATGTGACGGTTTCAAAACAGAAAAATTTCCTGCTCCTCCGGTTTGAAAATTATTACGAAGGGAACTTAGAGTATCAGGAGGGAAAACTGGTCACGACCAAAAAAGAGAAAGAATATCACGGGTACGGACTCAAAAGTATCCGCTATACGGTCAACAAATATGACGGTGCGGTCAGCATTGATACAAAAGAGAACTGGTTTGATTTAAAGATCCTGATCCCGATGAGAGATAAGGTTATATGAAAACAAAAATGTAAAAATCTATTTGGGGTGTTGAAATGAAAAATGAGAAGAAAAAATTACCGATTGGAATAGAAAATTTTGAAGAAATACAGTCAGCTGGATTTTATTATATAGATAAATCATATTTGATCAAAGAACTTCTGGAAAATTGGGCAAAAAGTCACACTCTTTACCCGTCCAAGGCGATTTGGAAAGTCCCTGAATATGAGTATGTTAAAAAAAATTCTTTGACATAAACGGAAAT
>ENA-OQHF01002006-OQHF01002006.1-human-gut-metagenome-genome-assembly--contig:-NODE-2006-length-10631-cov-2.439832_pt1 | contig 10631 bp, 11 predicted proteins | sample MGYA00242559_ERZ504709 | MGnify/ENA primary metagenome ERZ504709 (study PRJEB26092, sample SAMD00036203) | human gut metagenome | host: Homo sapiens | study: EMG produced TPA metagenomics assembly of...
TTTTAATAGCTTCTTTCGATATTTTAATTCTTCTAATTGAGGTTGTACTAATTTCATAACTTTCCTCCTTATAAACAAAAAAATCCTTTATTAAGGACTTTATCTTCACTAATGGGGCGGACGATGAGAATCGAACTCACGAGTGCCGGAGCCACAATCCGGTGCGTTAACCACTTCGCCACGTCCGCCATGGACTATTATTATACAGTTAAAAAATGGGGCGGACGATGAGAATCGAACTCACGAGTGCCGGAGCCACAATCCGGTGCGTTAACCACTTCGCCACGTCCGCCGTATCAACTGCATGTATTAATTTACACTATTTCATGAATTTTGTAAAGTATTTTTTACAAAAATATCTACATTCTTTTTAAGATTTATTATACAATAAAAAAGAATATAATAATGAAAAGGATAAGTGTATGAATGAATTAGAAAATTATTATGGAAAATTTTGCGAAGACAAACGTCTTTTAAGAAAACATGGACAAGTAGAATATCGTACTTCTATGAAATATATTCATGATTATTTAAAAACTGGTGATCGCATTTTAGATATCGGTGCTGGTACAGGAAGATATTCTGTCGCTTTAAGTCAAGAAGGTTATGAAGTAGACGCTATTGAACTTGTGAAATATAATCTTGGAATGTTAAAAGCAAAGAAAAGTAATGTGAAAGCCTATCAAGGAACTGCTTTAGATTTATCACGCTATCAAGATGAAACTTTTGATTTAACACTTTTATTTGGACCAATGTATCACCTTTTTAGTTACGAAGATAAACTTAAAGCATTGTCTGAAGCTAAACGTGTAACTAAAACAGGAGGAGTTATTTTAGTTGCTTATGTCATGAATGATTATAGTGTACTTGTTCATGGCTTTAGAGATGGTCATATCAAGGAAGCTTTAAAAAGTGGGAAAATTGATGACATTTTCAAACAAAAACCAATATCGATGATCTTTATAGTTATGTCAGAATCGAACTGATCAATCAATTAAATCAAGATTTGAATTTAAAAAGAATTAAGATTATTGCTGCTGATGGACCAGCAGATTATATGCGTCCTATTTTAAATAAAATGGATGACGAAACATTTGAACTTTTTATGCAATACCATTTATCTACTTGTGAAAGATTAGATATGATTGGCGCAAGTTCTCATACTTTAGATATATTAAGGAAGGTGTAGTTATGGCAATTATTAAATTAAATTATTTATCAAAAGCATTACTTAGAACTGTTGATGTTACTGTTATCTTACCAACCGATACACTTGACATGGAAAATATGACATATACTAAAAGAAAAGAGTATAAAACACTATACTTACTCCATGGCATCTTTGGTGATCAAAATGATTGGCTTTATGGTACTCGTATTCAAAGATTCGCAAATGAAAGAGGATTATGTGTTGTTATGCCTAGTGGTGAAAATATGTTCTACGTTGATCAAGAAAATACACATAATTTATATAGTCAATTTATTGGAGAAGAACTTGTAGAAATGACACGTGAAACGTTTCCTCTTTCTCATAGAAAAGAAGATACTTTTATTGCTGGTCTTTCAATGGGAGGCTATGGTGCTATTGTCAATGGTTTAAAGTATTACAATACTTTTGGTTTTATTGCCGGCCTTTCAAGCGCTTTGATGTTAGATGATTGGGTAGATTGTAAACTTCCTATCATTCAAGGGGTTGACTCTAAAAAATATTATGAAAGTTTATTTGGCGATATAACAAAATTAAAAGAGAGTGATAAAGATTACTATGCTTTAGTAAAGAAAATCCCTCATGATCAACTTCCTAAAATGTATATGTGTATTGGAACGGATGATTTTTTACTTGCCACAAATCGTAAATATCGTGACTTTTTACTTGAAGAAAAAGTAGATTTAACTTATGAAGAAGGACCTGGAAATCATGAATGGGATTTTTGGGATCGTTATATTTTAAAAATTTTAGATTGGCTTCCTTTAAATAAAAAAGATGAAGGTTTAAATAGTGGTCACGTAAGCAAATAAGAGCAGGATAACCTGCTCTTATTTTAAATCAATGTTTGATTAAGTCCCCAATGATCAAATTCATGGAAAATAACATAAATATTATCAGCTTCGATTTTCGTTGTTTCATGAATCATTTGAATCATCGCTTCTGTTAATTTTTTCTTATCATCAAATTCTGCACTTTTATAAAGATTAATTTCAATCATCATACAAGGAGTTTCTTCCCCTTTAAAATACATAATTTGATCATCTTCCATATGAATCATCAAAGCTTTTTCTGTTTTACCAGGAATAAGTGAAATAAGTTCCCCCGATTTTGATTTAATTGTATTTTCTTGTCTTAAGGTTAATTTATGATTTGTTTTAAATGATATATATGGCATAATAATTCCTCCTCTTCTTTCTATTTTATCATTAAAAAAATAAATTGAAACTGTTTACAAAACATTTTTTGTAATGATATAATAGATATGCAAAGGTTTTATATGATTTTCCAAAATATCTCAAATATGAGGAAGTTGTATTTCACTTTATGTACACAATCTCATATTTGCGATTTTATACATAGAGTATTTCCATTTGTAATTTTTATAGGAGGTACCAGACATGGCTGTCGGAAAAGTAAAATGGTTTAATGCCGAAAAAGGATTCGGATTCATCACTAGTGAAGAAGGAAAAGATATTTTCGTTCACTTCTCTGCAATTCAAGCTGATGGATACAAAACATTAGAAGAAGGTCAAACTGTTGACTATGATGTAGTAGAAACTGATCGTGGTCCACAAGCACAAAACGTTGTTGTAAAATATGTACAGAAAAGAGATTGCTGATGCAATCTCTTTTTTTATCTATAAACAACAACTGGTAAATTAACATAAATTTGTGAATATAAGCTTCCAGCAAATCCTGTTGGTAAGTTAATACATCCATGTGAACCGCTATTAATATAAATATCTCTACCAAACGTACTTCTCCATGAAGCATCATGTAGCCCTATACCTTTATTAAATGGCATCCAATAAGAAACAGGTGATTCGTATTCATATTTCCCATTTGGTTGTTTTGTTCCTCTTAAAACTCTATTTCTTTCCTTATTATAAATATAATATGTACCACTTGGTGTAAGTCTTGTAGGATCACTTTCTTTACCACTTACAAAATCACTTTCTAAAACAACACTTCCATCTTTAACAAACCATAAATGTTGTTTTGTAATATTGATTTCTAAATATGTCGTTCCTAGTCCACCATTTTCTCCTGATGGAAGTTGTCCTGTATGTTCAGGTGTTCTATTATTTTCACTTTATTTTCATTGATCATTTTTAATAATGCACTTACTTCACTATCAGTAGAAACTCTAATCCATAAGTTCCTCCACTGACTGTGTGACTTTGTCCATCTTTTCCAGTAAACGTTCTTGTTGCGCCAATGGAATTATATTGACTTGCAAGTTTCTTTAACAAAGGCAGTTAATTTTTCTTAAAAACACTTTCATCTTTTGTATAACTTCCATCATCTTGTTTACTTAACCAAGTAATAAGTGTACTTCCATCTAAAGCAATTTCTTTTCCTTTAGGTGTTGTATATGTAATTGCTGATAAACAATATTCATTTGCTGCCTTTAATTGATTATTCAAATCTTGATCATCTTTGTAAACTTGAGGTTTAACATAACCATTTGCTTTTGTAACATCTAATTGTTGTTTTCCTTCACTTAAAGCTACCTTGATATTTTTAACTAATTCTTCAGTATTAAATTTTGATCCTAACGTTTCTTCAATAATTGAATATTTCATATCTACTAATAATATTCCACTTATTGGTTCTTCTCCATCATTTATGTCAACTGAACGGCTAAGAGAAATAACCCAATTATACTTGTATGTTCCATCCATAAATATATTTTGCAAATGAGGTTTTGAAAAATGAATGTTCTCTATTTCTTTCTTTGCATTATAAAACCAATCCTGTTTTTTAATTTCTACGTTCTTTTTCTCTGAAGAAATTGGTTCTGATGCCATAAGTTTTCCTTCATTGTTGTACAAAACCAGGCTTTGTATTTTGTCAGAATTTATTTCGTAAAGAAGGCTAAACTGGTTATTAAATTCCTGACTCGAAACGTCGTATTGTTGAATAATGTTATAGTTCGCTGCATTTGAAATCTGTCTTATATTGTACAAATCGGAATTCATTTTTTCTACTACGCTGTCTACTATGCCCTCAGTGCTTGATATATTTGTTTCTTTAACTGACAGCTTAAATCTGTTATAAATTAACAAGCCCATAACTACAGTAACTGCAATTGTAAGCATAGTTAAAACAGTCATTATTACTGACTGTATATCAAGACCTATAAATTCCCCTTTGTGAAACCATTTTCTTCTTCCTCTATTAAGATTTTTCCCGCCTGTTTTACTTTTATTTTTCAATATTCCATCCCTGCATATATTTATGATTTTAATTTTGCATTTCGATATTTAGATGGTGAAATTCCAAATTTCTTTTTGAATACATAACTAAAATAGTTTGCGTCCATATATCCAACCATTTCACCAATCTTGTAGCTTTTCTCATTTGTATCTAAAATTAACTTTGCTGCTATATCCATTCTATAATCTGTTAAATAAGATACAAAAGAAATTCCTGTTTCCTTCTTAAATATAGAAGAAAAGTATGAATTAGACACTCCCATTATTGAGCAAACCTTATCCAAGGATAAATCTTCTTCCATATATCTGTTTGCAACGATATTTTTTGCGTCATTTATCAGTCTTCGTGATTTACTGTTTCGGACACTCTTTAATTGTTTTCCCATTTCTGTGGAAACTTGCACAATCCATTTTTTTAGTGTGCTTTCATCCATTTTTGGCACCTTTTCATAAGGGTTGCTCATTTCGCCCAGAAAATCGTTAAAGTCAATAAAATTATTTTCGCAAAATCTGTAGAATGCTCCTACCATTTCCATTGTATATAACTTATATTGGCTAATCGTATTGGAATTACTATGTATTCTGTCAACTTCCCTGTTTGTTGCAGCCTCTATTTCCTGTTCGTTTCCCAGATAAATGGCCTTAAACAATTCATGCATCTTTGTTTCTTCTGACTGTAATCCCATATTTTGTTTGTTTGATGTGATTTCATCAATATTTATGGCTCTCTTTGTTCCATATAATACTCTGTATGATACGGCTTCCCTTGCCCCATCATACGAATTATTAATATTTGATATGTTATCACATACCATACCTATTCCTGCAGTTACTACTGCTCCAATTACTCTGTTAACCCACTTACAGAATTTATCACAAACATCAGTAAGTTCTACTGTCTCTTCTTTTGATTTCAATTCTATAATAAGAACTGTATTTCCTAAATATATAAACTCCCTACACTTGAATTTTCCCACTATTCTTGCTTTTATCTCTCTCTCAACCGACATAGATAATAATAATGGCGACATTTCTTCCGGAACATTATTTTCTGAAGTGTGAAAAACTGCACAACAAAAATACGGTCCATTTAAATCTATCTTGCATGCCTGCAAAAATTTCTCATATTCACTTTCGTTAACTCTTCCCTCTATTAACGAAACAAAAAAGTTAGTCTGAATAATTGGCAAAACATCATCGAAATAATTTTCAAGCTTTTGAACATTTAATTTTTCTTCTCTTTCTTTATCCAATGAATTCTTAACACGCTTAAGGCACTCTGACAATTCCACAGCGTTAATTGGTTTAAGCATATATTCATCTATTTCAAGATGCACTGCTTCTTTTGCATAATCAAATTCATCAAATCCCGTAAAAATAATTATATGAACATTTCTGTATTCATCGTTTAATCTTCTCGACAGTTCCAGACCATCCATATAAGGCATTTTTATGTCAGTTATAACAATGTCAGGTTGTAACTTTTCTACTAATTCTAATGCTTTTACACCATTTGTTGCACTGCCTACAATCTGCAAACCTAATTGTTCCCATAATATTCGGCTTTTTATTGCATCAATTACTTCTTCTTCGTCATCCACCAAAATAACTTTGTAATTTTCCATATTAGTTTTCTCTATATCAGTATTATTTTTTATTTCCATATTTCTCCCACCTGTTTTTTTTATTATAACAAACTATGAATTGCTTTTAAACCAATTTAGACTAAAAGCCGTTCCATTAATCATATAGATAATTAGAACGACTTTTAGCTTTATCATTAAGAAATATTTTCTAATATTTATTTTTTCTGTACATATTTAAGGCAGTCAAGAGTTACTGCTGCAAGGATGATAATACCTTCAAAAATAAACTGGAGGTTTGTATCGATTCCAAGGATTGTAAGTGAATAAGTAAGGGAAGTGAAAATAAGAACACCTGTTACTACACCTGAAATCTTACCAATACCACCTGTAAATGATACACCACCAACTACGCAGGCTGCGATTGCATCCATATCCCATCCTTGTCCATATGCTGCACTACCTGAACCAATCATTCTGTTACATTCAAGCCATGAACCAAATCCATAAAGAATACCTGCAAGAATGAATGCTCCCATAGTTACTTTGAATACTGAGATTCCTGATACTGCTGCTGCTTCAGGATTTCCACCTACAGCAAACAGATTTTTTCCAAAAGTTGTTTTATTCCAGATAAACCATACAATTGCAATGGCAACTAATGCCCAAAGTATAATTGTTGGGAAACCACCTATTTGAGGAATGAAAATATTAGGTATTGCCTGGTCAATTGCACCGAATGAAACACCTTTTGTTGCATATGTAACTAAGCCAAAGATAATAAGCATGTTAGCCATTGTTGAAATAAATGGATGCATCTTAAATCTTGCCATAAAAAATCCTGCTATCATAGCAAAGAATGTTGTAAGTACAATGCAGACAACTAATGCCAAAATTGCTCTGTTTACAGGACCCATACTTGAAAAGTCAAATATGTGACCAAATACTCCACCTGTATTAATACCGTTATGCATTATTATGGTCGACGCTACCATACCCATACCAACCATACGTCCTACGGAAAGGTCCGTTCCTGTTAAAAGGATTAATCCTGCAACCCCAAGGGCGAGGAACATTCTAGGGGAAGCCTGTTGCAGAATGTTAAGTATGTTTGTGTATGTAAGCAACTGTGTATTTTTTACTATTGGAGTTACTGCACATAATCCAATAAATATTAGAACAATAACAATATACAAGCCATTCTTGTAAAGAAACTGTGCTAAATTAAATGAATACTTATAGTTTTCTATACTCTGTGCTTTCTTTTGTGCAAATGTATATTTTGACATTCGCAACAAGTCGATTAAATGATACTTATGTAAAAACGCATCATGTTTTCTGTCTTTGATTTCCTGACATTTTGATTCATGTGCCATCTTCGCATCATATAATTTATTCTTGTAAACATATTTTTCATCTTTAATCTCATCCGGATCGGATAATTTACTTAACTGTGCTGTATGTTCTTCTTTTAATACTGCACAAATTCTCTCATACTCTTTCTTTTCAGCCTCTTTTTCAGCTTCACAACTTTTAACCACCTTATTGTAGTACTGGTTGTTATAATTCTTTGAAAGATAATCTTCAGCTTCTGCAATTAATTTGTTTACTTTGTCTTTATTACGACTTTCAACTGCGTTTGCCTCTTCTAATACTTTTTTATCGTTTTCGATAATTTTTGTCTTTTCTTCTTTTGATAGATTTTTGCTTTCTTTTACAACTGCAATATGGTTCTTTAAGCTTCTAACTTTGTCTGTACCATCTAATCTTAAAGCATCTATCTGTTCCTGTATTTTTCCTATATATTCATCTATGGGCTCTCGAAGTTTTAACTCCTCTTCAGCCGAAAGAATAAATCCTTTCTCTGCCATATCTTATGCTCCTCTCTTTTTTACAAATACTTAGCACTAAGTCTTAATAATTCTTCCTGATCTGTTTCTTTAGTGTTAACTATTCCTGCCAAATGTCCATTAGACATAACGCCTATTCTATTAGTTATACCTAAAATTTCCGGCATTTCAGATGAAACAACTATAATTGTTTTTCCCTGTTTTGCCATGTTTATAATCAATTCATATATTTCGTATTTGGCTCCAACATCAATACCTCTTGTTGGATCATCCATCATAAAGATATTAGGTGAACGTTCAAGCCATCTTCCAAATATTGCTTTCTGCTGATTACCACCTGAAAGGCTTGAAATCATATCGTCAGGTCCCATACATTTAGTATGCATAACTTTTATTTCATTTGCCGTTGCACGAACCATTTCATCTTTGGATAATGCTATACCTTTTTTGTAGTGATTCATATTTGCAATAGTAGTATTAAATGTAATGTCTCCCTTTAAGAATAAGCCATTGGCCTTTCTTTCTTCTGTTATAAGTGCAAAGCCATGATCCATTGCATCCTTTGTTGATGTAAAATTCATTATTTTTCCATCATAAGTTACATTTCCTGCTGCTCTTGTACGCATTCCAAATATTGTTTCAAGTAATTCCGTTCTTCCTGCACCTACAAGTCCATATAATCCGAAGATTTCTCCTTTTCTTATGTCAAATGATATATTCTGAAGTTTAGGTGCGTATTTAGTAGACAAATTTTCCACTGAGAAAATAACTTCTCCCGGCTTATTATCTACAGGTGGAAATCTGTTATCAAGTGAACGTCCAACCATTGCTGAAATAAGTTCATTCATATCTGTGTCTTTGCTGTCTTTTGTCATAACAAGACTTCCATCTCGTAAAACTGAAACCTGATCACAAATTTCGAATATTTCATCCATTTTGTGTGATATGTATATTAATGAGATTCCCTGTTCTTTCAACTGTCTCATCATCTTAAATAACTTTTCAACTTCCGGTGCTGTTAGTGATGATGTAGGTTCATCAAGTACAATTACTTTTGAATTGTATGATATAGCTTTTGCTATTTCACACATCTGTCTTTGTGATACAGACATTTTCTTCATTGGCTGAGTCATATTAACTGTAATTCCAAGTTTTCTGAATAAGTCTGAAGCTTCTTTTTTCATTCTTCCTTCATCAACTACGCCCATTGAGTTCTTAGGATATCTTCCTAAAAACAAATTATCTACAACACTTCTCTCAAGGCACTGGTTAAGTTCCTGATGTACCATTGCCACACCATTTTCCAGTGCTTCTTTAGGACCTGAAAAGTTTACTTCTTTTCCATCTAATATTATCGTTCCTTCGTCCTTTTGATAAGTTCCGAAGAGACATTTCATCATCGTCGATTTTCCGGCACCGTTTTCACCCATAAGTCCCATGATAGACCCCGGTTTACATTTAAACTAATATGTTTTAAAACCTTATTTCGGCCAAATGATTTGCTCATTCCATTAATCGACAAGATGTATTCATTCTTATCTCCTGCCATATTTATACTTCCTCTTCTTTTAATAAGGGGGCTTTAAAGCCCCCTTCTACAACCAGTTTAATCTTTAATTAGAATTCTATTTTGAAAGAATTGATGTATATGAAGCTGCATTATCTGTTTTAACCATGTTAATTGCAAATGCATCATATTCACTAGGGTTACCTAAACGGTTTGTAATGTTTGATTCTGTCTGACCATCACCACCGATGTAATCTACTTTAAGGTTAAGAAGATCATCATACTTTTCAAGTAATGGCTGATATGTTGAGCTAAGGAAGTTATCTGATGCATTGTAAATGTTAAGCCATACTTTCTTTTCAGGACTCTTACTTGCATCAAGCTGTTTTGAAACCTTGTCATAAATCTTTGTTGAATCTGTAAAGTCTTTATAATTGTCTTCTGTTACAGCTACATTTAATGCGTAATATGATCTTTCTTCTTTGCTGTATCTGTAATCTTCATCCTTTGTAAGGCAGTTTCCTGCATCATCTGCTGTACCGATACCTGTATCTACATCTACACCATCAAGTGCATTACGAAGAACCCTAAGTGTAAGGTATGCCTGTACGTCTGCGTGCTGTGAAATTGTTCCGCCGTAGCCTTCTGCAATTGCTGCTACTGCATCGCTGTTAGCATCATATCCAAATGTTGGAACTTTGTTGTCCTTTGCCCATGCATTGAACATTGACATTCCCATACCATCGTTATTAGAAACAACTACATCAATCTGTTTACCAAATGAAGCTGTCCATGTTCCAATTGCGTTACCTGCTGTTGCTGCATCCCATGTTGCTCCGGCTGAGTTTTTCATTTCCTGAGAAGCAAGTTCTCTGATTGTATATGTTTTTCCGTTAACTTCTAATTTTGCATCTTTAACTACTTTTGATGTTCCATCAACGTTTGTTCCTGCAGGTGATGAATCAACGCTTCCGTCCTTTTCCAACTGCTGTGCCAAGCTGTGAACGAACACCACATGTACGTGCTATTGAATCATTATGTCCGATATCACCAATTGCAAGTACATATCCGATTACTCCGTCTCCGTTTCTATCGATCTTGTCAATATTCTTTTTGATGTACTCAAGTACCATCTGTCCCTGAAGTTCTGCACCCTGGTTAGCATCAAATCCTACATAATATGTTTTGTCATTAAATGTAAGTGCTGTCTTATCAAGTTCACCTGTTGAACTGTTTGATGGCTGACGATTGTACCAACATAAA
>ENA-OQHF01002007-OQHF01002007.1-human-gut-metagenome-genome-assembly--contig:-NODE-2007-length-10628-cov-3.181030_pt1 | contig 10628 bp, 13 predicted proteins | sample MGYA00242559_ERZ504709 | MGnify/ENA primary metagenome ERZ504709 (study PRJEB26092, sample SAMD00036203) | human gut metagenome | host: Homo sapiens | study: EMG produced TPA metagenomics assembly of...
CCGACCTCAACGAACTGGCAGAGGCAACGGATGGGTTGTCAAACGCGGATATGGAAAAGCTGGGTGCCGTGGTCATGTTGGCAAAGCCAAAGTCTGCGGCACAGATCAAAAACCTTGCGGAAAGCCTCGATCTGTTTGACTTTGCCCCTGGTGCGCACTCTCCCGCCGAGTACGGCAAGTACATGATCCGCCAGTCCGGTCACTTCGAGTATGACGCAAACCTCGATGCTTTTTTATGACTATGAAAAGTACGGCACGGAGCGCATGAATGAGGAGGACGGGATGTTCACCGACCGAGGTTACATCGCCTATAAGGGCTATATCAGCATGGAGGAAGTGATGAACGGTGGTCAAAGCAACCACATGGTGCTGGGAGGGCTTTCACGATGATCATTCAAGCAGAACTGAAGTGTAAGCAGACCGGGTGTGAGGCAGACCCCTGTGCCGTGGCTGTATGGATTTTGAGAAATACGGTCAGGACTGCATGGGAAATGACTGCGCGGCAAAAACAGAGTTCGGCCTGCTGCGCCGCTTAGAGCCGCCGTTCCCGGAGCAGCGGCAGGGGCAGAGGATGATGTAAGCAAAAGCGGCTCGATCCATTTGGAACGAGCCGCTTGATAGGCAGACAAACTGAAATCCGTCTATGCCCAGATTGCCATTGCCAGCGTACCACAAACCATCAGCAAAAGACCGGCAAACGCCTTCTTTGTAAGCTTTTCTTTGAATACAAAGTACGAGAAGCCGATTGATATCAAGATACTCAGCTTGTCGATCGGAACGACGACGCTGACGATGCCGTTCTGTATCGCATAATAATAGCACAGCCAGCTGCCTCCCGTGGCAAGTCCCGAAAGAGCAATAAACACAAGCTCTGTTTTGTCAATGCTTTTTACCTGCGATTGCTTACCTTTCATGAACACGATGAGCCATGCCATCACCAATACAACGCCGGTGCGAATCGCCGTACCGAGATTTGACTCAACATTGCTGATACCCACTTTGGCAAGTATCGATGTCAGTGCCGCAAACAAAGCAGAGCCGATTGCACACGGCAGCCATGCGGACCTTTCGTTTTTCGCTCCGGAGTTCTTTTTTTCAATCATCAGAAACACGCCCACGGCAAGCAGCGCCGTGCCGATCAGTTTGACGGCAAGATGATTGGTTTCTTTGAAGAGAATGATCGCAAGAAGAACCGTAAGGACGGCGCTTGATTTGTCGATCGGAACGACCTTATTGACATCTCCGATCGACAACGCTTTAAAATAGCACATCCAGGAGGCACCGGTCGCAAGTCCGGATAGAATTAAAAAAATCAGAGACTTTGATGCTATTGCGGTTATCGTATTTGCCGAGCCGACAACGAATACCATGATCCACGAAAAAAGCAAAACAACAATGGTACGCAGTGCGGTTGCGATATCCGAATCCGTTTTTTTAATGCCGCATTTAGCTAATACCGAGGTCAGACCCGCAAAAACGGCAGATAATACCGCCATGAAAAGCCAAAGCACTTCTATTCTCACTCCTTCACAAATCCCGATTAGTTTGCCACATCATAGCACACCCCCCAAAATGTGTAAAGCCAAATTCTACACCGAAAGGAGATCTTAACCTTGAAAGATGCAACGCAATTTCATATCCGACCTGCCCGCCCGGAGGAGGCGGGCTTATTTTATGCCCAGCACCCCGAAGAAGATAAGCGCCTTGGCGCTGTCGGCCATGTCCGCATGGACTTCGGGCGCAGCGGCAACGAGTTCTGGCATACATGGTGGCCCCGTGGCCCGGAGGAGCTGAACAGCCCTGTGTTCAAAGCGGAGCTGCAAGAGGTCGTGGACACGCTGCGGGAGAGTGTGCTGAAAAACCGCTTTGCCATGGAGCGTTTCTGTTATGCCCGCGGTGGCAAAATCAGCGGCGGCTGGACACAAAACTACGGCTACATCGTGGAAACGGAGCATTACCGCTACTGCCTGCGCTGTAATCCGTCCCCTGGTGACTATAACGGGTATCTGACAGCCTATGATCTGGCCGTCCAGCGGCAGAACACGGCGCGGGACAAGCCCCTGGTGGGCCGCGTGTCCTATGCCAATGGCGATACACAGGAGTTTACCGATGCCGAAGCCTTTTTCAAATGCATTCAAGAGGAGTTGCCGTATCGCCCCACCACAGGTCTGCGCTATGAAGTGCTGACCGACGATCCCAGCGTCCGCAAGCAGGTGGATGACATGATCTTTGACTTCTATGGCGAGGAAAATCCCCGTCAGTTGGAGGAATACCAAAAAACGCCCAAACAGGGCATGACAATGGGAGGAATAAGATGATGGACAGAAAAATGGTGAACTTTATCAAAGAACAGTATCCCCCCGGCACCCGCATCCGGCTCAATTCGATGGACGATCCCTACGCGCCCATTCTCCCCGGCACGGAGGGTGAAGTAGACTTCGTGGACGATGCGGGACAGCTCCACATGAAGTGGGATAACGGCAGGTCACTGGCACTTATTCCCGGCGAGGACAGCTTCACGGTGCTGCCGCCCAAGCTGACCACCCTCAAGCTGTATATGCCCCTGACCGCCGATCTCTACGAGCGAAACGAGTATGGCGAATTTGACGATAGCAGCACACTGCTGGAGGGCCGTGAGCTGCGCGGCTATCAGGATCAGATCACGGCGGCGCTGGTGAAAAACCGGATGCCGGAGGAGACGGAGCGGGGTCTCATGCATTGGTATGATGAAGTCGACAGCGTCAACACCAAGGTGCGCTCCGCCGTTTTCACCGTGGAGGAGCGTGATCGCCAGCTCTGGGGCGTGGCGGAATGCCGTGTCGCCGGGGAATTATCGGACACAGAACTGGAAACCTTAAAGGAGTACCTCACCGGGCAGGCGTCGGACGGCTGGGGCGAGGGCTTTGAGCAGCGGGAAATTTCCGTGGATGACGGCGGTGAATTGTATGTCCACCTTTGGAACTCGGACGAGTGGAGCATCCAAACGGAGCAGGAGCTTTTCTCCCCCAAGTTGGCAGAGGGTCTGCCGGAGCTATGCTTCTCCACCCTCCCTGGTACCGGCGAGCTCATCTGCATCAAGCGTGGTGAAAGCGGCTACTACCCCAGCGATTGGAACACAAACGATCCTGCGCATAACCGTGAATTGGCAGATTACAACAACGAACGCCTCGGCGTGACGCAGGAGCAGCGCCTTGCCATGGAATGCGGCAGCATGCACGGCTGGGGCGTCCCTGGTGCTGACCCCGGTTACTATGAGCAGAAAATGGGAGGAATGAAGTTTGGCTAAGAAAGTGTTTGCCATGTATCTGGCAAAGGAGGGCAATCCTAACAGCGATGCATACGCAAAGCTGGACTTGCCCGCCTCCCCGTGGGAACTGTGGGACGCGCTGGAAAAGGTGCGGCTTCAGAAAGATGACATCCTGTACATGGAGATTGAAGACTACTATGCCTTTGAGCATCTCGCTCCACATTTGGACGGGTTAGAGATTAGTCTCAACGAGCTCAATGACCTTGCCGCACAGCTTGCGGCATTGGACGAAGTGCAGGAGGTCGCCTTTGACGGTTTCCTGCGTATGGAGGTGCAGAATAAAGTCGATACCAACGGCGGCGTCATCACGCTGCAGGATCTGCGGGATCTGGCGGTCAGCGCAAAAACCGACTGTTATCATGTGGTGGATGCCGCGGATGACGCCCAGCTTGGCCGCTTCTACGCGGAAAACGACTTTGTCCCCGAACTGGACGGCGTATCCAACGAGGTGTTCGAGATGCTGGACTTCGCCGGCATCGGAAGAATGATGCGATGCAGTGAAAACGGCGTTTTTGTGGACAGTCTGTATGTACTGCGGGATGGCGAATTGACCACCGCGCCGCCTGTCCAAAAAACGCTGCCGGAAAAGCCGGGATACCTCTTCCGGCTCACGCTCGGACTGCATCCCGACATTGGCGATGCGCGCACGGTGACACTGAATCTGCCCGCAGCAGAGGCAGAGCTGCTGGACGCACAGGAACAACTCGGCGTGGAGGGCTGGGAGGGCGTCGCGGTCATTGATTACGACGGGATCATCCCCTATGTGGCGGACTTCACCGACCTGCCCATGGAACTGGACGAATTCAACGTGCTCGCCGCAGCGGTGCGGGATATGCCCTCGCCTGAAAAGCAGCTTCCAAAGCTGAAGGCTCTGCTGAAGCAATTTGAAGTACAGGACATTGCGACCGCCATAAGCCTGACAGAGTGTCTGGATGACTACGTTCTCACACCGGAGATCAGCTCACCGCAGGAAACTGCCATCGACCAGCTTCACTTCATGACGGATGACCACTCGGTGGAATTGCTGATTTCCCATGTAAACCTCTACGCCTACGGCTGCGACCTCATCAGGGAGGACAACGCAGTGCTCTCACCCTACGGTCTGCTGCACCGTGCGGACTATCAGCCCATGCTGTCACCAATGCAGGAAACACAGAAGATGGAGATGACAATGAAATGACCAGGGAACAATTTCAAGAAAAGTATAAACTCTCCTTGCCGCTCAAGACGCGGAAGGAATTCGAGGCGGCCCGTCGCAGGATGGGCGCTCTGACCAAGGACGAAAAGGCAATCCTCTCCGCCATCATTCTGCAAAAGGGCGAGGCGGAGGCTGGAGAGATTTTCGCAAATTCACCGGAGCGGCTGCGTGATTACACGATTCTCAAGGGCGTCAACAGCTATGCCGCGCTGGGCAGATATTATCTCGCCAACGAAACTACCGTCCCGGAGGAGCTGTATGAGTACATGGACCTGGGGTGCGCTGGGCTGCCGCTACGAGGACGAGCATCCCGGCGTGTTCATCGGCAGCAACTATGTGCAGTATCCCCCGCAGAAACAGGAATGAAAATGAAGTAATACCGTCTTGAACCGCGAGCGCGGTTAAGAATATTTTTAGGGGCCGATTTTCCGAAAGGGGATCGGCCCTTCTTTTTTATGCCCTTTTCGGGAAATCACCCCGGAAAGGAGAAAACATGCGCGATGAACAACTGTTGGCATACCTCAAAAACTCCTGCTCCGGCAGGAAAAACCGCGTCGGTGGGACGGAACTGGAGCGAACGCTCCATGTCAGCGGGACCGACCTGCGAAAGCTGGTGAATCAGCTGCGGCGCAAGACCCATCCCATCGCCAGCGACCGCAGTGGCTACTTTTACGCCACAACTGCCGGTGAGGTCTACGACACCATCCGCCAGCTGAAACGGATGGCGGCAGGACTGGAAGCGGCCATCAACGGTCTGGAGCGGTCTATGGATCGGTTCCGTGAGGACGAGGAGGCCGGACATGGCTAAGCCGCCCTTTCCCTGGATCGGCAGCAAGGAGAAGATCGCGCCCTACATCCTGCAGCTTTTCCCGCCCAAGCTGACGCAGTATGTGGAACCGTTCGGCGGCAGCGGCGCAGTGCTGCTGGCTCTGCCGCCGGACCCAAACCGATTGGACATTTATAACGACTTGGATGCCGAGCTGGTGAACCTGTTCTCTTGCATCAAGGAATGCTCCAATGTTTTGCTGCGGGAACTGAAATTCCTGCCCATCCACGGCCGCAAGCTCTTCGAGTATTACCGGGACTTTGTCGCCCACAAGGAGGTCTACTTCAAAATGTGCAGGCGGAGATCGAGTGTCTGGGAGATCGGTCCTGCTTTACGGAGGAGCAGGCCGGAGAACTGCTCCCCCATTTTTCAGGAGCGGCTGGCGCTTTACGATGTAAAGCGGGCAGCGGCGTATTACCTTGCCATCCGCGGCAGCTTCAGGCGGGACGATCAACTCTTTCGGTGTCAAAGGGTTGGATGTCGAACGCTTCCTAAAGCTGTTTCCACCGGTGTCCGCACGACTGAAGGACGTGCCGCTGGAGAACAAAAACGCCTTGCAGCTCATCCGGGAGCGGGACCGTCCGGACGGCCTTGTCTATGCCGACCCACCTTATGTCAAAACGGAGCGGCTCTACCGGATCGCCGGAAAGCTGGGGCGTTTCCGCAAATTCCATGTCCGGCTCTGGCAAATACTGTCCGGCTGTGACGGCTATGTGGTGCTGTCCTACAACGACTGTCCATTTATTCGTAAGCTCTATCAGGATTGGTACATTTTATCTTTTCAGCGCAGCAACCCGCTCTCCCAGAAAAAGGGCTCGTCCTTTGGCGAACTCATCATCACCAACTTCAATCCACGTCCCTACATGACCAGCCAGATGAACCTTTTCGACGAGCCGTTGGGCGAATGGGAGCTGAAGCTGGTCCATATTCCAAATCATCCGAAAAGGAGAAAAGCAACATGAAATTCAGTTTGAATCATAACACTGCCAATAAAACTCTTTCTATCCCCCGCGCCGCTTTGCAGCTCTCCGGCCTTGCAGGCGTCAGCGACCTGATCCTCCATACCGACAGCGGCTGTATTCTGCTGCTGCCGGGAGATCCTACCGTAGCGGAACTGCTGAAAACCATTTCTCTCATCTCCGCCGTTACACCGCAGCTGATCTCCCGTCTGGCGGAGAGAAGCCAGATGGCAATGGAAGCCGGAATGACGGAAACGGCGTGCGGCGCCTGTGAACACGAACCTCACTGCTCCGGCCTTGAAATTCCGCCCTGCCAGTTGGCGGAGGCAGGGATCTCGCCCAACGCCGCGCTGGAGTCCTTTGTAGAGAAGGGCAGAGTCATCGTGCAGGCAGCGGAGAAAACCGCCGCAGATGTGCTCATCGACGAGCTGGACGATGATGTTCGCACCATGCTGGAGGATTCCGGTGTGCAGATGGAAGGCGTGTGCCGTCTGCTGGAAAAGGAGGAGGTCTCGGGATGAATGATACCTACCTCTACCCGTATTCCGCTGCTGAAGCCCGTAAGCGGAATGAGCTTTCCCTTTGGCGGGAGAGTTACAAGGCGAACATTGCCTGCCGAGATGCTATCGAGGATGCCATCCGCCAGAACTTTGATGGCATGAACCTTCAGACAGATTGTTTAAAGGCCGTGCTGGACGAATACGGCTACAAGCGCACCGCATGGGTGCTCGCCAATACGCTGCACGAACTCAAGTGGGATGGGCGTTTCAGCTACGCCAACAAGCATTGGGCAGAGAAGATATATATTCCCACGGATCTCAACCATAACAGCGATTTTGTTGTCCGAAGCCATCCGGCCGTGCTGGATGGCTTCGTCAGTTTCTACCGCAAGGCGGTGCAGGCGTTAAATCTCTTTGGCGCGGAGCATTGTGTCGGTGACCGCGCCGAGCAGGACTATACCGGCAAGGTGCTGGTACTCAGCCCCGACACGCTGAAAGAATCCTGCTGGAGTCAGGAAAACCAGCTCTGGTATGCCCATGACGGTTTTGGCTGTTCGCCTCACGCCATTGGCCGCTCGGTGCGCTGCACCTGCCTTAGCGACGGGGAGATGACACGCTGGAACCGCAGCGAGTTTATCGGCATACTGGATGACAAGTTCCTTCCGGAATGGGCAAAGCCGAAGCTGGCAGAGCTTCAAGCGCAGGAGCAGACCGATGCCCCCACTATGGGCGGCATGAATATGAAGTGAGGAGGATGTCTGAATGTGCATGACCTATTACACCGTGGACGATCTCCGCCCCGGAAGACACGGATGGGATGTGAGGCAGTTTTCCGCATTGGCGGAGGCCATCGACCATTACCGGACGCTCCCCATGGATGGGACCCGTGTCCTTGGTATGACTGATGATGCCCACGCCTATGAACTCATCCGCTGTGTGCGCCTTTTCCCCGGCGATGCCCAGGGTGAGGACGTTCTGGCGGCAGATTACCGGCGCAGCGGCTTGCTGAAAAAGAATGCTGACCTGAAAGCTGCGCTGGATGTTTGCTTAGAAAACTTGCACCCCCGCTTTTTGTTGAAGCCGGAGCGTTTGGTGCCCGTTCCCCAAAGCGGAAAGCTGCGGGAAGAACTGCGGGAGGCGCTTCTCTGGCAGGGCTATGAAGAAAACTATGAGTCCGCCATCCGCTCCGTCTTTGTGGGCGGTGTTGGCTGGATCTCACCCCAGGACGTGAAAAAGCAGCGGCAGCTTCCCCTGGTGTTGCGCTACCGGGTAGACGGCATGACGAAGGATGGCGCCTACCTCTCTTTAGAGCTGGAGACCTTGGGAATATGACCTTCTGCTGGAGCAGACGAAAACCTATTACGACCATAAAGATAAAATGAGGAGGAACACAAATGAAACGAATGCTATCCCTCTGCGCTGCGGCGCTGTGCCTGACCTTGGCACTGACACCTGCTGCGCTGGCGGCGGACTTTGAACCCGCGGTACCGGACGCCAAGGTCTGCTACCCCACTGCCATCGTCCGAAACGACGATGGCACAGAGCTGAAGAAAATCTATGATCTGAGTCCGGAAGATGATCCTGCGGGCATTGCGCGCTCGGACTTTGAAAAAGACGGCTATCATTATACGCTCGTCGATCTGTTGCGTCAGGAACTGCCGGAAAACGAGAGCCGCCAGCACACAGAGCATGTTTCTATCGAGAGCGCTAAAAAGGATATGGAATCCGTGCTGGCGCTGCTGCCGCAGGAGCGTGATTTCATCACGGACGACGGGCTCATGGGAACCCTGACACTCCGACTTGACACCGTGCAAGTCGAGCCATCCGGCTACGGCAGTTCTACAAAGCAGCTTTCCGTCAAGCGCAGCTATCCCAAACTTGCTGAGCAGGATACACAGTACATCCCCAAGAGCATTGAGGACGGCGGCAGGACCCTGACGCTCTCCGACATTCAGTGGCAGACCGACAATACCGCAAACATGGATGGATATGCTGTGGGTGACCGCTTTACAGCCGTTGCCGTCTATATCGGCAGCGCCACCAGCAGCTACGTGAAAGGCTATACGGTTACGGCGGATTATACCGGCACGGTGAGCCGCATCGCATTAAATCGCGTTCGCTATGTCGCCATCTTTGAGGGAACGCCCATCCAGCCCGCGATTTCTGTGGCAAAGAATACGACATTCCGCTGGAGCTATGTGCTTGTGCCGCTGGGCGTTGTCGCGGCGGCGGGTGCAGGCGTCGGCGGCGCGCTGCTGGTAAAGCACAGAAGAGAAAACGCAGATGAGGAGGAAACAGAAGAATGAAGAAGATCATCACCCTTTGCCTGAGCCTTTGCATGACAGCGGCTTTGGCGGCTCCGGCGTATGCGCTGGAATACAGTATCGACGCGCCGGACGATTACGACTTCGGCAGGAACACCTCCATTGAGGTCATCCACACGGCGGATGGCGGCGCCATGCGCAACGAGGATGTGAGCAAAAATGCCGCTCTCATTCCGCCCATTTTTGGCTCGGAGAGCATGAATGCGCTCCATACCGGCGAATACCTTACCCCCAATCTCGCGCCCGGTGGCATTCCCGCATCCGGATCGGTCATTGGCGGCGGTTCCTCCGGCGTTGTTACCCCCGGCAGCACGGTGAGCGGCGGGAGCTATCAGCCCTCTGTGCTGTTCACGGATGTAACGAGCGAGCTCTACTACAAAAACGGTTCTCTTGGCAGGCTGGATATCCCCGCGCTGGATCTAAGCGTGAGGATCTGTCAGGGTACAGACAGCGCGGCGCTTGTCAAAGGAGCCGGTCACTTTACCAACACCTCGATTTGGGATGGAAACGTAGCGATTGCCGGACATAACCGCGGCGTCAATAACCATTTCGGCAAGATCCACACACTCAATGTCGGCGATACGATCAAGCTGATGACGAAACTCGGCGAACGCAGCTATGAGGTCTATTCCGTTGCCAAGATCGGCGCGGATGACACCAGCGTTCTGAACGACAGCGCCGAAAATATCATTACCCTCGTCACCTGCGTGATGAACCAGCCGGACTATCGCTGGTGTGTGCAGGCGCGACAGAAATGATCAAAGCAGAAATGGTTCCCCGTTTTTTGACACGCACTATTTTCTGCGATACCATGCTTCCGCATACCAATTAAAAATGGAGGCAGAATTATGAACAGGATCAAAAATACCGGACTTGTCCTCTGCGGCCTCGTACTGGGGCTTTCGCTGAGTGCTCCTGCGGCGCAGGCGGTGGAATCGCTGAAAGCAACGCTTTCCACCAACCGCATCCTTGTAGACGGTCAGGAAGTCCGCCTGACGGCGTACAACATCAACGGCAATAACTACGTCATGCTGCGCGACGTCGGCAAGACGGTAGGATTCGAGGTTTACTGGGACGGCGATGCCAAATGTGTGCAGATCGAATCGGAAAAGCCGTACACCGGCGAAGCGCCGGTAACGTCTGCGGAGGCAAAGCCCGTGGAGCAGCCTGCGCAGACAGATGTTGCCGCTGCAAAGCAGGACATCATTGACCGCACCAATGCCCTGCGCAAAGAAAATGGCGTAGCCGCGCTGCGCGTCAATGATAAACTCATGCAGGCGGCGCAGGTCCGCGCCGACGAGATGGACGCCAGCGGCGTCTACTCTCACACCCGTCCGGATGGGCGCAAGAGCAACACCGTCACCGACAGCAGATACACTGGAGAAAATATTCACAGTATATCGGAGTTGTACCTCGAGCAACAGCACAAAACGCTCTCCGAGGCGGTGGTCGAGCTGTGGTCTAATTCCAAGGCTCACGCGGACAACATGACAAGCTCCCGCTACGGCGAGATC
>ENA-OQHF01002008-OQHF01002008.1-human-gut-metagenome-genome-assembly--contig:-NODE-2008-length-10626-cov-1.993047_pt1 | contig 10626 bp, 12 predicted proteins | sample MGYA00242559_ERZ504709 | MGnify/ENA primary metagenome ERZ504709 (study PRJEB26092, sample SAMD00036203) | human gut metagenome | host: Homo sapiens | study: EMG produced TPA metagenomics assembly of...
AGCAAAAGAGTTTCAAGCTCTGCGGAGTTCGACCAAAGGTTTCACCCTTTGGAATCTGACAAGCTTTTGCAAAAAGCTTGAGCAAAACTTTTAACCGTGCTCGCCGTTAGAACTCTGCGGCAAACAAAAGAACTTTTCAAAGAACCGCCACACCTTCACTGCCCCGGTCACGGGGATTCTCGCGTCCAGCTCAAACGCGTTGATTTTCAAAAACGCCTTACCGTCCGCCTGGTACAGCATTTCCGCCGGCGGGGCGTTGTCATTAAAGCTCAACCGTCTTCCCTCGGCGTCCACCATCAGCATACCGAACACAAACAGCAGCACCAGCACGGTGCAGAAAAACGACATCAAAAACGCGCGGGAACACACACATTTGCGCATGCAAAACACCTCCGCATGCAGTATGCCCCGTCCGTTTTCCGCTATTCCTCCGCTATGTCGTTTAAAACCGCCCAAAATCGTCTCGCCCAGCAGCTCCCCGGCGTAGTCCGCCTCCCCTTTGCGTATTCACCTCTGTGCCGACCTCCACCAAAAGCGAGCCGTGCGTGGCGTGCATATTGTAGTTTCTCTGCGCGAAAAACAGCGGTCGAAACAGCCCCGGATATAATAAATCGCCTTTTTGCTGCAAGCGCAAGGCCAAATGCAGGTTTTCCCGCCAATCCGGGAACAGCGGGTCTTCCGAAAGGTCACACCCCGCCATAATCATGATCTGCGCGGCATTCTCCCCGTTCACCTCCGCCACGGGCTTATACCGTGTGCCGTCGTCCTCCTCACCGAACGCGTCTCTGTGCACATCCACGGTGATCTGTATCGTGGGGTGATTTCAGCAAATTTTCCTGCATCGCATCCATTGAGCGCTGGTAGCTGCCGGAATACGTCTCGTCAAACCTTGTCGTGTCGTGGATCACGCCGAACCCGCCCGCTTCTATCACGTCTTTTGCCCTTTTTGCCACCGCTACAACGCTTTTTTACTCTTCCTCCGTGCGAAAGCTCTCGTCGCGGTAATACCAGTCCGATTTCATACTGCAAGTACGCTTCTGACGTATGCGATGGAGTCAAAAGCAGCACCCACCGGCAGAGCCCGTCGCGCTTCACGGTGCACATACTCTCGGGGATCAACTTAAAATTTCGTTCCGAATAAATCAAGCCCCGAGATCCGAAGTATCCTTCACAAAAAGCCGTTATCCTCTTCTCCTCCGCCCATAAAGGCTCACGGCGACCGCTGCCGTTTCACGCTCCGGGTCAGGTGTCGGCGCCGGCAGTACGGGCAGCTCCGTGTCTGTTTTCTCCTGTACGGGCACAGGTGTCGCCGTGGGAGCGATGTTACTTCCGGCTCCGTTTCTTTTACGGCCTCCTTTTGGGGCGCAGGCGATGCTTCCGCTTGCGGCACTTCTTGGCTTGTTGCCGCCTGTAAGCCCGCCGCCCTAAGCGCCCACGCCGCGCCGTTTTCCTTTACAACCGGCCATAAATTATCCCCCATGCACCAAAGTGACACGGCCGCCGCCAGTACCGCGCAAATTCTGTATCCGATTTTTCCGATCCGTTCCTTTCGCATCGCACTGCCTCCATTTGTGTGGCATATCCGTCTTATCATGCTTATGATACGGCATACAAAATTATGCACATGTACACGGTTCTGACGCGGAAAATTCACAAATTCGACATTTTTACACAGCACCAATATGCTATAATAAAATATATCATTCCTAGTTTTGAACGATTTTAAAAAAAACTCGCAGAACCCCAAACGGGAAACGAAGAAAGGATGGACTGCATGGCAAGATCCGTATACTCAGAAATCACCCCCGAAATGGAAGCCCTCGCCAATCTTTGCGTGAAAAACGGTAAGATTGACCCGGAGCTCTATGCAAAATATGACGTAAAGCGCGGCCTGCGCGACATTAACGGCAACGGCGTTCTGACCGGCCTTACCGATATTTCGGAGATCCGCTCCAGCCGCATGGAAAACGGCGTGAAAATTCCCTGCGAAGGGCAGCTTTTCTACCGCGGTTACAGCATTGAAGATCTTGTCCGCAGCATGCCGAGCGACCACAGCTTCGGCTTTGAAGTGACCGCCTACCTGCTCCTTTTCGGCGAACTGCCGAATAAAGAACAGCTTGACGGGTTCATCAAACAGCTTTCGTTCTACCGCACATTACCCACAAATTTCGTGCGCGACATCATCATGAAAGCGCCGAGCAGGGATATGATGAACACCCTTGCGCGGAGTGTGTTGACACTTTACTCCTACGATGACAGGGCGGATGATATTTCTCTTCCAAATGTATTGAGACAATGTCTTCAGTTGATCAGTTTATTCCCATTACTTTCTGTTTACGGTTATCAGGCATATAAGCATTATCACGATGGTGCCAGCTTATTTATCCATCCTCCGAAAGAAGAATATTCTACAGCAGAAAACATTTTACATATTCTCCGCGCTGACAGTAAATTTTCACCACTGGAAGCCAAATTATTAGATACTGCCCTGATCCTGCATATGGAGCATGGTGGTGGTAACAACTCGACGTTCACCACACATCTGGTATCTTCCTCCGGAACCGATACCTATTCTGCGATCGCAGCCTCTTTAGGTTCCTTAAAAGGGCCAAAACACGGCGGAGCCAATATTAAAGTTGTAAAAATGTTTGATGATATGAAAAAAGCAGGTTAAGGACTGGTCAAACGAGGATGAGATCGCCGACTATCTGACAAAATTATTGCATAAAGAAGCGTTCGACCGCGCCGGTCTGATCTATGGTATGGGACATGCAGTCTACTCGCTTTCCGATCCTCGAGCTGTTATTTTCCGTTCTTTCGTAGAAAAGCTCTCCGAAGAAAAGGGATATGAAAAAGAATTCAATCTCTATGCAACGGTTGAGCGGCTTGCCCCTGAGATCATTGCAAAAGAACGCAAGATCTACAAGGGTGTCAGTCCAAACGTTGACTTTTACAGTGGATTTGCCTACAGTATGTTAGGACTCCCGGTAGAACTTTACACACCGATTTTTGCCATTGCACGAATCTCCGGCTGGAGTGCACACCGTCTTGAGGAAGTGGCACACAGCGGCAAGATCATGCGTCCTGCATACAAGAATGTTGGCGAACGAAAAACTTATGTTCCTATGGAGGAACGTTAAAATAAGAAAACAGTTGCCACTGGGAACACACCGGATATTACCGGTTCCGGTCTGTTTCCATGACAACTGTTTTTTATGTAACTCATATTATAAATGTAAAAACTTTTCTCTCGCTTTCGCCAATGAATTCTGAAACCAGATGAAAGCTGCAAGGAAAATGATCACTTCCAGGATACTTGCTTTTCCAATCGGCATAACGGTCTCATTTAAGACTCCAAGAAAACCAACGATCAACACCAGCGCACCAAACAACATCTCCCGCCAATACAAAAATTCAATGAATCCCTTTGTATCTTTCACTTTTTTTAACTCTTCCTGTGCCAGCACCATGGAATTAATCCTGCCACTCTTCTTCATATGAAGCGCTGACCCTATCATATAGGCACCAAACAATGCAACCACAGCATCAAATACAAGCATTACATCCATCTTATTTTACCCTTTCCATTTCTGATCTTACATAATTTTACAAAGATGTACTCATTATAATCTCTCCAACCTTAAGTTTCAAGGACAAAATCTATTTCCTATTTTGCATTTTTTCGGGAAAAAACAACATTATTTTTGCATATTACAATTGCATGCGAATTTTTTTTAGTGTAAAATAGGTTCTATAAACAAATTAGGAAAAGGGGATTTACTATGAGACTAGACAATGCAAAAATTCTTATTAGTGATGATTCCATACTTGCACGAAAGCAGTTAAAAGATTTTATTTCAAAATATGGTACACCAACTTTTTTCGAGGCATCCAACGGACAGGATGCAATTGATATCTATAAAAAGGAAAAGCCTGATTTATCGTTTCTTGATATCGTTATGCCAGTAAAAGATGGCAATGCAGCAATCCGTGAAATTATTGATTTCGACAAAGACGCAGAGATCATTATCGTTTCTTCTGTCGGAACACAGTCACAGCTGCGTTCCGCCATTGAAGCCGGTGCAAAGGATTTTATCCAGAAGCCTTTAAATCCAGAGCAGCTGCACAGCATCCTTACCTCAAGATTTGAAGGGAGATAAAATATGTACGCACAGTTTTTTGGAACATTTTTATTATCTCACAATGTAGTGACAAAAGATCAGCTGCTCAGTTGCCCTTGGCAAAAAATTCCTCCCAGCATATGAAGCTTGGCACTCTCGCCATTATGAAGGGATATATGACTGCAAATGAAGTAGATAATGTCATCATTTCACAGACACATAATGATTGTCGGTTTGGCGATCTGGCTGTCCGCGAGGGATATCTGACGCAGGAACAGGTCGATGAACTTGTCAAGACACAGTATCCTGATTTTCTGTTATTAGGACAGACACTTGTAGATGAAGGTTATATTACGAATACGCAGCTGGAAACACTGATCGTTGATTATGAATCCGAAAATGAATTAACGGATTTAGATTACAGCAACGAAAAACAGGATGATCTTGACCGGATTCTTGCAAATTTCTTCCATACAACTGATGTAGCTGTAGACGAATACAATGCTTCCTATATGCGATTGCTGTTCAATGATCTGACGCGTTTTATCGGGGATGATTTCACTCCGCTGTGTTTTAACCCATGCAAAGAGTATCCTGTAAATTACTGTGTTTCGCAGACGATCCATGGCGATTTATCCGCTAAAGTTTATCTGGATATGCCTGAGACAACCTGTATCAGCTTTGCATCCAGATACGTAAATGAGGAATTTACAGAGTTTGATGAATACGTTCAGGCTTCTCTGGAAGATTTCTTAAATCTTCATAACGGATTATATAATGTGAATATTTCAAATACACTCGGAAAAGAATTAACATTAGAGGCTCCTGAAGTTGTCTCTGACGAATTGATTGAATTGTCCAGTTCATCTTATTTACTTCAGGTCATGTATCCGTTTGGTGTTGTTAATTTCATTTTTGAATTGAAGAAATAATAATGGAATTGTATCAATAGAAAATCAATTTTCAGGTCACAAAAATAAGGCTGCTGATAGTTTTATCAGACAGCCTTATTTTTTCTATTATCGTTTTAATAAGATACAAATGCTAAAAATCTGCACGATCATTTCACGTTCAAAAATTCTTTTACAACCTTTGGCATCTCATCCACTTCACATACGGTCTTATGTCTTACCTCTGCGGTACGGATCTCTTCGATGGCATTTGGAATCTTAACATTTCCAATTTTGCTCAGTTCGTCGACAAGTTCAAAATCTGTCATTGCATCATACTTCTTATCAATCGCATCCATCACGCTTCTTGTAAACTTGAACGGACTTGCAGTAGATGCGATCACGGTCTTGGTGTCCGTATCCTTTGTATCTTTTAAATACTTATGATATACACCTGTCGCAACTGCTGTATGAGTATCAATAATATAACCTGTCTTTTCGTATAAGTTCCGGATCTCTTCTGCTGTTTCTTCCTCACTTGTATAATTTCCATAGAAATCTGCAAGCTGTTCTTTCATTGCAGGCGTAATCTCATACTTTCCGTTTGTATTTAATGCTTTCATGAAATCCGCATTCTTTGCAGCATCATTTCCGGCAATACGGTAAATCAGACGCTCTAAGTTACTGGAAATCAGAATATCCATGGATGGAGAGCTTGTCAGCATAAAATTCTCTGTTCTTATCATAAGTTCCGGTTGTGAAAAAGTCGTAAAGAACCTTATTCTCATTGGATGCACAGATCAATTTTGCAATTGGGATTCCCATATTCTTCGCATAAAATGCTGCCAGAATATTACCAAAGTTACCGGTTGGAACTACGACATTGATTCTCTCATCTTTTCCAATAACACCATTTGCATATAATTTTGCATATGCATATACATAATAGACAATCTGTGGCACCAGACGTCCAATATTGATGGAATTCGCGGAGGAGAACTGATAACCTGCAGCTGCTAATTCCGCTGCCATTTCTTTATCACCAAAAATCTTCTTCACACCAGTCTGTGCCTGGTCAAAGTTACCATGGATACCTACAACAAATGTATTATCGCCCTTCTGTGTCACCATCTGTTTTTCCTGAATTGGGCTGACACCGTTCTTTGGATAAAATACAATGATCTTTGTTCCCTTTACATCTGCGAATCCGGCTAATGCTGCTTTTCCGGTATCCCCGGAAGTAGCTGTCAGGATTACAATATCATTTTTCACCTGATTCTTTCTCGCTGATGTGATCATTAAATGTGGCAGGATGGATAATGCCATATCTTTAAAAGCAATCGTTGAGCCATGGAACAACTCCAGATAATACGCTCCGTCCGCCTGAACCAATGGTGCGATCTCTTCTGTATCAAACTTGCTGTCATAAGCTGCATTGATACAATTCTTTAATTCTTCCTCCGTGAAGTCTGTCAAAAACTTCTTCATAACTTCATAAGCTGTTTCCTGATAAGTCATTCCTGCAAGTTCATCTACCGTCTTATCCAATGTCGGAAGCTGTTCCGGAACAAATAATCCTCCGTCCTCTGCAAGTCCTTTTAAAATAGCCTGTGATGCTGTCACTTTTTCATTTGCATTTCTGGTGCTTGTGTACATCAATTCCATTTTCACAATCCTCTTATCCTTTTTCTCTCTTTCGCTCATTATAGATAAAACGTTCTCTCATGTCAATGCATTAAAGCATTAAATTGTCCGAAATCCCCTGAAAACGATCTGATTCTGCTTTCAACTGGTCACTGATCTGCTGGTTTGTCTCCATTTTCTTCTTGACCTTATCCATGTTTTCTACAAGGATATCGGTATTTTCCGCAGCATTTGCGATTCCTTTCGCACTCTCCTCAATCGCCGTGGAAATATCCTCTACTGACTGTTTCATCACAAGGACAACCTCTTTCAGACTGTTTGCACGCTCCTCGAAGTGATCCATGGTACTATTGACATAAGTTGCATCGGTCCGGTACTGCTCGCCTGTTTTTACGAAGCTGTCATAATCCGGCATGATCGTATCATCAATATAGGTAACAAGCTGGTTTGCGCTGTCAGAAAGCTTTTCCACCGCATCTGTGACCTGTGCGTTGATACTCTGGATATTATTCGCTGTCTCTCTTGTGGAATCTGCAAGTTTCCGGATCTCATCTGCCACAACTGCAAATCCTTTTCCTGCCTCTCCCGCTCTTGCCGCCTCAATAGAAGCATTTAACGCGAGAAGGTTTGTCTGGCTGGATACGCTTAAGATTTCTTCCGTCAGTTCATTGACATGTCTGACACTGGTACTCTCCTCGATCGCTGACTTCAGCGACTCGATGATGCCGGCGATCATCCGGCTTGTATTTTCCTGATTGTTTACTGCCTTCTGTTTTAACTCTTCGGCACGCTCCTGCATAGTGGATGCATAATCATTCATTGCCTTCGAATCATCCGCAATGCTGATCACTTCATCATTTACATTTGAAATATTATCGGTCACGGTTGTAGCGGAAGAAGAAACCTCCTCCATCGTTGCAGAAAGTTCTTCCATAACAGCAGATACATCATAGGCATTCGTATTGGCTGTCTCCACACTCCTTCCGACATTCTGGACGACATCTCCGATCGCATTGGAGTTTGTTGCGATTTTTCCGAGAACTTCCTGTAAGGTGCCAAGGAACACATTCATACCGGATGCAAGTTCTGCGATCTCATCATTTCCCTTTACGGTCACACGTTTTGTCAGATCTGCATGACCGGACTGCATATCTTTGACGATCACTTTCAGTTCCTTTGACGTCTTCCTGATCGGACGAACTACTTTAAAGATCGTTATATACAACGATGCGATCAGACTCACAACAATAAGTCCGATAACGATCAGATTTGCATAATTTCCACTGTCATATACCGTACTCTGGTTTGCAACCACCCGGTCTACATCTGCATTGTAAAATTCAATATAAGACGCAAGTTCATCACTCAATTTATTTGCCGCTTTAAAAAGTTCAAGATTACAGTATTCCTGTGCCTGTGTCTTATTACCGTTCTCAATACTGTCCGTCACCTTCTGGTATGCATCCGTAAAGCCCTGATAATAAGCGGTGATATTCTTCACCCTGCTCTTCTCATCCTCTGTCACTGCCATCTGATCTAACTGTTCCAGCAGACCATTGATCTCTTCCTTGGTTGCTGCGCTCTGTTCGAGCATACTGGCACGGTCATTTGTCGACTTTGTCACACACATACTGTAAGCAAGGATCTCCATTTCCTTAAATTTGTCTGAGATTTCATTCAACTGTGCTGTCTTTGTCATATAAACACTTGTGATCTCATTGCTCGCCTGATACATGGACTTTAAATTCCGATGTCCGATCACAGCAGATATAATTGCAATGATCACAAGACAGATAACAGGAATCAGGACTTTTCGGCTCATCCGGCTCTGTAACTTTACGCCTCCTGCTTTTCCGTTTTTCTTTTGTTTCCGTTCGTTCTTTCGCTCATGTTAGTTTTCCCCTTTTCAAATTCCAATTACATTTTGATCAGAAAATCACTTTGTAATATTATACCAAATTCTTACTTACGAAACAATATTTTACAGCATATCAAATTTATATTTTTACCATATTCTGAATCACTTTCTTACACAGCAAAACAGCAAGTGTTTTTCTGCTGAGCGAACAGTCACCATAATTTTCTTGTTCTTCCTGTTCTGTCATGTTAAAATAGCATATATCATCTCATAAGTGTAAAGTAATCATTTTATGGAAGGAAACTATAACATGCAAACTGGAGTTTATTCTGCCCAAAAAAAGGACGGAACCGTCTATTATCGCGCGAACATTACATACCAGACAAACACATCAGTCTCGGCAAGTTTTCATCGGAAGAAGATGCACACTCTGCCTATTTAGAAGCCTGTAACCTTTTGGAAAATGAAGCAGTCACACTTTTTAACATCCACAGTCAGATTCGCCATCTGTCCTTTGACAAAGCAGTATGTCTTTTAAACTTCCGGGATAATCATCTGTATTTTCATAACCCTATTTATCTGCGCAAAGGCTACTTCAGTTATTTTCTTTCCGATGATATGGAACTGAAATTTGACATTGATGATCTGTTTTATTATGCCGGTCATCGCATCCAGAAACGCCAGGGACATTTATTTGTAAGCGATTATGGCATGCAGTACTCCATTTTGTCCCGCTACGGGATCAAACCCTATGCAGTTACCGGCAGAGACTATCTGTTTTTTAACGGTGATACGCATGATTTCCGTTATTCCAACATTCTGAACATCAACCGTTATCATGGTGTTTTCAGCTATGAGAAAAACGGTGCTACGCATTATAAAGTTTTTATCCATATTAACGGCAATTACAAAATCGGAAGCTATGCCAGCGAAGCCAGTGCTGCCGTTGCTTATAATAAAGCTGCCGATCTTGCAAAAACATTCGGTGTGACAAAGCAGTTCCCGGAGAACTATGTAGACACGCTGAATCCAAGAGAATATGCCGAACTCTACACCCACGTAAAAATCTCAAAAAAATATATCGATTATCTGAAAACATTCGCTTAACCGCAATGCCTGAAATATCTTTACAGCCACCTCGCAACATACAAAAAGACCGTCACACAAACCTGATCGTTTATGCAACAGTCCTCCTGCTTCTGATTGTATTTTGAAATTATTTCTGATTGATATAGTTGACCAGACCTTCGCAGTCGATAATCTTCTGCATGAATGGCGGGAATGCCTGCCCCTGATAAGAAGTTCCTTTTGTCTTGTCGGTGATGACACCTGTATCAAAGTTCACTTCCACCTCATCGCCTGCTTCAATCTCTTTTGCCGCATCCGGGCACTCGATGATCGGCAATCCGATGTTGATCGCATTCCGGTAAAAAATTCTCGCAAATGTCTCTGCAATGACACAGCTTACGCCTGCCGCTTTAATTGAAATCGGCGCATGTTCTCTGGAAGATCCACAGCCAAAATTTTTGTTGGCTACAATAATGTCTCCCTCTTTTACATTTTTCACAAAGTCTTTGTCAATGTCTTCCATACAGTGTGTTGCAAGTTCCTTCGGGTCTGAAGAATTCAAGTATCTTGCTGGAATAATAACATCTGTGTCGACATTGTCTCCATATTTAAATACATGACCACATGCTGCTTTCATAGTATCCTCCTTGTTTTGCGAAGCAAAAATCCGAGTCCTTCTTTAGGCGAGGAGAGGATCAGCCTCCTTTTGTCTCCTTGTTTTACATAACCTCTTCCGGGCTGGAAAATCTTACCTGTGATTGCACTTGCCGCTGCAACTGCCGGGCTCGCAAGATATACTTCCGAATCCACATGTCCCATACGACCTACAAAAGTTCCGGTTTGTTGTGGACACACACCGTTCGCCTGCCGCAAAGGATTCCCAATATATCCTCCAAGACATGGTCCACAGGTTGGTGTGCTGACAACCGCTCCTGCCTCGATAAAGGTTCTTAACAGTCCCTCTTCCATTGCCTGCAGATAAAATCATTTTGTGTTGCCGGAATCACGAATCACCCGAAGTCCTTTTTTCACTTTCTTGCCTTTT
>ENA-OQHF01002009-OQHF01002009.1-human-gut-metagenome-genome-assembly--contig:-NODE-2009-length-10621-cov-2.765580_pt1 | contig 10621 bp, 14 predicted proteins | sample MGYA00242559_ERZ504709 | MGnify/ENA primary metagenome ERZ504709 (study PRJEB26092, sample SAMD00036203) | human gut metagenome | host: Homo sapiens | study: EMG produced TPA metagenomics assembly of...
ATCTTTTTTCTCAATTCCTGCTCAATTTCCCCTCAATGCCTTTTTCCTCCGATTTTCGTATGCTTATCCCACAGCAGAGCAGTACCACACCGGTACGACCTGCTGAATCAATCAATACGAAAACGGAAGTGTTTTTATGCGAGAACTCAGTTTTCGTAAAAACAATCACATACAAAAAGAATAATAAAAATGAAATAGGATTAATCAGCTGTTAGAAAACTGATTAATCCTATTTTGTTCTACATCGACACCAAATCTCAAGTTTGCCTCTAAAAATTCCTGACCTTTAATTAATAAATAGGTAAGTCGAAAACCGACTTACCCACTATAATATGATTTTTATTTACTTCGCCACACACATGTTTTCATCAATCCATTTCTGGATATCGTCTTCGCTTACTTTAACCAAACGGGCAATTTTCTTAACATCCATCCCCTCTTCTGCCATAGAAAGAGCTGTCTCTTTTGCTTTTTTTAGTTCGCCGCTTTCCATTCCTTCGCTATAAATTTTTTTCCATCTCATGGCACATAAGCGTGGCCCCTTTCTGCGTGTCTTTTAATTCATGTACCCGTTTTGCAAGAACCGGACTGTGCATTTCATCCGCATTCCTGTTTGTGAGATCATACTATTTTAACCAATCTGTGATATTTTCATCTGTTGCATGGTTCGCATTAAATGGTCTGCACCATTTTGCAGAATATTTCTTTTTGATCTTCACCGCAATTTTTTGTGGTTCTGTAGCTCCGCTGGTTGTAAAAATTGCTGCTTTTTTTCCATTCAGATTTACCCTGTCCAGAAAACTGAATACTGCATTTGGAAATGTTCCACACCAGATCGGGCTTCCTATCAGTATCCTGTCGTATGCAGAAATATCAGGAATCTCCATATCCAGTTCTGGCCGCTCATTTAATAAAATTTCTTTTAATGAGGTAAATACCGTTTTTCTATAAGACATCCGGTAAGATTTATGAGTCTTAATCTCTGCCAGATCTGCACCGGAAAGCTGTGCGATCCGTCCAGCAGCTTCTTTTGTCTTTCCTTTCTGCGAAAAATAGATAACTAATGTTTCCATTTGACAGGCTCCTTTTCTAGTACTATATATTTATGGCTGATGTCTCTACAACTCTGATACAGAATAACTGCTCTATTATAACTGGATATTTACTCTTAAGCACGATATTATATAAATCAGGGCAAGCCCAACAGACCTGCCCATTTATAAATGCGTTCCTTATTTTATTGCACATAGATTTTCATCAATCCATTTTTGGACTTCATTCACATCATGATTTACAGCTTTTGCAATTTTTTCAACAGGCAGACCCATTTCTGCAAGAGAAAGAGCTGTTTCTTTTTTAGCCTTTAATTCACCGCGCTTTTCGCCGCTTTCCATTCCCTCGCTATAAATTTTCTCCATTTCATGGCACATAAGCTCAACTCCTTTCTGCGTGTCTTTTAATTCATGTACCCGTTTTGCAAGAACCGGACTGTGCATTTCATCCGCATTCTTACAATGCAGATCATGCATAAGTCTCCCAAGTTCTGTGTCTTCCTGTTTTCTGGAATTCACATATATAATATGTGCTTCGTCCTGAAAGCTATCATCGGCTTCTTTGATATGTCTGTCAATATGGTAAATAGGAAAACCATACCCAAGGATGTCATCCCTGGTAATAAAGATCACATAGCTTTCCGGTAATTCATCAAAATCCTGACCCGGATTTAAAGTGTTCATGTCCATCAAACCACTATGGTAACGTGCCCTCTTAGGTGATGCACCTTCATTATCCTGCTGGATCTCCACATCAAACTGTTTGCCTTCGGAATCTCTGGCAACACAGTCCATGATTGCGGATCGTCCCTGCAGATTCTTATAATCCTTCTGGATGATCTGATCAATTACTTGCAGATCCTGTTTTTTCCATAATGACCTGCAGAACATATTCCAGGCATTCTCTCTGTTTGAAAACATTTCTCATAAATATGTCACTCATGAGTGTAAAATTCTTAATAATACCTTTATATCTTTCGTAACGTACTTCCAATCCGTTATCTGGCACAATTTTTTCATCTGCCACGTTCGCTGTCACCTCCCACTTTATTCTTTTTATGTTATGAAGAAATTTTCGAAAAAGCTTTTGTTTATTTTATCTTAGCATCAATGAATGACCTTTACAAGACACTTTTTCCCCGAATTACATCGGGCGTTCTTTAACCTACCCGTTCCACATAGCGTACACTGTTTCCCTTACACTCAAATTCCGTACAAAGGGACAGCCATAGTCTTTCCAGATCATTGATATTCATGGCATCCAATTCTGTTTCATCTTCCTCACCATAAATATTTACAAAACCGATCCGATATATGCCATACTCTTTATGTTGATTTTTTACTACTTTTCTTCCTGCTCTTCGTATATTCATAAGCTCTCTTCTCTCCTCTCTTCTGCTTCCAGCAAAAATGTATTGCAGGTATAGCTTCCGGAAGCACTGACACCAGCGGCCCCTCCAAGGCTGTCCAGATACTGGCTTCCATTTTTTGATGCAGAAATGTACATATAAAAGTTTGTCAAAACATAGTTTTTATTTTCCAGAACATTCTTATAACTGCTGCTAAGTACAAGCCTTGCTCCAAGTTTTTCTGCTTTTTCTTTTACCAGCATAGCAGTTAAATTTACTGCTTTTCGTATTTCCTGTTCGCTAAGTCCGCTTTGATAATAACGTTCCAAAAACAAAACCAGTTCTTCTGCTTTATTTTCATGTGGTTCGCTTTTGACAGTCACATCAACAAACTCAATCGTCTTCCTTTCATCCGCAGCTACAAAAGATCCCTTTGTCAGACGGAGGATTGCACGAAATACAATTTTACCATTGTGTTTGATAAATATAATTTTTTTATTTGCATCAAAACAGGATAACAGACAATCACAATTTGGGCCATTCCGATAGGAAATACAGCTACGCAGCGGTACTTCTCCTATCTGCATGACCGGAAGCAGGCTGTCCTCTTCCCAGATTTCCCATCCACAATCCACGCGCAGCAGCTTTTCTTTCCAGATTTCTTCTGTATCTCTTTTTATTGGAAAAGCAATTTCCCGTCCCAGATCTCCTCCATGGTATTTCAGCTCCATGAATTTTCCTAATAACTCAGCATTTACGATTCTTCGGATTTCTTCCTTCTTTTTCGGCTGCCTGTTCAGAAAGGAAGTCATGATCTCAGCGCCACCTTCATAAATGAATTTCTGGATATTGGATTTATTTTCCGCGACAAAAGCATCCGAAATATTCAATTCTGTCTTTAAATTCTTCCAGGAAGGATCCTGGGCCAGCAGTTTGTCCATCAATGCAGGTAATCCGAACAGCCATTTAAAAGATTCTGATTATGTAAAAGGAAGTAAACCTGATTATCCCTTGTAAGCTCTTTTAAAAGTTCAGTAAAATCCATTAAAAATATCAGAATCCATATGGCTGTTTCATGCCGAAGATCCAGAATGTTTTTAAAATCCTCCTGCATCCATCTGGAAAGCGACTTTTTTGACAAAGCTTCTGCCAATCGCTCAATCTGATTTTCCTCTAATGCATCTGTCAGGCAGTCTCTTTTTATCAACTCACGGATCACCCGAAGACGATCATCACTTTTGGAGTATGCTAAACGATCATACAGGTCTATATAGACTGCTTTTACATTGTACAGGATTTTCAATTCTTCAAATATACGAGGCTTCGAAAACAGTGATTCTTCACTCTTTCTCCAGGGAACTACCATATATTCACAATCCCTTAAATTTTGCTCGTTTAAAGTATTTAGATTCAGGCATCTTTTATAAACCTCTTCATCCAGAATCAACGAATTCCTGTCAAGGTTTATAAGCCAGTCTCCATTCTTTCGCAAAAGTTCCAGGAAATGTTTCTTTCGTTTCGTAATGGCATACAGGATAAGCTCTGTCTTTTCCAAAGTCAGCTCATAAAGATCCATATCTGGAAGCGGATTTCCATACAGAGTGTTCACATAGGCTGCCTTTCCGTTTGAAACCTTTTCAAAATCTGCATCCGGACCTGTCAAAAATCTTATCAGCTTTGGAATGTCTGCATATAATGATTCGTTCCAAAGCCACAAGTGAAGAAAAGAGGCCTGCCATTCTTTTGGAATCTGAGTGAGAATCACTTCCAGTCCATTCCGAATTTCTTTTGGATGCCGGCTTAGTTCTTCCAGCTGTTTCTTATTTAAGCTTTCCGTTTCTTTACAAAACTCGGATAAATAATTTACAAGTTCCATCAGATCCTGCTTCAAAAGTAACGCCAATGATTCCTCATCCTTGAGCAGCTCATAAAGAAACTCCGTTGAAAAAGCCGGATTTATCAAAAGCATGCGTATCTTTATTCCCGCACGGGCAACATCAAACTCACCAATGCAGGTATCAAGACTTGCTACAAGCTGTTTCTTTAACTCTTCTTTCGGTTCCAGAAAAGCATAATATTTCAGATAAACATATACAATCCGGTCCGGGATTTCCTTATCTGCCAATACTTTTTCAATTTTTTCATAGGGAAATTCGGACAGCTTTTCATTTCCTGCACATTCTACTATCATTCTGATGCGGTCTGGTTCTAAAATAGAAAAATCCTTTTTGTTCATTTTTCCCAAGTAGGTGAGCATTTCCGGATCGTCCATCAGAGAAGAAATCGTCTCCTCATTTAACCCCTCCATCAGGCAGGAAAGTTCTTGTTGATTTACCAGTCTGGCTGCATTCATACAGAAATCTTCCCCTTTCTTTCCTATCAGTTTCAAGGGAATTGCTGCATTTTTCATTTCCTTGTAAATATTCATGTGCTTTAATATTCTTTCAATCATCATGCTACCTCTGCCCTTTCTATTAATCCGTTAATCTCCGTTAACTCCATGCATTCGTCCTGGTACATATTTTCTGCTAGTTTAAGAAGATACAGAGCTTCCTTTTTTGCCATAGGCTTTTTCGCTGTTCCTGCGAAATCATCTTTTAAATACGAGGAAACGATCTTACAGTAGAGTTTCTTATAGCCATATGAATACCGCCCGTTCTTGTAAAACTCATAAATAGACTGAAGCTCCTTATCCGTTTTCCTGTTTTCCCGTAACATCTGGTTAAACTGCTGTTTGATGTTTTTTTCAGTTTTCCAGCGTTCCATCCGTTTTTTCTGTTCCTTCAGCCATTCTTTCCGTTCCTGATATCTTTTCCGATCCTCTTCTGTCATATATTTCTGATACAGGGTTTCTCTTCGATAAGAATCACTTATAAATGGAAGAAGCAATTTGGAAAGCTCATATGCTTCTGACTGTTCCATCCAAAGTGCTGTACTTTCCTTTAAAAGTAAGGCCGTCAGGTATTCTGGATAAATATCCGGATATTCATAAAAAAACTTCTTTTCTACCATTGAAAACAGTTCCCGGTGTTCCTCTTTTCCCAGAACTGGCGAAAAAATTCGCACTCTCTATGTTGGATAGCATAGTATCCCAAGGAGAAAGTTTCCTTTAAAATCCTCCAGGGGCTTAAGAATTCGCATCCATCCATTCCAATCTCATTGATCAGAAATTTCAGCATAGGATAGGAATGCTCATTACAAAGACCCTTTATTTCACTTTTTAAATATCCTGCCATAAATTCCCATTTCTTTTCCAAATCTGGCTCTTCATTTTTGTAATCCTTTACAAACTCTTCCAGATACTTTTTTCCATTCAAAATCCCATGCAGGATCAGCCGGTTGAAAACCACATGTAGTTCCGGCTCACTCTTTTTCCAGAAAACATCCTGGTATCTTTTTCCTGTAAGGTTTTCATAACGTTCCAGATACTTCAGCAAACTTTTCGTACTGTATGTTTTGCCTTTCAGAGTATCTGTAACACACGCTTCAAATTCTTCCGAAGAGAGTTCTTTTACCAGAGTATCCCATTTTTCTTCTGTCAGATCAATGTAGTGCCACTCTTCCGGTTCATTACTTCTAAATGGAAACAACGTAAGAAACGTTTTTACATTTTCCACCCTGAACGTTTCATTCATGCATTTTTCCAGCCGTTCTTTACCGTCGATACGGACAGAAAGTTTCCCATATGTTCTTAAAATCCGTGAACAAAGTACATAAGCTTCTTCTGGATATGTCTCTTTTCCGGGCAAAAATGCCTCTAATACATTCAGCCCAATTTTTTCTGCTGTCAACCCTGAAAGGCTTATCCGATCGGGTCTCTCTACAAAATACATCAGTACAAAATTTAAAAAAGCGGTCTCTTTGTCGGAATGTCCAAACATACACATACGTTTTTTCCAAAAACGGCATCCGCATTTTTAAGCATTTATGCCTGTTAACTTTACCAGCAGTTTCAGGATATCCAGATCCTTTTTCGCGATACCCTTTAAGCTTTTTCATTACTTTGCCTACCATCCACACTGAAAAGTATTCCATTCAGTAAATACGGATATCTTACCGGTTCTTTGAAAAGCTGTCAGCAAGTTTCTGTTTTATACCTTCCCACAGTGTTTCATCATCTGGAGGATGACATGGCAACAGCATTTCTTCTGCTCGCTCAAATGGATACGCATGCATGGCCTGTTTCCACCGATTCTTTTCCTTTTCCTCACAGATATAATTGATACTGATTAAAAACAGGTCTTTCTCTCCAAGAATCTGTTTCATCTTTTTCCAAAACAGATCCTTTTGTGCCCCATTGAACATACAGGTCTCCTGTAAAGGCATCATCCTTGCCAGGGCAAGTCCGAGGGCACGGTATGTCTGCTTTGTCAAGGTCAGATGTTCTCCAATGCGCTCCAGGACTTCTCCCGGATAGTGCAGTCCATAAGCGGTTTCCATGTCTACTTTCGGCTTTTCCAGAAACATGTCATTTTCTTTTAATTGCATATAAATTTTATATTTTTCCTCATTAGATGACAGCTTATAGATCAGGTTCGTCATCTGCCGGTACAGGGTAATATCAAGCCATTCTTCATAAATCTTCCATTCCATCCAATTTCCTCCTGTTTTCCCATATAAAAAGGGGACTGTTCGCCAGTCCCCCAAAATTGTTCTTATGCTGCCAGGATAATCTTCTTTTTCCGGCTTGCATAAGTGGTTGCCATTGTAGAATGTTCCATGCCTCGCTGTTTCTGGTATTGCTTTACATCTGCATAATTTGCAAACGAAAGGATCTTACCATTTTCCTCTAACAAGTTCTCTTCGTTATCTTCCATATTTTCACTCTCGCAGGAAGCCAGCGTCCAGTTTACGTGGCAGATATAACAGGTCATGCCTGCAAATCCCAGATACTTATGTACATACTCTTCCGCTGCCTCGGCACTTGGAAAATAACGTGCATACTCCAGGGAACGGCAAACGATCCGGTCTTTGTACCATCCGGCAAAATACCGGTTCTTTTTCAGTTCAAGTACATACCCTGTCAGATAAATCTTCTGTAAAGCATTTTCTTCCTCGTCCATCATATCAAGAAGCTGTTCCGCATAGATTTTTTTCCATTTCAATGTATTCTTCTTTATTCTTTTACGCAGCATTATCTTTTTCCTCCTCAGTTCCAACAATGAGTTTTTCTACCATTCTGTACAAGTTCCGGAAATTTCCAGCCTGTCTGCGGCGTGTCATGCAGTCCTGTTCAAATGCCCGGATCACAGCAGAAGTTCTTGCAAACAGAGTGAAGATTTCCTCATCTTTCAGCTGTATGGTAACCTCTTTTTCTTTCCGGTAGCTGTCTTTTTTACAATACTGCCCGCCATTGGCATTATGCATCGCTACACCGGTGCCATTCTGTATCCTGACAACCCACGGATAATTTAAAACTTCTCCTTTGTTGTTGCGAACCTTCCTCTGTATGGAAAATACTGTAACTCTTCCCGTGTTGGAATTTTTATCCTCGCAAAAGATCTTTTGCTGGAAGAATTTAAATTCCTGTACATTATTCCATATACGGGAATACACGTATTTTATGATTTCCGGACTCAGATTTGCATAAACGCTGATGCTGTCTTCTTTGCTGTAGTCAACCATAACAGCCCGGATCCTGGAATAATCGCTGGCAAAGTCTTCGTGAAGATGCCAGAAATCCTTTGGTTCTGCCATCCGCAAAAAGCTATTAAATTCCAGTAACGTATTCTGTGTCTTATGAACACAGATCTGCTTTGATACATCCGTATTCTGTTCTTTTTCTTTCCTGTTTTTCCTGTTCATCCTTACCTCCTGATAAAACGCAGCAGTTTCTTTGTCAGAAGAGCCGGAAGCTGTTCAAGATCCGTAATATCCAGAAAAGATTCCTCATAAATTTCCTGAATTGCTTCCTTGTCGCTTCCGATCGCAGCCGCCTGAAAGAATACTCCCTGCTGCAGCAGCTTTTTCCGAATCTTCTTGAAGGTCCCTTTTTGCCCCTGTGCCTCCATACTGGTTTGCATTAGGTGCACCATCACTGATCACAAACAGCAGTTTCTGCTTTTCCGGTCGTTCCAAAAGACGGCTGCCAGCATACCACAATGCAGTTCCATCCCGGTTGCTTCCATAAGACTGCATACCAGCGATCCGGAACCGATCCTTTTCATCCGTTTCAAAATCTGCGCAGCAATGCAGATACACCGTTTCGTCTTTCAGGTTCTCATGCCGGTATCCATCTGTATGATGTCCGCACACCAAAACCGGTATTTCTGATTCCATACAAAAATCATACAGGCAAAGTGCTGCAAGAATGGCATAATCCATCCGTTCCCCACACATGGAAAAAGAATTATCGACCAGCACAGCCACACAGATATCCAGCTTTTTTCCTGGCTGTTGTTTCTTAAATACTGCCCCAGACGGTGCAGCTATGTTTCGAAGATCTACCCGACGTCCAAGAAAAAGCTTATGTTCCGTGCGTTCTTTCTGATTTTTCAATATAGGAAGCAATTTCAGGCGAAGTCTCTTTTTTACCTGTTTAAGCTGCCCCTCATACTTTTCTGTCTGTAATTTTAAAAAATCTGATATCTCGGTCTTACGGCAAAGTTTTTTCTGTACCAGGTCATGGCCTTCTTCAAACGGTATCTCCATCAATTCCTTTTGAAGATGTTCGAAAATTTCTTTCTGTATCTTCTCATCAAGCGTCTCTTTCGCCATTTCATAAAGGATTTTTTGCAAGGCATTATCACTGGATGCTTCCGTTTCTGAGGCAGGGATGCCACATTCATTCTGTTTGTCTTCGAAGCCACCAGACTCCCTGACACATTTCGGAAGATTTTCACACAGCTGCTGCAGAAACTTCTGAAGCTCTGCAGTGCGCCCGTTTTCATGGCTTTCCGTTTCCTGATCCTTTCCGTTTCTTTCTGCTTTGTTTTCTGTTTCCGACTCCTGTTCCGTATCCTCTTTTCTGATCTTATCTTCATTTTGCTCAGTCTGTGACCCTGTGTTACCCTGCTTTTCTTCCTCCGGTTCTTCTTCGGATTCATTCGGGTTTTCCTTTTGCCCTTCATGCTCTTCCTGTTCTGGCTTTTGCTCTTCATTTTCTGTACTGTTCTTCTCTATTTCATCTATGATTTCCGCAAATATTTCCAGATCATCAGAAGGATATGGTTGGTGGCAAGATATCTCTCCATGTCATCTGCTGCCTTTCCCGCTTCATCAATGACCGGCATAAGCAGTTTTAGTGTATCAATAAGCTCGTAATCCGCACCATCCCAGGCATTGACCCTTGAAGACAAGGCATACTGTGCACACAGGTTCATAAGAATAGATAACCTGTCTTTCTCCGTTTCCAGCATTTCCCTAAGTGTTGGAAGCCATTCCACATTTCGGTCACGATTCATAAGGATTCCCCTGCGGATGCTTCCCGGAAAAAGGGCGCACATCTTCTCTTCTATGTACATATCATTCAAAAGATTGCTGAGATAAGATGCTGTCTGCAGAAAAATAGAAAGGATTGCTTTATCTTTTCTTTCAAAGTAGACATTCATCGCATCCAATGCCTCTTTTTCCTGTGCATTTTCCGGTACTGGCTCCTTTGGATACCAGCTGCCATTTAACATATGCTCGGCATACCTTTTTCTAAGTGTAGAATCCGTATACCGGTAATGTCCGCATTCATGTCCCAGAATCCCGATCAGGCTGTCACTTTTTAATTCCAGTGTCAGAAAACTTGACGTAATCTGGTTTCCAAGATTTACGGCAACAGTTTCTCCCTGATTCCATCCTGCAATCCCTGAATTTTTATCATCGTATAACCGTAATGTAGTCAACTTTCCACCCGTGATTTCATGCCCGATCGAGGTCAAAAGATCACGATACTGCGGCGTATGAAATACTTTTTCCGGTGTCAGTTTTTCTTTCTCTGCACATATCCGTTTCCGGTATAAAGCCTTTTTCATTCGTTTCCTCCATCCGTTTTTAATCCACAGCACAATGAGGAAGAAGAAAGACGCGTTCCATAGTTCCCTGTTCTTCCCTGTCCATGGATGCTTTACTGAGCAGTGCTGTCCATGCTGACCTCCTGAGATCATTGGAAACCATGTAACTTAACACCCAGTTTTCCAATTCCCGGTATCCGCATACGCCATCCGTAATGTCCTGTTCGATCAAATATTCATGGATCTTGCAGACCGTGGCAGCCATAAAGGACAGAAGTTC
>ENA-OQHF01002010-OQHF01002010.1-human-gut-metagenome-genome-assembly--contig:-NODE-2010-length-10618-cov-2.295396_pt1 | contig 10618 bp, 10 predicted proteins | sample MGYA00242559_ERZ504709 | MGnify/ENA primary metagenome ERZ504709 (study PRJEB26092, sample SAMD00036203) | human gut metagenome | host: Homo sapiens | study: EMG produced TPA metagenomics assembly of...
ATTGGTGGGTAGAAGCCGATAAAGTTAAAGACCAGCAGCGCGACAGGAAAGGAACAACAAAAGTGGGAGTCATTAAAGGAATTTGTATCAGCGAAAAGCGCGGTACGGCAAAACATGAAATTGAAGAAGCAGTTTTTGTGAAGGACTGGGGAATTGAGAAAGATGCACATGCAGGTCACTGGCACAGACAGGTAAGCCTTCTGTCATATGAAAAAATAGAGGAATTTAGAAAAAAAGGAGCGCAGATTGGACTTGGCGCTTTTGGAGAAAACCTGATCGTAGAAGGCTATGATTTTCGAAATCTTCCAGTGGGAACACGATTTCAATGCGGCGATGTTATTCTAGAGATGACTCAGATTGGAAAAGAATGTCACAGCCACTGTGAAATTTATAAGAGAATGGGCGAATGCATTATGCCGCGAGAGGGCGTATTTGCCGTTGTAATTCAGGGTGGAAAAATCAAAAAAGGCGACATTCTTGAAAAGATAGAAGAAACAGAAGCACATATAGATTGATAAAATCGGAGGAATATATGAAAACACTTTATCAATTGTTATTAGATCGCTGGAATCAAAATTGTGATACCGTTCTGGTCACTATTGTGGAAGGGAAATGGTTTCAATTCCGCGCACGACTGGAGCCTATATGGCGGCAGATCAGACAGGCAGAATTTATGGAACAATCGGCGGCGGAAATCTGGAATATCAGGCCGTAAAAAAAGCAATTACGCTTGCTGGAAGGGATGCTCATTTTGTCGAGGATTTTGACTTGGGAACAGGGGAAAATGGCGGCCTTGGAATGGTCTGTGGAGGTAAAGTAAAGGTTTTATTTTACAGAGTGTAAAAGCAAGGATACAAAGATTGCATCTTTTTTAAAGGAAGCATTAAAGATGGAAGAAGAGAAAAAGCCATATTGGTTGCTACTTCCATTTTCAAAAGGATATCCAAAAATAGAGTCTCATCTTGAGGAAGGACGAGGTCATTGCCGAATACTTGAAGAATACGAGAAGGATGGAACTGACGGAAATAATGAAGTTCAGAAAATCTATGCCGAGGAATTTAACTTTGATGGAAAGGTTTATATTTTCGGAGGCGGTCATCTTGCGCAGGAGCTTGTCCCAGTACTCAGTCATTTGGGCTTTTGGTGCATGGTAATGGATGACAGAGAGGAGTACACAGCCCCTAATTTATTCCCAGGCGTACAGGAGACAAAAACTGTTGATTTTACTTTGCTTTCTGATATTTTGGAAGTAAAAAAGGAAGATTATCTTGTAGTTGTTACAAGAGGACATAGCTGTGATGCAGATGTTGAGCGGTTTGCGCTGCGCACACCTGCTTCTTATATAGGCGTAGTAGGAAGCAAACGAAAGACTCAGTACGTCAGAGAAAAACTACTGGCGGAGGGCTTCACCAATGAAGAACTTGACCGTGTACATGCACCAATCGGAATAGACATTGCAAGTGAGACACCGGCAGAGATAGCTATCAGTATTGCGGCACAGCTTATACAAATTAGAGCAGAAAAAGCAGGAGTACGGAGAAAAACAAATGAGAAAAGTAGGGATGTTAATGGTAACGGCTTTGGCAGCATCACTGCTTGCAGGATGTAGTTATAAGGCATCAGACAAAAAAGAAGAAGTTACAATCACTGTATTTGCAGCTAAGAGTCTGAATCAGGTAATGGAGAAACTGATCGCAGAGTTTCAGAAAACACACGAAAATGTAAATGTACAGGGAAGCTATGACAGCTCAGGAACTTTGATGGTTCAGATTGAAGAAGGCGCAGCCTGTGACGTATTTTTCTCAGCAGCAGTTAAGCAGATGAATCAGCTTGATGAGACAGATGGTCTTGTCGTAGAGGGAACACGTCACAACGTTGTAAACAACCAGGTTTGTGTAGTAACATATAAGGGAAGCAACACCAAGGTAACATGTCTTATGGATATTAAAAATGCTGGCAGCATTGCACTTGCAGATGGTTCAGTGCCTGTAGGAAAATACACACGTCAGGCAATGGTAAATGCAGGAATGTTAGAAAAGGCAGATGATGTATCAAAGATTTCAACAACAGACATTTCAGAAGCACTTGGCGGTGTGGAAATCAATGAATGTGCAAATGTAGGTGTTGTTACGTCAGCAGTGGCAGAGGGATCAAATGAGGTAGGAACTGTTTATTATTCCGATACATATGGATTAGAAGATCGTCTTGAAATTTTAGAGAAGATTCCTTATGATCTGACAGGAGATGTTATTTATCCGGTAGCACAAATTCAAAATTCAGAGGCAGACGAGGCAGAAGCTACGACAGCAAAGGAATTTGTCGATTTCTTAATTACTGATGATGCAAAAGAAATTTTCCAGAAGTATTATTTCGATACTGATGTAGAAGATTAAAAGTAAGTTTTGCTTCTGTGGACGTGATACTCTTACTAAATTGATGGAAATAATGGTGGCACAATGGAAGAATTGATGGAATTTATGAGAGGGCTTGATTGGAGTCCTTTGCTGATCTCATTAAAGACTGGAGTGGTGGCAACCATTCTTTCTTTTTTTGGCGGGATCTTTGCAGCAAGACAGGTAATAAAAGCAGGACCTAAAACAAAAGCAGTATTGGATGGTATTCTTACACTGCCAATGGTACTGCCGCCAACGGTAGCCGGTTTTTTTCTTTTACTGATTTTTAGTCTGCGCCGTCCATTTGGCGCTGCGCTTTATGAAGGCTGTGGAATTAAGGTCGTACAGACTTGGCTTGGCTGCGTGCTTGCAGCAACTGTGATTGCTTTTCCTCTTATGTATAGAAATGCCAGAGCAGCATTTGAGCAGGTAGATGCAAATTTAATCTATGCAGCCAGAACACTTGGTATGTCGGAAATGAAAATTTTCTGGAAGGTTGTGATTCCATCAGCGCGTCCAGGAATACTTTCTGGAACGATTTTGACATTTGCAAGAGCCATGGGAGAGTATGGAGCTACATCTATGCTTGCAGGAAATATTCCGAAAAAGACAGGAACGATTTCTCAGAAAATTGCGATGGTAATTCAAAATGGAGATTACAAGACAGCCGGTTTTTGGGTAATGGTGATCATGGTGATTGCATTTGTCGTTGTGCTGTTAATGAATCTTTTAGGATCAGGAAAAAACAAACAGAAAAAACAATGGTAATGATAGGGGCAAAAGACAGATATGTTGCAGGTAACGATAAAAAAGAAACTGGGAAATTTTTTGCTGGATGTGGACTTTTGCATGGATGGCGGAGTATTTGCAATTCTGGGCGCATCTGGATGCGGAAAAGTATGACATTAAAATGCATTGCAGGATATTGAGCGTCCAGATGAAGGAAGAATTGTTTTAAATGACAGAGTGCTGTTTGATTCGAAAAAAAGATAAATTTGCCGCCTCAAAAAAGAAAAGTTGGATATATGTTTCAGGACTATGCATTATTTCCTAACATGAATGTGGTACAAAATATACAGGCAGGAATGGGCAGAAAGCCAGATCAAAAAAAGGTGCAGGAATACATAACAGGTTTTCATCTGACAGGTCTTGAAAAACACATGCCAGATCAACTCTCAGGAGGTCAAAAGCAGCGCGTCGCGATGGCGCGTATGTTAGCGGCAGAACCAGAGCTTCTCCTTTTAGATGAACCATTTGCCGCATTAGACAGCTATCTTAAGTGGAAGATGGAGCAGCAGATGATGGATTTGTTAAAAGATATTCAAAAGCCAGCCTTGTTTGTATCGCACAGCAGAGATGAAGTGTATCGCCTTTGCGATACTGTAAGCTGTATCAATCAGGGAAAGATGGAAGTGATTGAGCCGGTAAAAGAATTTTTTAAGAATCCAAAGACAAAAACAGCAGCTCTCTTGTCAGGCTGTAAAAATATTTGCAGCGTGGAACTGGTAAAGGATTTAGAGCCGACAGAAACACAGATGAAGGACACATCGTCTGGCAAACTTTGGGCAGCAGAATGGGGTGTGGCGTTTGATGTATCAAAGGAAGCATTTACGGCGCGTACTGTTGGAATCAGGGCTCATTATATGATGCAAAAAAAAGCCAAAAGCAGGTCATATAACTGAATTGACAGTTGGCGAATACAGGATATTAGAGGATCCGTTTGAGTGGAATATTTCATTTCGAAAAGATGAGAACTGTGAGTGGCTGCAGTGGAAGATCAGTAAAAGTGACTGGAATCCTTCTGCGGGAGTGCCAAAAGTACTTTACGTGAGAGAGGAAGATCTGCTATTATTAGATAAAGAATAAATAGCAGCAAGCAGAGGTATGTATATGAGAAATAAAAAAAATATAATCAAGGCTTCATCAGCACAGCTTCCAGAATTAGAATGGTATGTTGGAAATAAAGAGGTGCATCTTCTTCGTTATTATGAGCCAGAGCCAGGCATTTTTATTGCAGAAAGCAAAAATGTCATTGATATTGCTCTTCGCAAAGGCTACGAGCCGCTAAGCGTTGTCTGTACTGAAAAAATGGAAAAAGATGAGATTTTAGATCGTGTGGGAGAGGCACCTATTTACATAGTAGATCCAGAGGATGCCAAAAGAGAATTTGGCTATGTATTGACAGGTGGAATTTCATGCGCGATGCGAAGAAAAGAAAATTTTGATTATAAAAAAGTGCTTGAAAATGCAAAGCGTATTGTTGTGCTTGAGGATGTAGAAAATCCAACAAACATCGGTGCAATTTTTAGAAGTGCAGCAGCATTTGGCATAGACGCTGTATTATTGTCACCAGCCTGTGTAGATCCGTTTTATCGCCGTGCAATGCGTGTAAGTGTAGGAAATGCACTTCTTGTTCCATGGGCTTATATTGGAAGCAGCGAGGCAAGATGGAAGGAAGAGGGCATTGGATGGTTGAAGGAGGAAGGCTTTCAGACAGTTGCAATGGCACTTCGTTCAGATAATATTCGAATTGATGATCCAGTTTTAAAACAAAAAGATCGACTCGCGATCATCATGGGAAACGAAGGACAGGGACTTGCAGAGTCCACAATCAATGCAGCTGATTATGTAGCTAAAATTCCAATGATGAACGGAGTCGATTCTCTTAATGTAGCAGTCGCAGCCGGACTAGCAATGTGGGAACTCACCCAACACCGAAATCAGTGATATCGTATAATACTTCAACAGAAGGATCGTCAAGCAGCCAGTTGTATTCCTTCATAAACCAGCGAACAAGCTCTTCATCACGTTTGATTGGTGTAGTATTATTGTTGTATACATTTACTGTTCCAAGCTTAAAATAGCGTTTTAGGCAGTCAATGTCGTGCGCGATCATTTCCTTTGTCTGCCCCTTTATGCCGACCATCAGACATGGAGAGTCAAAATATTCTGCTACCTCTTCAGGTGACTGAAAGTCGGCATGCTTATTAAGAACATGCTCACGAAAATCGCTGTCAAATGTCTCTACGCCGATCTTAAAAATGATCGGCACCTGCATGCGGCTTCGCATTGCAGCGAGGTGTTTTCTATACATCCAGTGCGATTCAAAAAGAGCTTATGGATGTTTTTGTTTTTATTACATTTTCAATATCATCAAGTGTCTGCTTTGGAAGTTCAAAGCAGCTTCCTGAATTGATGACCTCTAAAACACCAAATTCGCCGGTGACTTGATCTAAAATGCTTTTATTTAATGAAATCATAGCTGCTTCATCATGTCCATTGTCTTCGATGTAATCACAAAATGTGCATTTTCCCCAAGCGCATGGAAAATGCACGCAGCAGACAAATTTCACGGTTATTTTTATCAGTAAATTTTACTGTAACGTTCAAACAGGGATTCCCTATAAATTACTCCTTTATATTATGATGTTAATTCGCTGCAAGGCGCTGCTTAATGGAAACAGGAAGCACGCGAACCATTGCCATGACAAGCGCAAGGCTTACTGCGCGGTCACAAAATCAGTTAAAAACTGAACAAGAACGATGCTTGCTGTCAGCCCAAGCGGTGTCTTTGCAGCCAGAAATTGAACAAGAATTGCAGAGCCAGATGAGGTTACTCCTCCAAAAAGAACTGTGCAGATAAAAGCGCTGACAACTGTTCCTGGAAGAGAGATCACAAAGGCACGTCCTATCATGATTGCGGCATCCTTAACGGTACTTATATGACCGAGTGACAAAATGCGCTGAAGCTTAGCACCGCCGCGAAGACCAGAAAAACCTGTGTGAGCAAGACCACTCATAAAACCAACGATCATGCCGACAGGTGCGAAATACAGTGAGTAAATATCACCAGTAAAAGCCATGATCAGACCACCAAGCAGACCAGGAATTAAGCCGCACCATGGTCCAAGCATGGCACCGATCATGATGGTTCCGATGCTGTCTAAATAAATTGGAAGACGAAGAGCAAGCGCAATCTGTCCGCCTATGACATTCATAACAATTGCCAGTGCAATTAAACAAATCTGATAAGTTCCAAGTTTTCTTCTATTATTATTTTCCATTTCAAATACCTCTTTTTTATATAAGTTTTTGTATTACAGTTTTGATTATATTAGTTTGATAAAATCATATAAGCTACGAATTGACGCGTACCTGCTTTGGACTTCGCACCATATCGGATAGAAGATCAAGCTCATCAGGAGTCTTATTAAGCAGGCGCGAGAAAAAGAAGGTAAAGAAACGGACAGGATCAGTCTGTGTCAGCACCACGCTATTAGATTCATTTTTATAGAAATTCATAGAGTCAACAACTGTTTGACCGATGCTTATGCCTCCTGTTTCAACAGCTGTGTAAGCATCAAAACCACTGCAAAGTGAATGATCAGCAAAATAGGCAACAGCAAGAGGATCATTGATGACGCATCCAATCATATGCTCCCATTCCCAATGAAAATCAAGGTAGAATTTCGTGATAGCCTCAACAAATGAGCCAGTTTTGCTGTCGAGACGCTTTAAATAAGAGATAAGATCTGGCGTAAGAACGATTTGTCTTGTCACATCGAGGCCAACCATATGGATAAGACGCTTTTGTCTGGCTGCTGTCTCATAGACAAGCGCAGCAGCATCAGGATCTGCCCAGTAGTTATACTCAGCAACAGGAGAACAATTGCCATGACTCTTAAAAGCACCGCCCATCGATACCAGTTCATCAATTGCAGCAAATGCTGTAGGATTTTTCTGGATGAGACGTGCAAGATTTGTCATCGGACCAAGTGCGATGACGTTGCAGTGTGTGTTAAGAATTGTTTCATCAAGAAATGAGACGGCATCAGTGTGGAAAGAAAAGTTTTCCACTGGCTCAAGAAAGCTTTCACCTAAGCCATCAGCGCCGTGTGTGTCAAGCGCGTTTACATAGTCGCGCTTTAGTGGTGTGCGTTCACCAGTAAAAATTGGAATGTCAAGGCGATTCATTTGACGAAGCACCTTTGCAGCATTGCCTGCCCCCATTTCAGTCGGGGAATTTCCACAGACAATTGTGATTCCAAGCACCTCAATCTGATCGCAGGAGAGGGCAAGCATGATCGCAAGGCTGTCGTCGATGCCCGGATCACAGTCGATAATTACTTTTTTTCGCATAATAAGCTGTTCCTTTCTTTTGTGCAAAAGGCAGCAAAAAAGCGCTGCCTTCGCGCGAATTTGAACACCTCAAAAACTACAGCGAAAACAGCGCTCTTAAAAAGAACGCTTCATCAGCCTAGTTTTTTATACTGGGAGGGTTTCGAACCAGTAGGCAAATAGCCTGTGCCCTATTATACTGACAAAGTTCGGATTTGTCCAGTCCTTTTGCAGCGATATTCACCGGGAGTCATTTTTGTATAGCGGCGAAAGACTTTAGCGAAATAGTTGCCATTTGCAAAACCGTTTTTGACAGCAATGACTTCTATAGTGTCATTGCTTCCAAGAAGATCATTCATGGCAGACTGAATACGCATTCTATTTAAATATTGAACAGGAGCAATGCCCCATTCGCTGTGAAAAGAGCGGGACAGATGCTCAGAAGAAATATGGAGACGTTTTGCCACCTCATCAATACTGCCAATAGTTGCAAATTCCTTTTCCATTAAAAGAGCTGCCTGGCTGGCAGTGCTTTCAGTGTGAAAAGCAGCTGGATGGAGAACATGACGAAGCAGTCCACAGAGAAAGCCGTATAAAAATTCTCCGCCCTCATATGGCTGCAAATGCCCTCCGCTAATCATGCGTGTATGAAGAGCAAGCGCCTTTTGAATGCAGCTTGTCTGCGCGTCAATTGAAATAATACCGCCGCAGTGCTGCGTAAGCTTTTCAAAAAAGGGAAAAACAGCGCTTCCATCAAAATGAAGATAGAGAAATTCCCATGGTTCATCAGTTTTCTCAGGCAGATAATAGCAGCTTTTTTCGGGGATTGCAGCAAAAAAGGCTGTTCCGGGAGTAAGAAAAATAGTTTTGCCATTAGATTCATAAGCACCGCACCCAGACAGTGTATATTGAAAAAGATAACCGTGATAATTGGAGCGGCAGCTGTTATCAAAAAAGTAGTCTTCCTTATAGCGGCTTTCAATTCCGCCGTCAAGAAGAACCATTGGTTCATCTGGCAAGCTTTCAAGATTTAATACACCAAATACGCCTTTTGTATAGTACATCAAAAAATTATCCTTTCATATCAAGATTGTATTCTTTTATTTTTATATAAAGTGATTATAATAAAAAGTAAGAAAATACACAATAGTAAGGAGGATATCATGAACAAGAATGATTATGCACCGATTGCACCTATGGGCTGGAACAGCTATGACTATTATGACACAACAGTAAATGAAGAGCAGGTAAGAGCAAATGCTGCTTACTTGGCAGAACACTTAAAGGATGCCGGCTACGAGTATGTAGTAGTTGATATTGAGTGGTACGCAAAGAAGGCAGGCTCACAGAGAAATACTTATCAGTATATTCCATATTCTGATTTGGCAATTGACGAATATTCACGCTTACAGCCAGATCCGGAGCGTTTCCCATCATCAGCAGATGGCACGGGCTTTAAGGCACTTGCAGATTATGTACATAGCCTTGGCTTGAAATTTGGTATTCACATCATGCGTGGTATTCCAAGAATCGCTGCACATACACATATGGCAGTAAAGAAAACAGACTGGACTGCAAACCAAATTGCTGATCCAAGCTCTATCTGTGGCTGGAATCCAGATATGTACGGTGTGAGAAATTGTGAGGCAGGACAGGCATATTATGATTCATTGCTTGAAATGTATGCTGAGTGGGGAGTTGATTTCATCAAATGTGATGATATTTGCAACACAAATATTTTACCGCACAATCCATATTCTGCATCTCATGAGGTTGAAATGCTTGCAAAGGCAATCAAGAAGTGTGGAAGAAGTGTTGTATTGTCTCTGTCACCGGGACCAGCACTTATTGAGAAGGCATGGCATTATGAGAACAATGCTAACATGTGGAGAATCACAGATGATTTCTGGGATGACTGGAAGCTTTTGAAAAACATGTTTGAGCGCTGTGAGTTGTGGCAGAATCAGGTATCAAGAGGCAATTATCCAGATTGTGATATGCTTCCTATTGGAAAGCTGGGCAAAGGCTTTGGCGAAGAGCGTGACACACGTTTTACAAAGGACGAGCAGCGCACAATGATGACACTTTGGTGTCTGTTTGGTTCACCGCTTATGATCGGTGCAGAGCTGACAAAGCTTGACGAGTGGACCCTTGGTCTTTTAACAAACAAAAAGGTGCTTTCAATGCTGACACCAGACTGCAAGCCGCACCAGATCGCAAGAGACGACAATCAGGCAGCATGGTCTGCACATAACGAAAAGACAGGTCAAACCTATGTTGCATTGTTTAACCTGTCTGAAGAAGTACAAATTGTAAATGCCGATATTGAAAGCATCATCGGAGCAGACGGCAGATGTCTATTCGAGCCAGACGCAGGACTTTCCTTAGAAGAGCTGTGGACAGGCAAGGTAGACAGCGCAGAAACAGCAGTAAGTGCAGAGCTTGCACCGCATAGCTGTGTAGTATATGAAGTGAAATAATTAAAATAGTGATAATTAGAGAGAGGCGATATCCTCAGCAAGCTCTTGCAGCGGCTTAGCATCCCAATCTTCCTTTACCATGAAAAGTGCATGATACAGGCGAGGAATGGTTCCTTCAGGAATCTCCTCGCTTTTTGTGTCAATGGGGTTTGGAAAGCAGTAACTTTTTATATTTGAACGAGTAAATATATTATAACTTAAATATTGAATAATAACTTAAAATAAGTTATAAAGCAGTATTTAAGTTATAAATAAAAAGAAGTTAGCAAAATTTTTTAATGAAACTATATAATAATATAAATATATTGAAAAAGGTTGTATAATTCAAAATGTTTAAATGAGATACGGATTTAAACAGTATGTTTGCAGCAAACAAGGAAACTGGAGTCGCACTTTATGTTAAGGTGCAAAGGGATATTGTATTCACTGTTTAAAAATGTGAGTATGAGGAAGGAGGACATATGAGAATTAAAAAATTAGTTGCAGGAATGTTGGAGAAACTAACGCTAATAAGTTATTAGGTTATAGGAAAGGAATTGTCTAATGGGAAAGATATTTTTGTTTTCTATAAGAAGAATGATTAGGCAACGCTGTGCAGTATGTTTTTTTTTAATGATCGGAATGTAC
>ENA-OQHF01002013-OQHF01002013.1-human-gut-metagenome-genome-assembly--contig:-NODE-2013-length-10597-cov-4.391691_pt1 | contig 10597 bp, 7 predicted proteins | sample MGYA00242559_ERZ504709 | MGnify/ENA primary metagenome ERZ504709 (study PRJEB26092, sample SAMD00036203) | human gut metagenome | host: Homo sapiens | study: EMG produced TPA metagenomics assembly of...
TGGACACAACGCCCTTCTGCTCGCCATCGGCACCGATCAGGCGAACTTCACGATCACGGATCTGACCGTTGATCTCCAGTTCCTTCGACTTTCCAGCGGTAGCGATAATGAATGCACCTCCAAACAATAATCCATAGTGTTGCAATATTTGGCATAGAAAACGCGGCCGCCCATTTGCAGGACAGCCGCGCGAAATTTCACACAAAAGCGCAGTTCGTTCAAAGAATCGAACCGTGTTTGGGTATAGCCCGGGGATTCCGACCCCACAAGGCGAGCGCGGCACAGGCCGTAGCTGCTTTCTTTACCGGAACAGTTTACCACACCCACAAAGCCCTGTCAAGCACTTTTACGCGATTTTGCAATAAAATATTCGTACAGAGCATCACTTGACCTCGATCAGCTTCCCCAGCTCCAGCGAGTAGATGCCCTTATAGGTCACCGGTTTCGGGGCAAAACGCTTGCTGATGGCAAGGGCATAGAGGTCAAGCTGGGCGCGATAGGCGGCAAGGAAGTCTGCTTCGGATTTTCGGCGATCCGTCTTGTAATCCAGCAGCTCCAGGTGGTCCGGGAACACCAGCACCAGGTCAGCGATGCCCTGCACCAGCACCTTTGCCTGTGCCACGGCAGCGCTGTCGGCGGGGGCAGTCCCCTGAGCGGTCAGCACCTCGGCGGCAGGCAGGGCCGTGATGAAGTCCAGCTCCCGCAGCACCTCATCTGCGGCACAGATGCGCGCAAAGGCTTCGCTCTCCACAAAGCGGCGGATGCGCTTTGCATCCAGCTTCTCCGCAATTTCGGGCGCGGTGAGCTTTGCTTCCACCTGCCGGTCGCGCTCGGCGGGGATCGCCATTTCCAGCGTGCCCGCCTGCTTTGCCGCCGCAAGGGCCGCAAAATCGGCGTGCTCCAGGAAGGCGTGAAGGGCCGTGCCCATCTCGGCGGCGGTCAGGCCGTCCTTTGCCAGAAAGCCCGGGCGCTCCAGCGTGGTCTGCTCTGCCTTGTGGACGATGCCGGTCACGCTGACCTTGGCGGGCACTTGGGCCAGCTCCGCCGCAGGGTACTGCCAGGCAAAGCCCTGCCGCAGTGCCTCGGTCAGAGCCGGGTCTGCCTGGGCCAGCGGCCTTTCCTCCAGTTCCAGGTCGGGCGGCTCCACGCCTTCGGGCAGCGCCTGCTGCACCGTCAGGGTGATGGTGCTCCCGGTATCCGCAAAGGGCAGTTCCAGATCCTCGGCCAGCCGGCGCAGCGGGCCGCCGTTGGGGTGGACGAGCAGGGCCGCGCGGAGCCAGTCGGCAAAGCTGTTTGCCTGCCGGCAGAGCGTCTGCCCCGCCCCTGCTTCAAGGAAGGCCGCCGCTCTGGTAAAGGGGTTGGAGGTCTTTCCGATGCCCAGCGGCACGGTCAGGATGAGCTTATCCTGCGCGCGGGTCAGCGCCACATAGAGCAGGCGCATCTGCTCACTGCGCATCTCGGCGGCGTGGACATTGGAGAGCGCCGTGTAAGCCGCCGTCTTGTAAGCGCCCTCGCCCTCCTCGGGGCGCAGGCGCAGGCCCGCCCCATACATCCGATGCAGGAGCACCGGCTGGCGGGTATCGGCGGCATTGAAGCGGCGGGCCGTGTCGGCCACGAACACCACCGGGAACTGCAGGCCCTTGGAGCGGTGGATGGTCATCACGGTCACACAGCCGGGGCGGGAGCCGCCGGGCACGGTATCCTGCCCCGTGGAGCCTGCCAGCGCCGCAGCGTCAATGGCCCGCACCAGCGCAGAGATGCCGCCGGAACCGGCCCCGGCGCAGAAGGAGGCAAACCGCCGGGCATCCTCCCTGCGGCGGGCACCGTTTTCCATCACGCCCAGTGCGGCAAGATAGCCGGTGGAAGCAAAGATCTCCTCCAGCAGCTGTTCTGCCGGAACACTGCGGGCCATCCGGCGCAGCTCGGTCAGCCGGGCATAGAACGCCCGGACTTTTCCCGTAAAAGGGGTGTCCTCCCCGCTGTTCACGGTGAGCAGCAGCGCGCCGTAGAGGCTGATGCGCTGGGGGGCGTTTTCCCCTGCTGCTTCTGGATCTCTTCGGCTCTGGCCCGCAGGCGGACAAGGTCGTCATCGGTGAAACCGAACAGCGGGCCCAGCATGGCGGCAGCAAGATAGATATCCTGCGCCGGGTTGTCAATGACCTTCAGCAGGGCGATGAGGGGCCGGATGTGGGGGGCATCCAGCAGGTTTTCGCGGGCATCCGCATACACCGGGATGCCCCGGGCGGTCAACGCTTCCACATAGGCCGGAAAATCAATGCGCGCCGCCAGCAGGATGCAGCAGTCCTCGTACTGCACCGGGCGGGTGGCACTGCCGTCCCGCACCGGCTCGCCGCTCTGCACCATCTCCTCGATGCGCCGGGCGATCCAGCCCGCGTCCGTTTCGGCGGTGTCATCGGGCAGGAAATGCGCCTCCACGCTGCCCGTGTATTCCCCGGGGTGCCCCGCAGACCAGCCGCTGGCCGTCGCCGTAGGCCGTGTCGCCGAGTTCCGGGGACATGAGCCGCTCAAACAGGAAATTGATCCCTTCCACCACCTGCGGAGCCGAGCGGAAGTTGGCATCCAGCGCCAGCATGGCATCGGTGCCGGGGGCTCCCTCTGCCGGGCGGGCCGCGCCGTGCCGCCGGGCAGGGCGGGCCAGCTGTCCAGTTTTTCCCGGAAGATGCTGGGGTCTGCCTGCCGGAAGCGGTAGATGCTCTGCTTCAGATCTCCCACCAGAAAGAGGTCGTCCCCCGCCGGGGATGCAAGGCACCGGTACAAGGCATCCTGCAGGGCGTTGGTGTCCTGATATTCATCCACCATCACGGCGGCGTAGTTCTGCCGGATGACCCCGCACAGCGCAGTGGGGGTGCCGTCCGGGTCACGGAGCAGGCGGAGGGCCTGATGCTCAAAGTCACTGAACTCCAGCAGCTTCCGGTCCCGCTTTTTGGCCGAGAATCGGGCATCGAAATCCCGCACCGCCGCAAACAGCGCCCGCAGGCGGGGCTCTGCGGCCCTGCGGTCTGCCTCAGCCCTCCTCCTCACTGCAGGGGATCAGCTCAAGGATCTGCGCAAACAGGGCCGCGCCCTCATCGGCGCGGGTGCGGATGACTTTTTTGTGTTCGCCGTTCAGCCGCCTTTTCATCCCTTTCAGGCCGGGCAGCTCCTCCATACCCAGCACATAGGGGGTCAGCAGATCGTAAAGCGTGGTCCACTCCCCCGCCACAGCCAGCTGTTCCACCCTGCCCAGCAGGGCGGCAGCCTTGTCCAGCCGTTCCTGTGCATCGGTATATTTTTCCAGCACGGCATTCTTTGCCTTTTCCCGGGCAGAGGGCGTTTTCTTTTCCTCGGCATCGGCCAGCTCCTGCTCCCGGTCGCCCGGGCAGTCGGCCAGCGCGGCGCGGAACAGCTCCCCTGCCGCCCGGGCACTGCGGGCGGCTTCGGCCAGCAGCAGATCATGCCAACAGGAGGCGGCAAAGCCATTTTCCTCCTGCCACGGAGCCAGAAATTCGTCCAGCTTTTTGTCGTAATCGGGCAGGGCGCGCAGGAAATCGTAGACATGCAGGATCGTCTCCCCCGCCGCACGGTCGGTGCGGCCCTTGCCGTAGAGGTCGGCAAAGGCGCAGAAATCCGGGTCGCGGTAGGCGTTTTCCAGCGTCTCGCTCAGGGCAGAGGCCCGCAGGAGCTCCACACTGCCGGGGTCTGCGGGGGAAAAATCCGGCGGGATATCCAGCGCCTGAAAGTGCTTGCGCAGCAGGTCCAGACAGAAGGCATCGATGGTGCAGATGGGCGCGCGCTGCAGCAGCATCCGCTGGCGGCGCAGCGCGCCATTGCCGGGTTCCGCCTGGCTGCGCTTCAGAAGCGCCTGCCCGATGCGGGCCCGCAGCTCTGCCGCCGCCGCATTGGTAAAGGTGACGATGAGCAGACGGTCCGCATCCACAGGATGCTCCGGATCGGTGATGAGCCGGACAGCCCGCTCGGTCAGAACAGCCGTTTTGCCGCTGCCCGCCGCCGCGCTCACCAGCAGCGCGCCGCCCCGGTCCTCGATGGCAGCCCGCTGGGCGGGGGTCCACTTGGGTTCACTCATGCCTGTTCCTCCTCTCCCTCTTCGGGCTGCCCGGGAGCCTCAAATGGCTTTGCGGGGGCTTCCAGCGCCCGCTCCCCGATGCCGGTCTCGTGGCAGCAGACAAAGCCGTAATCACACCACTGGCAGGGGCTCCGGCCCGTGACCAGCGGCTCGGCGGCGATCTGCCCCTCATAGAGCTGCTGGCCCATCCGGGTCACAAGATCATCCAGATGCAGCTGGATGCGGTTCAGCTTGGCGATGTCTGCCCGCTTGTCCTTCTGGTAGGGGCTGGGCGCGCCTTTGTAATAGGAGAAGGGCAGGTATCTGCCGGTCTCGTCGGCATCCATGGCATCGAACAGCTTCTGCTCGTCCCGCACCAGACCGTCCAGCTTGTATTCCACACTGTGGGCCGCCTTTTCGCGGGTGGTGGTCTCAGGGGCCGGGTCGGCCAGCAGGTAGAGCACACCCGCCGGTTCCGCCCCTGTAAAGCGGCCGCTTTTATCCCGGGTCAGGCTGAACAGGTAGAGCAGCATCTGGCAGTCCAGACCGCAGTAGACCTCTTTCAGATCCAGTTTTTTGGTGCCGGTCTTGTAGTCCACCACCCGCACCCAGCGGGTGCCGTCCTCCTCCACCCACTCGTCGGCACGGTCCACGGTACCCACCAGCTGGACGGTGCGCCCGTCCGACAAGCGATACACCTGGGCAGGCACGGCATCCTCGCCCCGGCCGATCTTCAGCTCACAGGCCACGGGCTTGAAGCTGGACTGCCGCTGCTCATCCCGCAGGTAGAGCAGCAGGCTCGTCATGCTCTTTTTCAGGCGGGAGAGCAGATAGGCAAAGCGGGCGGTATCCTCGGGCAGATAGCGTTTGGCGTACTCATCCACCAGCAGCGCGGCAAGGCTCGCCATGGCCTCATCGTCCAGCTCCATAAAGGGCTGCAGCGCCGCCATGGGGTTGTCCGGGCCGGGGTGAGGGTCCAGCGCCATCTGCAGCACCCAGTGCATCAGGGTGCCGCTCTGGTCGGCGGAAAGCTCGGCCCGGCGGCGGGGCCTGAGCCCCAGCACATACTGCAAAAAGTAGCCGTAGCGGCAGGTATAATATTTTTTCCAGCTGACTGGGCGAAATGCGCAGCTTCCGCCCCAGCAGCGCTTCCAGCGCAGGCAGGTCATGCACCTGCCTGGGGGCCGTGTCGGCCATCCGGCGCAGCAGGGCAAGGCCCTGCGGCTCGGTCTCGCCGGGGGTGTGCAGGGCTTCTGTCAGGCTGGCACGCTCGGTCTCCGTCAGGGGCCAGCCGCCGCCCAGACAGTCCAGCCCATCTGCAGGGGTGGCCGCAAGGTCCGTCAGTTCCAGCTCCGGGGCAGCGGGGGCCAGTGCTTCCACGAGGGGTTCCAGCGCAGCGCAGAGGGTCTGCCCCTGCCCCTTGGGCCAGCTGAGCCACAGTCCCTTTGCGGGGGCGGTCAGGGCCTTGTAGAAGCAGACCTGCTCACGCACCACACGGTTCTCAAAGCAGTCGGGCAGGTCGATCTCCTGCGCCATCAGGGCATCGCGGTCGGCGTGGGTCAGCAGACCCGCCTCGCCGGGCGCGGCCGGGAATTCCCCCTCGGCCAGCCCCAGCACGAACACATAGTCCGGCGCGTCCAGACGCATCTTGCCTGCGCTGGCCAGCACCACCGCGTCCAGGGTCTGGGGGATGTGCCCCAGGTCGGACGAGCGGAGCAGCAGCCCGAACAGATCCTCGTATTCGGCCACGGTAACGGTCTGCTCCCCCAGCAGATGGGCCATCTCGTTCAGCAGCCCCATGACCACGTTCCACTCCCGGGCGGCTTCCTCCGCCGCCGGGATGCCCCGGCCCGCGCGGATGGCCTTTACCTGAGCGGCCTGCTGTTCCTCAGCCCCCAGCGTTTTCAGGCAGAAATACACCGCCCGGCTGATGGCCTCGGCGTTGACCCCGCGCACCTTGGCCCGGAATGCATCCACTGCCCCCACGAGCAGGGCACGGGCATGTTCTGCCCGCTCCCGGTTGCGGAGGTCCTCTTCGGTCAGCTCCTGTTCTCCAAAGCCCTTTGGGCTGCGCTCAAACTTCTCCCGCCAGGCCGCCGCCGTGGGGGCCCAGGTGTAGGCATAGTTTTCCAGCGCACAGACCTGCTCCTCGCTCAGGGCACACAGGCCGGTCTTGGCAAGGGTGGTCAGGTTCTCGGTCAGGTCGGCTCCCCGGGCGATCTCCAGCAGGGCCCGCACCGCCGTGGCCGGGGCGCTGAATTCCGGGGTGGTGGGTTCATCGCAGTACAGGGGGATCTCCGCCATCCGGAATTCATACCTGACTGCGGCACGATACTTGGCGATATCGCGGCAGACCACAGCGATCTTTCCGCACCGCACGCCCTGCCGCATCAGCCGCCGGATGGCACCGGCAGCGGCACGGGCCTCCTCCTCCCGGCTGGGCGCGGCAAAGAGCCGCACCTCGCCCGCCGGGGCATCCGCGGTGCAGCTGCCGGTTTCCAGCAGCTCTGCCACTGCGGCAAGGCCCGGGGCGTTCCGGTGGCGCAGATCCTTGCGCAAAAGCTGCGGAACGGCCACCTCCGCCCCATTTTTCCGGGCCAGCTGGCGCAGCTGCGCCGCCACCTGCTTGGCCCCGGAGAACAGGCTCAGGTCACCGGGCAGCAGGGGGGCACCATCATCGCAGAGGGCCACCGTCACGCTGGGCAGCGCCGCCAGCATGGCCCCCAGCAGCCGCTTTTTGGGGGCGTTGAAGGTATCGAACTCATCAATGAACACCGCCCGGTCCCGCAGAAACTCCGGCAGGCTGTGCCGGGCCAGTGCTTCCTCCAGCCGGGCTCCGGCCAGCTCCAGCCGGTCAGAGGGGTCCATGCCGCTGCGGGCCAGCAGGGTCTCGTAGCCCTGAAAAATGAGGGCCAGCTCACTGAGCTTACCGCTCTCGGCTCCGCAGGCACCGGCCAGCTGTGCCAGCTGCCGGCCGGAAAGGCCCGCGCTTTTCAGCTCGTCGATGGTCTGAGCCGCCATCTGGCAAAAGGCCGCACTGCGCCGGTGACGGTGATAATAGTGGACATTGTCCTGCAGCTCCTCCAGCGCCCGGCGCACCAGCACGGCACGGCCTGCGTCAGAGAGGGTCTGCACCGCCGCGCCGCCCTCGGTGGAAAGGATCTTTTCTGCCAGACTGGTAAAAGAAAAACTCTCCACCATGCCGGACAGGGCATCCCCCAGCTCACGGTAGATGCGGCCCTCGGTGCTGGAAGTGAATTGTTCCGGCACCAGCAGGATGCTTTTTTCCCCTTTTTCGGCCCGGGCGCGGATGCGCTGGTACAGCAGCGTTGTTTTTCCGCTGCCGGAGCCGCCCAGAAGTAGCTGTAACATTGTTTTTCTCACTTTCTCTTTCAGCCCAAGCCACCGAACTGGCCCGATATGCCAAGGGCTCCCCTATTAGGGGAGCTGGCACGCGAAGCGTGACTGAGAGGTTTAATCAGCTTTATTCTACCGCAAAATTGAAGAAAAATCTATTCTGTGGTAAACTGAGGAAAAACAGCAAAACAGGAGGGGCACTTCCCCATGAAGATTCTAGCAGTTGATTACGGTGCCAGCCGCACGGGGCTTGCGGTCTGCGACCCCACCGAGTTCCTGACCACGCCCATCACCCCCCAGATCACCCTGAAGGCCCGGCCCAAGGTGGCTGCCGAGGTCTGCCGCATTGCCCAGGAGCAGAAGGCAGAGCTCATTGTGGTGGGCCTGCCGCTCAACATGGACGGCACCGAGGGCGAGCGCGCCGAGAAGAGCCGCAAGCTGGGCAAGACTTTGCAGATCTGGAGCGGCCTGCCCGTGCGGATGTGGGACGAGCGGCAGTCCACCTGTGAAGCCGCCGACATCCTGGATGAGGTGGGAACTTTTGGTGCCCACCGCAAGGCCATTCTGGATTCCGTCAGCGCCACGGTCATCCTGGAGGATTACCTCGCCTGGCGCAAGGAGCACCCCGGCGAAATTTGAACCGGAACAGCACAAAACCGGCTTTCCTGCTGCCACGGGAAAGCCGGTTTTGTCATTTTCAGTTGTTACTGCGCCTGATATGTCTCAATGCTGACGCTGTTGATGGTGATCGTTTCCGTGGGCTTCTGGTTCTCATCCACGGCGGCCTGAGCGATGGTGTCCACCACGTCCATCCCCTCGTACACCTGCCCCAGCACGGTATCGGTGTAGTCGAGGTAGGGTGCGCCGCCGGCGGTCTGGTAGGCCGAAACGACCTCAGCGCGGTAACCTGCACTGTTCATCTGGTCAGTGAGTTCCTGGGTGACGGAATCCCCGCCGGGCAGAGTGGACATGATATAAAAGACGCTGGCGCACTGGCCGGAGGAGTCCGCCGCCATGCAGAGGGCACCGGAATAATGGTGGAGCTTGTCGGTGGCCTCAGCCGGGTAGCGGCTGCCATTCCAGATGGTGGTGCCCTTGCCGTCAGCACCCTGACCGGCCTCCACCACAAAGTCCTGCTCCACACGGGTCACGGTCAGGCCGTTATAGTAGCCCGCCTGCACCAGACCCACAAAGTTATCGTAGGCCTGCGGGGCCTGCTCCGGGAAGAGCACCGCCCGGAACACGCCCGCCGTGGTATCGAACACCGCCACGGGTTCCCCCGCTGCCGGGTGGGTGAACTGCAGCTCGGCCGATTCCACCGCCGGGCGGGTGATGGTCTTTGTTCCGGCTCCGCTGCTGCCGCCGATGTTTTTCACAAGGCTGCAGCCGGACAGTGCAAAACTCACGGCCAGCAGCAGCGCCGCCAGCCGGACACGGGTCTTATTCATAAACAGATCCCTCCGTTCATATTCTGATAGCAGTTCCCCCGCACGCGGGAGATACGTAGAATTCAGTATAGCATATTTCTGCCCGGGAAGCGAGAGGGAAATGCGTGAAAATTTGTCGTGCATTTTCTGTGCGAAAAACATCTTGACGAGCAGGCAAAAAAACGCTACACTATAAGCACAGCAAGGGACGGCGGGAACGCAGCAGATCCCGGGCTGTGTGCGTAATTTTATTTGAGTACCATCCCTTTGATTGGGTTTGGATAGACAGGAGAACGTATCTTATGGCAGAAGAGATCAAGAACCCGAACACCGAAGAGGAATATCAGCCCGATCTGATGACTCTTGAGGATGAGGACGGCAATGAGGTCACGTTTGAAGTGATTGATGCACTGGACCATAAGGGCGTGCATTACCTTGCAGTTGTCGAATACGCAGAGGATGAAGAGGATGTCAACGAGGACGCACAGCTGGTCATCTTGAGCGTGGGCGAGGACAGCGAGGGCGAATATCTGGACGTTGTGGAGGATGACGAGACTCTGATGGAAGTCAGCAAGCTGTTTGAGCAGCGCCTGAGCGACCAGTTCGAGATCGAGTAATTCCCCTGCACAGACAGATTCCCAGGCAAGACTTCCTGCCCGGCGCGATTTGTTGCGGTTTATATGATCCTACTAATCATTCAACGGGAGCCCGGAGTTCTCCGGCGGATTGCAGACCTCCCCGCCATGGGTCGACCATGGAGGTTCGATGAGGAAGCGTGAATCCGGCGACAGGGCACCCACCTGTCCGTAAGGGTAGGTTTGATTGCCGCAGACGACCGGGCGGGATCTTTTTATAGCATTGCATCCACCGCTGGCCTGCCACAAGGCCAGTGTGTGGATTTTTTTATAGGACGACCTCTCAGGCGCTGATGCCTCCGCACCCCGGCAGGGGAGGCGGCATTGTGCAGCGATGCCGGAGAGGTTTTGGTGATGATGGAAAGGATGTGCATTGCGGTATGAAAAGCGAACATCTGGTGGGGACGAGCATCCCCCGTTTCACCTACGACACCCCCACGGTGCCGGGCAATGATTTTTACGCCCTGTGCGAGGGGGAGCATCCGCTGTGCATGATCTTCCTGCCCGGGTTCGACCACCCTGTCAGCCGCGAATATATCACCCGTTACCTGAAAACGCTGCCCCAGCTCAAAGGGGCACGGCTTGTCTGTGTGGTGCGTTCCTCGGCGCAGGCGGTGGCAAAGGCCACCCACGGCTCAGATTTCCCCTTTCCTGTCATCTGCGACGGCCCCGGCGTGCTGTACGGCTACCTGGGCGTAGAGCAGACCCGCGGCCTGTTGAGCTGGAGCTTTGCGGCCCAGAAGATCTACAAGGCCGCCAGAGATGCCGGTTACCACTACGACACCAAAGCCCCTCAGCTGCTGCCGCTGACGCTGGTGGTGGGCCATCTGGGCAAGATCCTGTTCACCCACTCGGGCCGCAGCCAGACCGACCTGCCCGAGGACTGCGCCGCCATCAGCGAGATCGTGCGGGCTGTGGAAAAGGCCACCGCCCCCACCGACGGCCCCGCAGACCCCCACTGCTCGGACGAGACCCTCACCCTGCCCGATTATCATATTTATAACGGTATTTTGTATTATTTTCATATATATTTATGTGTTTTTCCAATTATAAACTTTGTATTATGCTATTGTCTACCCTCTATCATTCGCTTTCTTCACTCTTTGGGTCTATTT
>ENA-OQHF01002014-OQHF01002014.1-human-gut-metagenome-genome-assembly--contig:-NODE-2014-length-10597-cov-2.326170_pt1 | contig 10597 bp, 13 predicted proteins | sample MGYA00242559_ERZ504709 | MGnify/ENA primary metagenome ERZ504709 (study PRJEB26092, sample SAMD00036203) | human gut metagenome | host: Homo sapiens | study: EMG produced TPA metagenomics assembly of...
TTATTCTCATGCTGCACCACATAGGCCTGTAATCCCAACGGGTCTTGATTTAAGGCAATCAGTTCCTTATTCTTCAAGAGTTTCAAAGAAGCCTCGGGAATCGTTGTCAGGTCACAGCCTATCAACAAGGGAGAACTCATGATACACCACATACCGAAGTGCACCTCTTCTTCCTCCGGTTTCAGTCCACGGCCAATCTCCAGCATATCCATATCATTATAATGACCGTCTCCGGCATACGCAGAAAGATACAGATTCTTATCAATGATATATTTCACCGACCCCCATTCCGGGCGGATATCACTACTGATACGCCAAGAGCAGCCGATATTCTTTGCCCATGTACCCGGAAAAGCCCATCGGCACACATTAATGGAAACATGGTTACCCGCCACTTTATCAAAAGCACGGCGAATCTCCGTATATCGTTTTTCCTCATCCAGACTCAACTCCTGAGAAGCACCGCAATAATCTATCTTAATGAAATCGAACCCCCATTCATTGAAGTATAAATCGGCATCCTGATGCTCATGACCATACAAGCCCGAACCTACTCCGTTGACATCCTTATCCCAAATGGAACCGCAAGTATTGCTTCCGGCATCCGAATAAATACCGGCTTTCAGTCCCAAAGAATGAATATGGTCTGCCACCCCTTTCAGTCCGTTCGGAAAACGTTCCGGATGAGTCTGCATCGTGCCGTGCTCATCACGCCAACCAAAAAATCCGTCATCTACATTGACATAATTATAACCTGCATCTTTCAAACCTTTCTGCACCATGGCATCGGCTTGCTTCTTTATCAAAGCCTCATTGATATTCACCCGATAGGTATTCCACGAGCTCCAGCCCATAACAGGAGGATCAAATACATTTTCATTACCGGCAAAAGTCATGGAAGACATGCCCAAAGCTAACACACATAACAATAATTTATTCATAATAAATAACCAAATAAATAACCAACCATTAATGAATGCTTTATTAATTCCATCAGATCTTTATATAAATCTTCTTTTTATATAAATATGCTCCGACCAACCATACAACTCCCACAAAAAGAAAAGCATAGACAAATGAAGTAAAGGCATTATCACCCAACCAACCGGATAAACCGGCATATATAATGTCGTGCATATTCTGTTCTTGCAGTGGTAAACTGTCAGCTAATATATATAATATCTCACTAAGTACATAGCAAAACAACGGATTTACACCAAATATGGCAAAAATCCAAGTCTTCTGATATTTCTTCGTCACATCAATATACCACAGCAGAATAGACAAAAGAAGAGCAGAAAAACCGCAAGTAACCAACACAAATGTAGGCGACCACACCTTTTTGTTCAGAGGACATACATCCTGTAGCAGAAAGCCCGCTATCAGCCCCATAGCTCCATAAAGGAACAAACGGTTCAACTTATCTTTCATATCGGGGGTCTCCATGCAAATCTTTCCAAACCAGAAACCTATCAGAACTTGGGCAATAGAAGGAATCGTACTCAAACACTCCCTCCGGGTCTATTCCCCGGTCATTATACATGTGTGATAACCCCAGTACAGACTTATCCACATGAGAAAGAATATTCTCCGGGGCCGTATACAAATCCATTGCCGACCAACAAGATTCCATAATATACAATCAAAATGACTGCCACCAGATAAGGGATATAACGATGGCGGACCGTAGTGACCAGCAATGAGCCTATTCCATAACACAATGCAAGGCGTTGCAACACACCCAATATGCGTACATGAGCCAGCGATGCAAAAGCCGCCTTCCAAGGGCTGCCAACAAAATCGGGTTGCAGAGATGCCTCACGCAATGTGCCCAGAAAAGTAGCGGTACCATAAATAAATGTACCGATAATAAAAATAAGAAAAGTACGACGAATAATTTCAGAAATAACGCCTTATCCAAAGTAAAGGAGAATTCTTCAGAGAAATATACATGGACATTCCCATCATAAACATAAACAAAGGATAAATGACGTCCGCCATCGTCAAAACCATTCCAGGAAGAATGTAATAAAGGGGGATAAACATAACTCCATGTTCCGGGACTGTTCACCAGTATCATGCCTCCTATCGTCAGTCCGCGAAGCACATCCAAAGCCAACAAACGCTGTTTCATAATAATGAGATATTAGATTAGAGAGTCAAAGGTATAAATAAAAGATATAGTTCTAAAAAAGGCTGCCGGATTTATTTTCCCAGCAGCCTCTTTATCTTAATTATCAGTATCCGGGATTTTGGATAATCTTACCTTTACTCTCGTCTATTACACTTTGCGGCAACGGCATCAGGGTCATATAATCCTGTGCTGTGGGCGACTGTTTGTATTTGCGAGCATACTCAATATATCTTCCATAACGAATCAAATCCGAACGGCGAACACCTTCAAACCATAATTCATGTCCGCGCTCTGTCAGCACCGCTTCAAGGAAGGCATCAGCTCCGGCAAAGTCAGCCATAGTGTAAGCAGGAAGTCCGGCACGTGTATGTACCATATTCAGCAGTTCTACAGCTTCCGGAGTCAGATCACAGGATATATCAACGCCACTTAACCGAAATGGAAGAGTTGCAGCCTGTACATTTCCCTCTTCATCCCGCCAGACGTATTCTCAATGATATGATACAGAGCAGTTAAAATACAGCATGTTAAAATACAGTTCTTTGCAGACAGGAACTCTGAAACTAGGCATGTTATGGGTTGGAGGTTATCTGAATCTTCCACAGCTGATCACGGATTATCATGACCGACATCCACTTGTCACCTGCCATCTTGATGTAGAAGGAAGCAAAACACTGTTTCATATGCTTAAAGCAAGAGATCTGCATGCAATCTTCATCATCGGTTCTGAAAAACAGCTGCGAAACCAGTCAGTCTGATATTGTAATACAGCTTGTCTCCAACAATCTGGCCATTGGATTTTCTTCAAACTCAATTGCAGTCCGGTTAAAGAATCCGGGATGTAAGATCGTGCCGCTTGAAGTTACTTTATCAAGACCGATCTACTATGTAACACACAAAGATATGCTGAATTATCCGACCGTTCATTCCTTTACAGACTTTATAAAAGACAGATTTCAGCCAGATAAACCAATACCGTAAAATGACTTGCGGATTTCTCTCTTCACCAGTTATAATAAACAGGAGAGAATCTATCTTTGGGGGATTATTATGATAAAAACATTGTTCAAACACATTTCAAAATACTACAAGGACACTTTTGTCCTGGCCATCGCAGGTGTTGCTGTCGGCGTCCTTGTCGGACTCGTTGATGCAGCATTCGGGCTGGGACTTAATGCCTGTACCGCTATCCGGACGAAATACTTCTGGTATCTGATCTGGTTCCTGCCTCTTGGCGGCGTCTTCATCTGGTTCATCTACCACCAGTTTGGCAAATCTGTCGCCAATGGTATGAAGATGGTCTTTCACGTCGGCCTTGGTAAAAACACCAAACTTCCAATCCGTATGGTGCCACTATCCGTCATCGGAACCTGGACAACACACCTGTTTGGAGGAAGTGCCGGACGAGAAGGTGTTGCTGTTCAGATTGGTGCGGCTGTTTCTAATAATATAGGACGTCTGGTTGATAAGACCATCGATATTGAGAACAGCCGTAAAATGTTCCTGATCACCGGTATGGCCGCCGGATTTTCTGGACTTTTCTGTACTCCGCTTGCTGCAATCTTTTTTGCATTGGAAGTACTGGTTGCCGGAAAACTTGAATATCATGCTTTGATTCCAGCAACGGTAGCCTCCATCAGCGCTGCATTTACATCCAGAGCACTCGGGCTTCGGAAATTCCATATTAATATACTGGAAACCTTGAACTACCACCCTTCTACCTACAATGCCGGTTTTACTCTTAAAACTGGCTGCGATGGGACTGGTCTTTGGTATCGTTGGTTCTTTATTTGCTCTGATTCTTCGGTATCTGCGTTTAAAATTCGCTTTCCGTTTTTCTTCGCCTGTAAAAAAGGTTCTGATTATGGGATCTGTTGTCGCAATTCTTATGATGATCTTTCATCAGGGAAGATACTCCGGAACAGGCTCTAACCTGGTTGCTCTGTGCTTTGACGGTATTACAGACGATATATATGCTTATGACTGGATTCTTAAGATGGCTCTTACGATTCTGACACTTTCCTCCGGATTCATCGGCGGTGAAGTTGACCTCTGTTTTTCCATCGGGTTTCCTGCTTAGGATATGTACTTGGACCGGTATTCGGATTTGATCCGATGTTCGGTGCAGCTCTTGGATTCGCTTCCGTGTTCTGCAGTGGATCAAATACTTTGCTTGCAGCTATCCTGGTCGGCGTGGAAAGTTTCGGATATAATATGCTCCCATTCTTTTCGGTTGTATGTTTTGTATCGTTTATCTTTAACTTTAATAATTCGATCTTTACAGCACAGAGAGTTGCATTTACGCATCCTGTACGGCATCAGCGGTTGAAACAGCGGATTGCACCAAAGGGGAATTAACGTATTAGCATATACATAATAGTTCCTGCAAGTAGCAATGTATCTTACATACTTTGTATCTACAGGACTTACCACTGGCAGCTCTTTACGAATGCATGACAATAAAAAATAAGTGTACATCCTTCCACCGAAGAATTGTACACTTATTTTTATTTTCTTATTTCAATCTTAATTTCTTATAACACAACTTCCGTGTCTTCCAGAACCTGCCTCAGACTCCTATGCCATGATTGGTTTCAGTGCCTCAGCAAGCTTGTCCTTCTCAGCCTGTGCCTCAGCAAGATCATTACCAAGTGTTGTGTAGTAAATCTTAATCTTAGGCTCTGTTCCTGAAGGACGTACGATAACTGTCTCATTGTTCTCAAGCTTGTAAACTAATACATTTGCTGCCGGAAGTCCTGTTTCTTCTGTCTTAGTATAATCTGTTACTTCTGTTACCTTGTATCCAGCGATCTCTGCCGGTGCATTCTCACGCAGGTTCTGCATGATTCCAGACATCTTGTCCATTCCACTGAGTCCAGGGAATTCAAAGCTGTCGATCTTGTTGAGGTAACGTCCGTACTCTGCATAGATCTCTTCCAGTCTCTGTTTCAGAGAGCTGCCGATACTTCTGTAGTAAGCTGCCATCTCACAGATCAGCATAGATGCGATAACGGCATCTTTGTCACGTACATATGGTCCTGCAAGGTATCCGTAGCTTTCCTCAAATCCAAAGATGAATCTGTCTACTTCGCCTGCTGCCTCTAACTGTGCGATCTGGTCTCCGATCCATTTGAATCCTGTCAGTACGTTTCTTAATTCTACTCCGTAATGAGCTGCTACTGCATCAGCAAGTGGTGTAGATACGAGAGATTTGACTGCTACTGCTTTTTCAGGCATTGTACCTTTCTCGATACGTCCTGCACATATGTAATCCAGAAGAAGTACTCCGACTTCGTTACCGCTTACTAATTCATAAGATCCATCCGGGCACTTCATAGCGATACCTACACGGTCTGCATCTGGGTCAGTTGCAAGCATAAGGTCTGCATCTGACTCTTTTGCAAGGTTCAGTCCAAGCTCCAGTGCCTCAAAGATCTCTGGGTTTGGATAGCTGCATGTTGTAAAGTATCCATTTGGATATTCCTGCTCCGGAACGATTGTGATATCTGTGATTCCGATATCTTTTAATACCTGTGTTACAGGAACAAGACCTGATCCATTTAATGGGCTGTATACCAGTTTTAATCCGGCTGTCTTACACAGTCCCGGACGAACCTGACGGGATTCGATCGCATCATAGAGTGCTCTCTTGCAGTCATCTCCTACAAATCTGATCAGTCCTTCTTCTACACCTTCTGCAAATGACATATATTTTGCTCCGGTCAGAACGTCTGTCTTCTGGATCTCTTCGTATACGATTGCTGCTGCATCGTCTGTCATCTGGCATCCGTCCGGGCCGTAGGCTTTGTAGCCGTTGTATTTTGCCGGGTTATGAGAAGCTGTTACCATAACACCTGCGTTACAGTTATAATAACGTGTTGCAAATGAAAGTGCCGGTACAGGCATCAGTGCATCGTAGATTCTTACTTTGATCCCATTTGCTGCAAGTACACCTGCTGCTGTCTTGGCAAATACATCACTCTTTAAACGGCTGTCATAACTGATTGCTACAGTCTGTGTTCCGCCCTGTGTCTTTACCCAGTTAGCCAGTCCCTGTGTTGCCTGACGTACTACATAAATATTCATACGGTTCGTTCCTGCTCCGAGCACTCCGCGAAGTCCGGCTGTTCCGAATTTCAGTGCTACCGCAAAACGTTCCTTGATCTCATCATCGTTACCCTCAATTTTTGACAATTCCGGCTTCAGATCTGCATCTTCAAGATCTGCCGCAAGCCAGTCGTTTGTATTCTTCCTGATACATTTTTTATCACTCCTACTTATTTCTTTCCGGGCTTTTGTATATTTTCACAACAAACCTATTAATAATATACCATTTTTTATACTTTCAGGCTAATAAATGTACTGTAAATTATGTGAAAACTTTTCGTCATTTTTCTCAAAAATCAGAAAAAGGCGGAGGGCACATTTTCTGTGCTGTTTCCGTCTTTTTTCTGAAATTCCAAATTCTTTCTATTGATATGTTTTATTTATCTACCGACATCATATTTTCTACGATTGAACTTCCGACCTCATATACCATATTGGAATCTTTAAGCTGTACATAACGGTTATCACCATTTACATTTCCAACATAGACAGTACACGTTTTCTTATCCCCTGAAGTACTATCCTTATAAGTTGCCGTTACCGTAATCCGGTTTGCTTCATCCAGACCATATTTTGCAAGATCTTTTACATTATAATCTGCACACTGGGTAAGTGAGATGGTTCCCCATCCGCCTGCCAGTTCGGCCCGCTCTTTCTTTTTCTTATAAGTCGTAGTCTTACCGTTTTGTGTTACCTCTACCTTCTTAAGGTTTCCACTGCTGATCGATGGCAGTGTGTCATTCTCCGTCAGAGATGACAGGTCGAATACAAGATCCGATACCAGTGTACCTGAGATGGTATACACCGCATCCGAATCCTCGATCATTGCATAATAATTGTCTCCGGCCGCATTACCAATCTGAATCGTTCCTTTGGTTCCGTCCTTTGCTGCGTAGGTAACAGTGTAATCCTGGACTATCCAGTCCATAGTCTGATTTTCATCCGGATCACTTAACTTGCGGACTGCCGTAAGTCCTGTGATTTCTTTTGTCGTACTCTTGATCGTGCTCTGGTTCAGACGTACTCCGTCATCCTCATCGTATACCCATTCGCCATTCTCTTTGGTAAAGCTCATCTTACTTCCGCCGCTTTCATAGGCAAATGACTTCAGACTCTTTACATTCTACCAGGCTGACTTTTTCTTTGTCTTCTTTTGCCTTCTTCTGCCTGTCACTGTGACTGTTCCATGCTTTCAGACCTCCGTACAGTACCAGCAGTACAGCAAGCACGACCACCATGATGAGCATTGTCTTTTTCTGTTTCATCAAAGTTCCCCTTTTCTGTCCATAAATATTCTTAATTTACGCTTTTCTTCTCTTCCACCAGCGCATGAATCCATAGATCAGAATTACAAGCGGAATTCCGAAGATTGTCAGGATGCTAATGATTCCCGCATGCTGCATCGTGTTGTTACTTACTTCCAGGCTCTTTGCCTTGATTGCTACGTTCTTTGTCTTGTCAAAGTTCGCTGTCACCGCGTTCATGAACAGGTCCAGGTTCTCCAGTGTTGTATACGTATCTGTAATCTGCGAATCGATCATGCTTTCAGAAGAAATCACTGTCAGACGGCTGGTCTTTGTCGCATCAGACGAGCTGTCTTTGGAAGAACTGCTGTCGGACGAATCGTCGGATGTGATCTGCTCGGTTGCGACTGCTCCCAGTGTATAGGTTCCTTCTTCCTGCTTATCCTCTGTCACGGCATAAGAATTATCGGATGTCTGCATAAATGCCGTTGTTGTGATCGTATCTCTTGCCGGATCTGTTGTAATCAGACCGTGTGCATTGATCATCAGTACCATCTCTGATTCCAGATTATTGGCCAGATCATCTGTTGCTGTGATCTCAGGAAAGATATAATAGTAGTTGCCCTGGTAGCTTCTCTGCATATCCGCAATGTAACCATCTGCTTCCTGCATACCATATTCTTTCAGTACTTCATCCAGGTTCGGTGTCTCATCCTCAGAATCTCCAAGAATGATAAATACCTTTCCGCCCTTTTTCAGGTAATTCAGAAGTAATGTTTTCTCATCATCGGAAATGTCTTTTGATGAGGCATCCATAAATAACAGATCACAATCGTCAGGAATTTCACCTGTCATCATCAGATTCACTTCATCTGTCGTCAGATTATTCTTACTGAACAGTTTTATCACAGAATCTGAAAATGTTGCTTCTCCGTGTCCTGTTGTATAATATATCTTCTCTGTCTGTTCACTTGTAACCGAATTGATCGCACTTGTAAACTGACCTTCTCCGTCGAATTCAGATGCAGAACTGCTTCCTGTCGTATAGTAGGAATAAGAATCCGAAACTAAAATATCATCAAAAGAAACGGATTTCGTTTTTCCGGTATCTTTACAGGAGATTACGATCGTATTCTTATCGACTCCCGCTTTCGTAAGTGCTGCCGGATGCAGAACAGGATCGATCCATTTTACACTGATCTTATCGGACAGCGCCGTATATTTCTTAATGAATGATTTGATCCTTGTATCTGTCGAATCTTTTTCTGCATAGATTTTAAATGTTACTTTTTTATCCAGTTTGTTCAATACCTTTTTACTGGTCTTTGATACTCCGTAAATGTTGTTATCACTGATATCTATGCTCTTAACATTCTCCGGAAGCTGACCTGCGATCAGATTGACAACGATCACCATGCAGATCACAAGTACGATCATTCCCACACTGTAACTTCCGTTTTTCGATGATGCACTCCGGAATGACTTCTTGATTTTTTCTAACATTATGCCCCTCCTAACTCCAACGTCTCTTCTGAATCATCTGCATCGTCAAAAAGAAGAACAAGACGATCAGCGACAGGTACAATATAATCCCGCTCACATCCAGAAGATGGTTATCGGCAATATTGGAAAATACTTCTGTCAGTTCCAGTTTGCCAAGTACTGTGGAAAGCAGACTTTCAAACACTGTTTTCTTTACAAAGTAAGTAATCAGTGTTCCTGCCAGTACGATCAGCTCCAGTACCCCGCTGATCACGACATTTTTCGTCATATTCCAGACTGCAAGTACGACCAGCGTCAACAACACCGCAACTGCCAATGCATTTGCCCATGCTGCCGAAGGGATAAAGTTCAGGATGCCGCTCCAGAGATAAGTCAGAAGCAGGATACCGAATGCGCCGATTGCCGCAATGATCACACTTTCTGTCAATGAAGAGACAAACATTCCAATGGAAATATATACGCATCCGAGTAAGAAGAACACAAGGATTGCCCAAATATGTCTACCCTTAATGGATATGCCGTCCCCTGCGCTTTAAATGATCAGTGGAAAGATCAGATAGATCACACACGGTACAGCCGTGATTGTTACCATTGCAAGATATTTTCCAAGCACGATCTCGAACAGGCTGACCGGTGCTGTCAGTAACATCTGATCCGTCTTATTCTTCTTATCTTCTGCAAAGCAACGCATCGTCAGGATCGGAATTGCTACCAGGTATACGAACAGAATCCCTGACAATACATAAGAAAAGTACGGATATCCATAGTTCAGGTTATACGCCAGGAAATAGATTCCCGTATAAGCTACCAGGAAAGCGATAAATACATATCCTATCATAGAATGAAAATAGGATCTTAACTCTCTTTTATAGATGGCTCTCATCTTACTTCTCCTCCTTTATCATTCTATTGCCTGACCCTTGTGTCAGCTCCAGGAATATCTCTTCCAGTGTTGTCTTACTCTGATTCAGGGTAAGCATCGGTACATCTGCATGGGAAAATGCAAGGAATAACTCTTCTCTGATATCTTCCCCGCCTTTTGCTATAATCTGTGCAGTTGTAATGCTGCTCGCACTGGTGCGGTATTTTACTTCTTTGATCTTTCCTGTCCGGCGGATAATATGATCCATCTCATCCCTGGAAGCCTTTGCTTCCACCTCGATCTGACCTTTGCCACTCATCATATTCTCCAGATTCTCGGTCGTATCACTGGCAACCAGCTTTCCTCCTGATATGATCATGATATAATCGCAGACTTCCCTTACTTCCGCAAGAATATGGGAACTCAGGATTACGGTATGTTTCTTCGCAAGCTTGCGGATCAGTTCACGGATCTCTATGATCTGCTTCGGGTCAAGACCTACCGTCGGCTCATCCAGGATGATAATCTCCGGAAATCCCAGAACTGCCTGTGCAAGCCCGACTCTTTGTTTATAACCTTTTGACAGGTTCTGGATCAGCCGGTTTTCTACATCTCTTAATTTGGCAAGTCTTATAACCTCTTCTATCTGCGATTCTCTTTGTCTTTCTTAATTCCTTTTAATTCAGCGGCAAATTCCAGATATTCCCGCACCGTCATTTCCATATATAATGGCGGGATTTCCGGCAG
>ENA-OQHF01002016-OQHF01002016.1-human-gut-metagenome-genome-assembly--contig:-NODE-2016-length-10589-cov-2.999618_pt1 | contig 10589 bp, 15 predicted proteins | sample MGYA00242559_ERZ504709 | MGnify/ENA primary metagenome ERZ504709 (study PRJEB26092, sample SAMD00036203) | human gut metagenome | host: Homo sapiens | study: EMG produced TPA metagenomics assembly of...
TCGATCCGGAACGTGGCGAAGCTCACGGGAAAAGCCGTTTCGACGATACAACAAGTAAAAAAAGACTTCATTAATAGCTGATTATCGGAACAAATATTGTATTTTTGCAACAAATACGAGTAAATGCACATAATTGTAGATACTAATTGAAAAGTGCGCTGTATTCTAATTGAAAAGAGCTCCATCCATAACTTGTTACAAAATTACTATAAGTTTAAAATATTCATTTATCTTGTCTCATTTTTTGTGTTTCCTTAAGCCTATAAGACAGTCCGGTCATATTAACCAGATAAGCTTTATGTGTAAGCCTGTCAACCATTGCCGCCACAAGCACCTTGTCCTTTATGATTTCATTCCATCTGTTAAAAGCCAAATTAGTAGTAATGATTGTAGCCTTTTTTCCGGCTCTTAACGACAGGTGGTTAAAAAGCAGTTCTCCTCCTTCCTTGTCACAACTGACATATCCGAACTCATCACAGATGACCAGATCGTATTTTTCAAACCTTAATTGTAGCGTCCTCAGTGTCTTTGCTGATTTAGCCTCCCTTATCTGGGTAAGCAGGACCGGCACTGAAGTAAACAATACGGTAAAGTCCTGTTGGCAGGCCTTTATTCCCAAAGCCGTAGCAATATGCGTCTTTCCCGTTCCCGGATTTCCATACAGGACCAGGTTTCTTCCCTGTCTGATGAAGTCCAGTGTCTCCAATTCAGGTAATATTACCTGTGCCTCTTTGGGCATGTCTTCCATAACAAGCTCATGCAGATACTTCATTTGTGGAAATCCCGCAGATCTTATCCTTGATCTTCTTCTACACTCCCTTCTCCTGGCGCTTTCCTTTCCAAGCAATTCCGTCAAGAACTGCAGATGGTTCCAGTTTTCTTCAGCTGCCAATGAAAGGGTGCATTCCAGTTCCTCTTTAAAGGCCAGAAGCTTCAGTTCTGCAGCATAGTCATAAATGGTTTCTTTTTCTGATTTCATATATTATAAACTTAAATGGTTGGTATTATATCATGCACTTCATTGTATCCTGTCATGAGCGCCGTGATGCCTTCAAGCATATCCACAGCTTCTCTTTCTATATTCTCCTGTTGTGCCGGGAGAACAGGCGGTTCCATGGTTTCTTCTGTCTCTCCCTGTACGCTACCATGCAGCATGGCCTTTACCTGGTCCGGAGATATCTTTCTGACACCACGTCCGGTCAGCTCCTTGCATGCCGTGACAATGTCTGTTCCGGAAAATCCATTTTTTCGGGCATAGTCCAGCAACAGAACAAACGTCCTGTTGTCCTCCTTGAAATGGATGTCATACAGCCTTCTCAGTTCTTCCGGTGCTCTTTGCCAAACCACAGAGTGGGGCAATGCCCCCGGTTTACGGGAAAGTGTACGCAAATAGTGCTCCAGCTTGATGCACCAGTCTCCACCGCAATAACTGCGTTGATGAGAGGCCACTTTCTCCTTCCCGTACAGGATGACGATTTTTTCACTATAAACCTTGACATGTACTTTTTCTCCCACAAGAGAATCAGGTACGGAATAATGAACATTTTTCATGCTGATAGTTGACCATTTATCCACAATGTACTCATAGACCTCAAAACAGCCCATGATTACCGGGAAAAGGCTTCAGCGATGACAGGTCAGCTTCCAGACGTGATGTTTTCCTCCGCTGTTGAAAGACTGCCTTGCTCGTTGTTGACCTGCATACATACCCGGTTTAAATGCTCCTGGGCAGAATGTATATCACCAAAATGGTCTGTCAGGCAGAAAGCTTTCCTTCTGACATATTCCACGCTGCGCTCTACATGTCCTTTCTCCCATCCGGCCCGTACATTACAGAAACGGTACTCAAAACAATAGAAACCGGACATCTTCATCAAAGCTTCTGTAGGTTTCTTATCACCACCGACAAAGCTCTTGACGGCTACACGCATATTGTCATAGACCATCATGGCGGGGACACCATGTATATCCCTGAAAAAGTTACGGTGGGATTCCATGAAGGCAAGCGTATTCTGATGCCTGAAAAGATAGGCGTATCTGCCATTGCTATGCCCGAAAGTGAATACGGCCAGATAAAACTTGGTTTTGACGCCGTCAATAAAAAGAAGAACTTCACCCCAGTCAAACTCGGCAATGCATCCAGGCTCATAGAACAACCGGATAAAGGCTTCGCTCTTTTTCTTCTCTTTGTATGACTCTATATTTTTTATATAACTGCATACTGTGGCGTAACTGATGGTGTATCCTTGAGATAACAGAAACTGGTGGATATCCTTTTTCAACATGCGCTGTTTGCGAAGTCCGGTAGCTATCTTAACGGCATTCTTCTTCAGGCAAAATCCTATCTTATCCTTAATCTCTTGTGTGAGCCGGCGAGGACGGCGTCTGGAACTGTCATACCTGGGCTGGATGGTAAGCAAATCACTCAAAGCCTCTTCTGGATTGTCCGTGCGGATGGCTGATTCGTACTTTGAAAGAATATTGTCAACGGTATGACGGCTGACATGAAGTTCACGAGAGATACGCCGTTTGCTATAACCGCATACTCTATACATGTGTATTATTGATTGTCTTTCTACCATAGTCTTCATTTTACCTTTGCATTTGGATTATACAAAGGTCATTATACTTATCCTATGGTGGCGCAATTTTCAACTGGAATATTGGCGCACTTTTCAATTAGTATCTACACATAATTAAAAACGAGTATTTACACGTGTCTAAAAACGAGTATTTGCACGAAAATAATCAGAATCTAAATAAAAACGGTTATGGCAACAATGGCGGAGAAAATGGCGGCTTCACTGGAGGAATTAAGAAAGCTCCAGGAGAAAGACCGCTGTGTCGTCCTGCAAGGGACGGCCGAGATAGGGAGGACGCATTTAACCCGGCTGTTGGATAACGGCTGGTTGCAGGAAGCCTAATCCGAAGCCGTCTTTTGCGGCGGCATTTGAAAGACGTTCAAATGCACCGAATACTCGTTGTTGCTCATCTTCGGTCATGCCCGTACCGGTATCTTCAACGATAAGTTTCAGCAAACCGTTATCATAATCCGCTGCCAATGATACACTACCGTTATCCGTGAACTTGATGGCGTTTGACAACAAGTTGTTGCCGATTTGCAGGATACGTTCCTTGTCGGTCAAAACCACCGCATCGGTGTGGCTCTCCACTATCAAAGTCAGCCCCTTGTTCATGGCAATGGGCATGAACTCCGTTTCAAGAATATGCGTGATTGCGGAAATCCTGCAAGGGGAAAGGTTGGGTTGCTCCTTGCCGTTGTCCAGACGGAAGAAATCCAGCAGCGTGTTGAGCATCTCCCGCATACGCTCGGAAGATTGCCGGATATTATCCACATACATGGTGCTTTTATCCGCGCTACAACTTTTCTGCATCAGTCCGGCATAGCCTCATTTTGTCAATCGTATTTTTTCGTGGTAGAAGTAGTTTACGATGACAGGTTTGCCTTTTTCCGAGCGTCCGTATGGCAGATCGTTTATACGATACGGGAAGCCCTGCTCCTTGGCGTAATTTGAAATGTCCTGCTCCAATGCCTGCCAGTATTCAAGCCTTTTTTATTGTAAATTTCCTCGTAAAGCGGTATGAGGTCAGGATACTTCTCACGGATATACGTCATTATCCCGCCTTTGAACTGCCCGCGTAAATTCAGGTTTTCAAGCCAGATTAAATCAGCATAATCTTTTACCTCCTCTATTATTGCCTTTACGTCTGTTATTCTGGGGAATATGGGCGAGACGAAGCATACGGTGCGGATACCTGCCTCGTATGTCTGACGCATCGCTTTCAGACGGCGTTCAATGCTTACGGCGTTGTCCATATCTGCGCAGAACTGCTCGTCGAGCGTATTGACAGACCATGACACAGTCACTTTGGGAAAACTCTTCAACAGGTCGAGATCGCGAAGGACAAGATCGGACTTTGTGCATATCATAATCTCGGCATCGCTTCCTCGCAGCTCTTCGAGCAGCCTTCGGGTACGGTGGAATTCTTCTTCATACGGATTGTAACCGTCCGTCACAGACCCTATTACAACACGTTCACCGTCGTATTTATGAGGATTCGTTATCGGCTTCCAGTTTTTTACATCTAAAAACGTACCCCACGGCTCGGTGTGCCCGGTGAACCGTTTCATGAACGATGCGTAGCAATACCTGCAGGCGTGGGGACACCCTACATAAGGGTTGACCGAATATCCTCCCACCGGCAGAGAGGATTTTGGTCATTACACTCTTTACATCTATTTCCTTTATTGTATCCATATTCATTGTATTCGTCTGGTAAATTGTTTCCGGCAATTCCTGAATCATTCTTTCGTCGCCCATAATCGGCAGCAAATCCTCTTTCATGAACACCGGTATGCCATGAGCCTTTGCCTGTTCTGCAATGCTAAGCACCCATTCGGGGCGCGAATATGACTTTCCTTTTCGGTTTCCGGTCTCTGTGCCTATGACAATCCAGTCAATTCCCTCGAAATCAATCTCGCCGATATCAATCGAAGAGAGGTTCAAACGTGACATGGTAGTGTCGTGCTTTGATATTCTTTTTCAAATCATCAAATCCTCCTTTTCTCGGAAACTGCGCGTAACGGTCACGCCCATCCATACGTTCTCGTCGTCAGAGGAGAACTGATTTTGTCAGGGCGCTTCGTCAGAAAGATATAGGCGTGCTGGGGATTGCTGCTGATCCGCTCGAAAATTTCTGCGTTCCATTCAGGCTTCCAATCGGAGAAATCGCTCATTCCTGTCATGAGCCACACATGAGGACGGGACGTATCGATGATGCGCAGTTTTCGTTCCATGTATTCAGGCACGGAAAAGTCGTCGGTAATGTGGAAACGGCGGCAGTTGTTACGGGCATAGCAGTAAGGGCATCCTATAGTGCACCCTACCACTATGTTCATGGTTTTTATCAGGGATTTAATGCAGACACTCATAACACAACTGTTTCTCCGTCCTCCGGGATAATCAGCCGGCTCATGTCGGCTTCGTGATGCGTTGCCTCATTGCGCAGAATTGCACGGGTGGTCTGGCAATGGTCGATGGCATCCATGTGTACGGCTATCAGCTTGATATGCGAAGGCAATTCGTCAAGTATCTGCATCACTTCGTTCTCGTCGGGGATGATAGGACCGTCCGTTTTGGAAAATTCGGGAAAGATTGCACCTCCGGAGTTTACCACGATATAGTCAGGATTGAACCGTTCCACGGTGTCTCGGATACATGCTTCCCATCGGCAGTCACCCATTATATAAACGGTCGGGAAGCCCTCGGCTTTTAGCACATAACCTGATACAGGTCCCATCATCTGCCCGATCTGCCCGAAACCATGATGTCCGGTCGTGCGGTAAATGGATATGCCGTCTATTGTTTTTATTTCTTCGATGGGTATCACATTTGTAAATCCGTCGTTTCTGATGGCGTCCGCGTCCTGGGGCTGAACGTAGAAAGGAATTTCTTTGGGCAAATGTGTGGGGACACTCGGCTCGTAATGGTCGATGTGATTGTGGGTCAGGAGCACCATGTCCACGCCTCCGATAATATCCTGAATAGGAATGGTGAGGTGTACCCTCGGTGTTTTATTCACACCGAGGGCCGATATCAAAGTGCCTTTGTCGGCTAAAACGGGGTCAATTAGCATGGTGTGTCCCGCATACCTGATTTTCAAGGTGGCATTGCGCACCAATTGTACTGTAGATGTCTTTTTCATGACTATATGTCTTGTTATTGATTACGGGTGCAAAGTTCGGAAGAATCCGGCGAAACATCTATGCCTGAAAAAACGGTAATTATGCCATTTTGATAAATGAAATTATTATCTTTGCAAAAACGACAAGGATATGGACGAGATAATCAACCCTGATCGACTGGTCAGCGTACCGTTCAACAAGACACGCTGCGGCGTGGATTTTTACATCAATACTGCCATAAACAAGGACATCGGACTTGTGCTGACAGAAAACAAGCGGTTTAAGACAGACTTCTTCAGCTTCTACTTTTTCCGTAAGGCAAACGGATATTTGCTACTGAACTTCCGCAAGATTGAACTGCGCGACGGCATGGTTCTCCTGCTTTCACCCCATCAGCAACAAGAGTGGCATGTAGATGAGACGGCGTTGGATTACACGTTCCTTATATTCCGCGAAGATTTCATGCGTACTTTTATCGCCGACAAGTTCTTCGTTTTTCGCCTTTTGTATTGTTACCAGACAGATACGCCGCCTTACATCAATGCCACACATGACGAAATGAAGGAATATATGCGGCTGCTCGGAAAGATTAAGTATGAGCTGATGAATCCAGTGTCCGATACGTACAATATCATTGTTTCCTTACTATATTATCTTTTGCTGATTATCAATCGTACATACGCTGCCGCCTATTGCTTGCCCGCTGAAATTGCTAAAAACAATTTCGCTTTTCGGTTCAAGGACTTGTTGGAACAGAATATCCGCACCCACCAGCGGGTGCAGGAATATGCAGACATGCTTCATGTCAGTCGCATCACACTCAATAACTCAGTAAAAGCCCAATTCGGAGTATCAGCTACCCATTTGATAAAACAACGTCTGCTTGAGGAACTGAAGAACGAATTGCTATTCTCCAACCGCACTGTCAGTGAAATGGCGGATGATTTCAATTTCTCTGATCCGAGCCATCTCATGCGCTTCTTCAAACAGCAAACAGGCAAAACATTTACTCAGTACATGACGGATTACAATAAAGGCATATACGAATAACTTCTTAATATAGTCGATAGCGGCTATCGAAATATGGTTGTTGATGTTCAGGCGTTTTTGTACTGCATGAACCATTTTACGATTTCTGGATCTTCGTGCGAGCCGAGTAAGAAAGGCTTGTCGGTATCCAGCGTCTTTATCCGTGCCATGTCGTCGGCCGACAGGGTGAAGTCTAATATGTCGAGATTCTGCTTCATGCGTTCCGGTTTCACAGACTTAGGAATAATTATGCACACTGATATTTATCGCGCCCGGACAGGTGTTCGGTGCGGAAGATGACGGCATGCAGTTCCAACCAGATGGCTACCTGCTTATGTTCCATCCCGACCTGCTGCGGAATACACCTCTCGGGCGGATAATGCGTGAATATTCGTTCTTTTCCTACGAGACAAACGAGGCATTGCACCTTAGTGTGGAAGAACGGCAAATCATCATGGATTGCTTCCACAAGATTCAATATGAATTGAACCATCCGATACACCGTCACAGCAAGAACCTCATCACAGACAGCATCAAGACGTTCCTTGATTACTGCACACGTTTCTATGACCGTCAGTTCATCACACGCGACAACCAAAACCGAGACATCCTCGCAAGATTTGAGCGGTTGCTTGACGAATACTTCCATGATGGGGCTGCTAAACGGATAGGCTTGCCCACTGTACAGTATTGTGCAGACAAGCTCTGCCTCTCGCCCAACTATTTCAGTGATTTATTGAAAAAAGAAACAGGTTCAACCGCCCTGCATTTCATTCATGACAAGTCTATTGAAATAGCCAAGACGGAACTTGCATCTACAGACGACACCGTTAATGAAATCGCCTATAATCTCGGTTTTCAGTACCCGCAACATTTTACCCGACTGTTCAAGAAAGAGGTAGGTTACACTCCGAATGAATATAGAGCGCAAGTGTCGTGAGAATTGGATTAGTACAGAATATTAGAACCCAACACCTCTCTTGCGCTTAACTTTCTTCCTTCTGCGAAGTATATCCACCATTTCCTGATTGGCTTCCGCATCAGCAGTGTTATAAGATGAGCCACTGCTTTTTAGCAATCCCCAAGAGCCGTTGAACAACTCGCTTTGTGCCGTGCCGGACGGTGCGCTTGGTGTAGCCGTTTCATATATTCCGGCTGTTATTCCCATACGTTCCCTGCATCTGTTGTGCTGCAAAGCCGCGTCAATCTTGGAATAACTGAAACGCCTGTCCACTTTGGAGCCGTTGAAATGGTAGCCATTCATGGAGAATACAACACCCTGCACCTCGCTGGTCTGCCCCTTATGCTTGAAATGTACTTCCACTCCCTGCCGTTTCAGGTTGGCGATAAGCACGTTCCAGTTGCCGCATCTGCCGACTTCCATTTTGATGATGTCGTAAAGCGCATATTTCGTCCTGTCTGGCTCTTTCAGGCGGTTGCGTTTGACATTGTCCTTTCCGCCAGCCATATGCAAGCCGTATTTCAAGGTCAATTCCTTGCAGATGCGGGTACTGCGCAGACGCTCGTGCCTGTCCGATATGGTATTGCCGTTGTTGTCTATGCGGTTGAAAGCAATATGCACGTGCGGATGCTCCTTGTCGAAATGCTGGGCGATGAAGAACTGCGTATTCTTGATTCCCATCCGTTCCATATATTCAAGCGCGATGCCTGCCATGATACGGTTCGTCAGCCGTAACTCATCCTCTTTGGAAAAACTCAACGCGATATGTCCGACAGGTTTTGTCACCTTATCGTTCATCCGTGACTGGGCATTGAAACTCATGGCGATAGTTTCCAGATTTTCCATAAACAAGCCTTCGCTTGCTACTATCTGCGTATCCTTCTTCTTGTCGATGATGTAATCCACCACACCCTTGAAGTCGCTTCCTTTTACGATTTTCGCCATCATATCCCTATCTTGGTTATAAGTTCATGAATCCTTGCCACTGCCACCTTGCAGTCCCACCGTTCATCGTGGAAGCCTCCGGCGTTTGCCTTACGCGCAAGCTGGTTGAGATTGTTAGCCATGCCGCAGAGTTGGCGGATGTATCCGGCATGTTCCTCCGACAGCCGTTCTTTCACATGACCGTTACGGAAACATTCCCTCATGTACTCGCTTGGTGATACGCCCGCCTCATGCGATCGTGTCAGCAGGCGGAAGTAGTCGGCTGCCGTCATTTTCACTGCGATACGGTATTTCAGTTTCTCGGTTGCTTCCTTCTTGGGGCGACCTCCCTTGTTGCGTTCCTTGTGTTCCTTTGTCTGTTCCATATTTTATTCCTTTTAATTCGGTTACTGATTCAACTGTATAGACCGACGGGATGCCACCTCCTACAATTTGGATGGTGGGTGGCAAGCGGTTTCGGTACACCCGAAACACAAACTTGCTACCTCCAAATCCTTAAGGAATGAGTTTCGGGCATCTCCCGTTTTTCTCATTCGGGATGTCATAATCCCAACCCTTTCTTCTTGGGTTTTACGATAGTTCTTGGCGGTGGACTAACGGCTAATTTCTGCCGGATTCCACGCAGGTAATCGTTCAGGTCTTTATGCCCTTTGTAGTTGTCGGAGAAGTCGCGGATGCGTCCGGCGAACTTCCTTTCCAATTCCCGATACGCCTTTCTTCCCGCCTCGTCATTGTCGAGCATGCAGTGGATACGTCCATACCCGTGCAGCACATCTATAGCTTTGGAAACATTGGCGGTCGAATTGAGGATGACGTAATCCTGCCTGTCAAGGTCGGGCAAGTTCGAGCAGTTCCTCTTCCGCAACGTGAGGAATGAAAGATAGTCCATCATGCCCTCGAATACAAGGCATTCTCTCTCGCTTCTCCTGTTGCCGAATATGGCTGATGTCTTTGGGTGCGACACAGCCTTTGAAAAAACGGTTACGCACTTCAAATCCTCCCGCCACATTCGGGAAAACCGATGGCGAAATAGGGCTTGCCGTTATGGGTGAAGTGGAGCTCTTTACATTGCGACCTTGCCAAATCGGTGTTTATGCCCCTTTCCTGCAAGTAATGGAGTAATGCCGGATGTGTAAGTTCTCCCACCTCCAACTGTTGGAAACTCGGTTCGGATGCCTGCTGGCGAAAAGAGAAAGATATGGGACGGATGTGTGGTGCCTGTTCCGCTATCTTGCCAAGCAGATAAGGCACATGGTCGGATGCGTACAGTACCCCTGCAAGTGCGATGATGTTACCACCTCTTCCCAGTCCATAATCGAACCACAGGTTGCGGTCGGTGTTCACCTTGAACGAGGCTTCCGTCTCCTGACGGAACGGGGATTTGTACCAAAGGCTGTTGCCTTGTTGCTTGACGGGCGTGTAGCCCAGACTTTGCAGATAGTCCGCAATTTTGATTTGTTTTGCTTCTTGGATGTTCATGATATAATTTCTATGGATTTGATGATGACTGTAAAAAACGTTGATTTGATGAATGAGATATGTATTGTCCTATACGTTAATGCTTTATATTCTCAACATCTTCTCAACAAACCACTCACAAATAGAGAATCCAACAAACTGATGCTGTTTCCCTCTCAACTTTTCTTTTCGATTGTTGAGAATTTGTTGAGAGTGTATGCTGTTTATTATCAGTATGGTTATATCATTATTCATCAATTCAACAAAAAAAGAATAGTATTACAGGGATTCAAGTTGTTCCCTTGTGACGGTGTAGAAACGACCGACTCTTTTTATCGGCTCATATCGGCACTCCCGATTGTAATTGAATTGGTAAGTGGTATATGTAAGCCCGTTAGAGGCAGGAGTAAGTTTCCAACATTCCTGCAATACCTTTCTGACTTGGTGCTTCTCCACCTTTACCTGCGAATGTACCAGCAAAAGAAGAAT
>ENA-OQHF01002019-OQHF01002019.1-human-gut-metagenome-genome-assembly--contig:-NODE-2019-length-10587-cov-3.164340_pt1 | contig 10587 bp, 18 predicted proteins | sample MGYA00242559_ERZ504709 | MGnify/ENA primary metagenome ERZ504709 (study PRJEB26092, sample SAMD00036203) | human gut metagenome | host: Homo sapiens | study: EMG produced TPA metagenomics assembly of...
CCATATTATTAAAGAAGAAGATATTGAAGTATATTGAATTTAGGAAAAGAACACCTATATGTTTTTGAAAAGATGAAACAATGATGCATGAAAATGATAGCAGCTGAAATATTAATGTAATCTTTAGTTTCAATGAATATATGAAAAAAAGCGCTATTAGTTGAAGGAAAGATTGAAATTACAAGTACGATTGATGGATTGTTTAAAGTAAATCGAGAAGAACTTTTTAAGGTCAATTCTTTTGGACAAATGATGATTGCGACAAGACAAGGTAATGTACCTGTAAAAAAAGGGGATAAACTTGCAGGCATGCGTATTATTCCACTTGTTATTGAAAAAGAAAAGATGCAACAAATCCAAGAAATAGTTCAAAAACCTATTTTAAAAATCATGCCTTATCAAATAAAAACAGCAGGAATTATTACCACAGGTTCAGAGGTTTATAAAGGGAGAATTAAAGATACATTTACGCCAGTCATCGTAGAAAAATTAAAAGAATACGGGGTAGAAGTTACTTACCATAGTTTATCATTAGATGATCATGAAATGACAACTAGTAAAATCAATGAAGCCTTAAAACAAGGAGTGGATCTTGTTTTATGCACAGGAGGAATGTCTGTTGATCCTGATGATAAAACGCCACTGGCGATAAAAAATACAGGTGCAAAAATTATAAGCTATGGGGCACCTGTTCTTCCTGGAGCAATGTTTTTATTAAGTTATAAAGGTGATGTTCCGATCGTTGGATTACCAGGATGTGTCATGTATTCACGTCGAACAATTTTTGATGTTGTTTTACCAAGAATTCTTGCTAAAGATTTAATTACCAGTGACGAACTTGCTTTGCTTGGTGAAGGAGGACTTTGTTTAAATTGTCCTGTTTGTACTTTTCCAAATTGTGGACTTTCGAAAGGATAAAAATGACTTATAAAAATCCACAAAAATTTGATTTAAAGATTCGTCTTTATAACCAAGAAAAAAGCTTTGGTAAAGGTGTTTATGAACTGATGAAAAAAGCGCAAAGTTTTGGTTCCTTATCAGGAGCTTACAAAGATATGAAAATGTCAAATTCAAAGGCATGGAAAATTTTAAAAAGAGCGGAAGAGGATTTAGACATGCCTCTTGTTGAACGTATTAGTGGTGGTAAAGATGGTGGTGGTAGTAAACTTACTCAAGAAGGCGAAGAATTGTTAGACAAGTATGAAAAATTTATTCAAGAAATGAATGAATATGCGAAGATTCGGTTTAAGGAGATTTTTGAAGATGAATAAACAGGAATATTTAATTATTACTTTTCATTCATTAGATGATGCAATGGATTTAGACGCTAAACAAACAGCTTCTATGAAAGGACGTCTTATTCCTAAACCATCTGTTATTGATGCAGGATGTGGTATGTGTTTTTCTTGTCAGAATAAAGAAGTGGAAAAGTGGAAGATTTTTCTTGAAGAAAATCAAATTCATTATGAAAAAATAGTAAAGGTTGTGTTTTAAATGAAAGAAAAGATTTATTGTAAAAGTGGAGGATGTAGTGCTAAATTAGGAGCTAAAAAATTAACTCATATTTTAGAAAAAATCGATAAATATCCCAATTCTAATTTACTTGTTGGCTTTGATAGTCATGATGATGCCTCTGTTTATCAAGTAAATGAACATCAAGCCATTGTTTCAACACTTGATTTCTTTCCACCAATGGTAGAAGATCCTTATTTATTTGGACAAATTGCAGCAACGAATGCTTTAAGTGATGTTTATGCTATGGGTGGAACGCCTTTGACAGCGTTAAATATTGTTTGTTTTAACGATCAAGATGATTTAAATATTTTAGGAAAAATCATTGAAGGTGGAAATGATAAACTAAAAGAAGCAAAAGTTGTTTTATCAGGAGGACATTCCATCAAAGATGAATCAACAAAATATGGCTTAAGTGTTACCGGAATAGTAGATCCAAACAAAATGATTCAAAATAATGGCGTACAAGTGGGAGATACATTAATTCTTACTAAAAAACTAGGAGTAGGTTTGGCATTAAATGCTTATCGTTTAAATGATGCACGTCAAGAAATACTTGATGAGGTTTTTAAGAGTATGACAACACTTAATAAATATGTATTCGATGTTTTAAATAAATATACACTTCATGCTTTAACGGACGTGACAGGTTTTGGGCTCCTTGTTCATTTAGATGAAATGCTCAATGAAAAGGCAAGTGCATTTTTAGATAAAGAAAGTATTCCTTATTTTAAGGATTGTCCTTATTATGTTGATGAATTTTATTTAAGTGGAGGCGGACAGCATAATCGTAATGCAATGAAAAATAAAGTTTGTTTTGACGAGGAAAACTTTATTTTAGAAGAAATTCTTTATGATCCACAAACAAGTGGAGGACTTCTTGCCAGTGTTGCAAGTGATGATATAGAAAATATTTTAAATGATTTTAACCAAGCAGGACTTGCTTGTTATGTGATTGGTAAAATCGTTGAAAAAGATCAATTTAATATTTATGTACGTTAGGAGATTATTATGGAAATTTTAGATGCTCGAGGACTTGAATGTCCATTACCAGTTGTTAAAACAAAGGAATTATTAAAAGAAATTGATAAAGTAAAAGTACTTGTTGATAATGAGATTGCGATTGAAAATTTAACAAAATTTGCAGGAGTAAGACATTATCAAATTGTTACAGGTGATGATGGAGATGGTTTTTATGCAATTATTGCTAAAGAAGGTATTGATGAAGAATTAGATTTTAATGAAAAAAGTGGAGATGTTGTTGTTATTTCAAGTGAAACAATGGGAAATAATGAAGAACTTGGTGCTATTTTAATGAAATCATTTATTTTTGCACTTACAAAAACAAGATCAGTTACCTAAAGGAATGATTTTTTATAATGAAGGTATTTTCCTTACTACAAATGAGGGAGATATTTTAAATGATTTAAAATATCTTGAAAGTCAAGGTGTTGATATTGTAAGTTGTGGAACATGTCTCGATTTCTTTAAACGTAAAGAGTTATTACAAGTAGGAACTGTTACAAATATGTATGATATTGTAGAAAGAATGGAGAAGGCTGAAAAAATTATTAAGCCATAAAAGATAAATGAAAGATTTAGTTATTGTAAGAGGTGGTGGCGATATTGCTACAGGGACCATTTATAAACTTTTTAAATGTGGATTTAAAGTCTTGATTTTAGAAATTGAAAAACCTAGTGCCATTCGAAGAAATGTTGCTTTTTGTGAAGCTATTTACGATACGCAAAAACAAGTAGAAGACGTCACTTGTTATCTAGCACATGACTATAATGAAGCAAAACAATTTTTAACGGAAAATAAAGTGACGTTATTGATTGATCCAGAGGCTAAAGCCATTGATTATTTCAAGCCAGAGGTTGTTGTTGATGCCATTCTTGCCAAAAAGAATTTAGGAACAACAAAAAAGATGGCTCCAATTACCATTGCTTTAGGTCCGGGATTTATGGCAGGTAAAGATGTTGATGTTGTTATTGAAACGATGCGAGGGCATAAACTTGGAAGACCGATTTATCAAGGAACTGCTTTAAAAAATACAGGTGTACCAGGAGTCATTAAAGGTTATGGAAAAGAACGTGTTATCCATTCTCCTAATGCAGGAACTGTAAAACATGTAAGGCATTTAACAGATATTGTTAAAAAAGGTGAAGTGATTGCTTACGTTGATCAAACACCGATTTATGCGACAATGGATGGATTACTTCGTGGCTTAATTAAAGAAGGTTTTGTAGTCACTCAAGGTTTTAAAATGGCAGATATTGATCCACGTGAAGATGAATATGAAAATTGTTTTACTATTTCTGATAAAGCACGCTGCATTGCTGGTGGAGTCATTGAGGCTATCTTTTATTTAAAAGGACATAGAAATGATTTATCTTGATCAAGCAGCAACCAGTTTTCCTAAAATTAAAGAAGTTCAAGATGCAGTAATTGATTGTATGAATCATTGTACCAATGCGAATCGTTCTACCAGTACGACAAGTTTAAATGCGAGTCGTTTGATTTATCAAACACGCAAACTTATTAAAGAATATTTTCATGTACCTCAAGATGGATGCGTGGTCTTAAATAGTGGAAATACAGAAAGTCTCAATACATGTATTAAAGGTATTCTCAAAAAAGGTGATCACGTGATTACGACCTACGCAGAACATAACAGTGTTTTAAGACCGCTTTATCAATTAGAAAAAGCGAATATTATTACCTTATCTATTACCTCACCTACAGTAGAGGGTATTAAAAAACATCTTCAAAAAAAGACAAAAATGATTATTGTAACACATAGTTCTAATGTGACGGGTGAAATTTATCCAATTGCTGAAATTGGAAAACTAGCGCACGAAAATGGTATTTTGATGATGAGTGATATTGCTCAAAGTGCGGGACATCTTCTCATTGATATGGAAAAGATGAATTTAGATATTTTATGTTTTAGTGGTCATAAAGGGTTGCTTGGAAATAGTGGAGTTGGTGGTTTTTGTTTGGCTCAATCTATAGAAATAGAACCTTTAATAAGTGGTGGAACAGGAATGGACTCTTTTAATCATTTTCAAAGTGATTACTACCCTGAACATGTTGAAGCGGGGACACGTAATATGACAGGAATCGCTTCTTTAAAGGCAGGTATTTTTTATTTAATGAAATATCATGATGAAAAATCAAAATACACAAATGAATTAGTTGAACTTTTATATGATGGTTTAAAAAATATTCCACAAGTTGTTTTGTATGGCGATTTTAAAGAAAGAACACCAATTCTTGCATTTAATATACAAGGAATGGATAGTTTTCAAGCGGCCGATCTTTTAAATAATAAATATGATATTGCAATTCGTTGCGGTACTCATTGTGCACCTTTGATGCATCAACATCTCAATACAGTGGAAAGTGGACTTGTAAGAGTATCACTTTCATTTATGAATACAAAAGAAGAAATACAATTTTTCATCAAAGCAATTAAAGAAATTAGTGAGGGTAATTATGATAATTAGTGTTATTGGTTCAGGTGGAAAGACAACAAAAATAAAACAGTTAAAAGATCAATATTTAAAAGAAGGTAAGAGTGTTTTAATGACAACTTCTACTCATATGAAAATTGAAGAAAAGACACTAGTCGATCCGAGTTATGAAGAAATTATAAATGAAATTAAAAAGCATGGCTACGTACATGCAGGTGGCAAAGCCAAAAATCAAAAAATTAAAGCTTTAGATGATGAAGTGTTAGAAAGATTAAAAAAAGAAATAGATGTAATTTTAATTGAAGCTGATGGTTCTCATGGATTACCTTTAAAATATCCAAGAAATAATGAACCTGTTGTAGACAAAGATAGTAATGAAATTATTTTAATTACTTCTTTAAAGGGACTTGGGAAACCTGTTCAAGATGTTGTTCATGGATTATCAAGAAATGAAAATTGATGGAAAATCAAAAAGTAGATAGTCTTTTTATTCAACAACTTATCAACATTTATTTAGAAAAAATTAAAAAAATTATAATGTTCCCATAGAAATTCAAGTGAATGAAGCAAGTTCACTTTATGAAAAAGCACTAGCTCGTTATTAGAAAATCAAAAGGAAGTAACACTTATTAAATGAAGAATGGTTTTTGCCACAACCGAAACTTGTATTTTGGGTGCAGGACATGTGAGCCAATATGTAAGTAAACTTGCTTCTATGTTGGATTTCTATACGATTGTTTATTGATGAAAGAAAAAGAATTTGCATGTAAAGAATTATTTCCAGAAGCAAATGAAATTCATTGTGTTTCTTTTGATAAAAGCTGATTCCTATTTTCCTAAGGAAGCAAATACATGTTATGTCATCGTGACAAGAGGACATAAAGATGATCGTTTGTGTTTAAAAAATGACACTTTTTCGACAAAGTCTTTAATGTAGGAATGATTGGAAGCAATGAAGAAAAGTTAGACAAACCTATGATGCTTTATTAGAAGAAGGGTATCAACAAGTTGAACTTGATAAAGTACATGCTCCTATTGGACTTTCAATAAAAGCGATAACTCCTGCAGAGATTGCTGTCAGTATCATGTCTGAAATTATAGCTATTAAAAATGAACATCAATATTCAAGCATGACAAGTGACTTATTAGAAGTACAAGGTGATGGTGTTTTATGTATTATTATCGATAAAAAAGGATCAACACCACGTACAGTTGGTAGTATGATGTTTATAAATGAAAAAGGAATTATTGGTTCTATTGGTGGGGAAGAGAAGAATATCAAGCTATTTTAGATGCTAAGAATTGTCATGAGGTAATGATGAAACATTATGAATTAAATAATAGCGAAAGTGCTAATTTAGGAATGATTTGTGGAGGAAGTAATGATGTGTTATTTCTTCCTATAAAGCAGCATTAGCTGCTTTTTTTATGTCTATAAATCTATTTTTTTGTATTATCTTGATGAAAAATAGAGTTATGCTACAATTTTCTTGTTTTTAGAAGGTTAATTTAAATATGAGGGAGAGAATATGGAGAAAAAAGAGTATACAAGTCCTTATGATTTTGAAGGGAAAATTCCTTTAAACAGGCAATTATTTTAGGTTTACAACACGTTCTAGCAATGTTCGTTGGTAACTTAACACCCGTACTTATTATTACGGGAGCTTGTGCTGCAACGCATGATGCAGATGTATTTGCTGCAATCCAAGTTTCGCTTTTACAAAATGCAATGCTTATTGCCGGTGTCGTTACTTTAGTGCAATTATTTTCAATAGGTCCTATTGGTGGGAAAGTCCCAATTATCATGGGAACAAGTTCAGGGTTTATTGGTGTTTTTCCAAAGTGTTGCTCATGTAATGGGTGGTGGCGTTTTTAGGATATGGTGCCATCATTGGGAGCAAGTATTATTGGTGGTTTATTTGAAACGGTTTTAGGTTTTCTTTTAAAACCATTACGTCGTTTCTTTCCATCTGTTGTTACAGGAACAGTTGTTTTATCGATTGGTTTATCTTTAATCGGTGTTGGTGTTGCTTCTTTCGGGGGAGGAAGTAGTGCTAAAGATTATGGATCTGTAGAAAATCTTTTGATTGGTTTATTTGTTTTAGTTGTTATTTTAGCTTTTAAGCATGGTACAAAAGGAATGCTAAGTAATTCAGCTGTTTTAATTGGAATTATTTGTGGTTATGTTTTATGTATGATTTTACCATTGTTTATTTCAACAACAGGGGTTGCCAGTGGTGGAACAGAGTTTGTTAAATCATGGGTTTTAAATTGGGATAAAGTGGCTCAAGCAAAATGGTTTGCCTTACCAAAACTCATGCCAGTAAAACCAGTTTTTGATTTAAGAGCAATCCTACCAGTTTTAATTATGTTTGTTGTTACAGCTGTTGAAACTGTTGGTGATATTTCTGGTGTTATGGAAGGTGGAATGTCAAGAGAAGCTACAGACCAAGAATTATCAGGTGGTGTTATCTGTGATGGTATTGGTTCATCTATTGCTGCTTTATTTGGTGTTTTACCAAATACATCTTTTTTCACAAAATGTTGGGTTAGTAACAATGACTAAAATTGTCAATCGTTTTGCTTTAGCGTGTGGTGCGATTTTCCTAATTATTTGTGGTTTATTTCCTAAATTAGCGGCACTTGTTTCAATTATGCCTCAATCAGTATTAGGTGGAGCAGCAGTCATCATGTTTTCATCGATTGTTATGTCTGGTGTTCAATTGATTACCAAAGAACCTCTTACTGCTCGTTCAATGACAATTGTCTCAGTTGCTTTAGGATTAGGTTATGGTATAGGTGCAAATAGTGCAATTTTAGCACAACTTCCACAAGCAATTCAAATGATTTGTGGAGAATCAGGAATTGTACCTGCTGCTTTTGTAGCAATTATTTTAAATATTTTATTACCAAAAGAAAAACAATAAAGGAGGGCTTTCTTTGTTATCGATTAGAAATTATGTGCGACCTCAAACAATTGAGGAAGCTTATGAATATGCAAAAAAACCGCTGAGTGTTGTTTTAGGTGGTATGTTATGGCTTAAAATGCAAAATAGAAATGTAAATTTTGCTATTGATTTATCTGATTTGCATTTAGATCAAATTGAAGAAATAGATGATGAAATACATATTGGTGCGATGGTTACTTTAAGAGAACTTGAAACAAATGAACAATTAAACCATTTTACACAAGGAGCTATTAAAGAAAGTGTGCGTCATATTGTCGGTGTCCAATTTAGAAACTTAGCGACAATTGGCGGATCTATTTATGGAAGGTTTGGTTTTTCTGATGTTTTAACACTTTTTATGACACTTGATTGTGAGGTAGAACTTTATCCAACTGGGCGTGTTTCTATCAAAAAAATTTGCAAATATGAAATTTACAAAAGATATTCTTACAAAAGTAATTATTAAAAAAGTACCAACCAATGTGGTTTATTTATCACAAAGAAATATTTCAACAGATTTTCCAGTTTTAACCTGTGCTGTAAGTTGTATTGATCAACATTATACATGTATCATTGGAGCTAGACCTTTACATGCTGTAGCGTTTAATGGAGATAGTTATTTTGAAACAGGTATTACTGAAGAAAGTATTCAAAGTTTTACAAAATATGATTTTATCAGAATTAAAATTAGGAAGCAATTCAAGAGCATCTAAAGAATATCGTCAAAAGATTGCAAAAGTTTTAATAAAAAAGAGCTTTTCTTCAATTAAAGGAGGATGTATATGGAAATTAAATTAACTTTAAATGGAGAAAGAATTGTACAAGATATAGAACCTGATTTATTACTTATTGATTTTGTGAGAAAAAATGGTTGTTATAGTGTTAAACGCGGTTGTGATACAAGTAACTGTGGACTATGTACAGTTTTATTAAATGATAAACCAGTGCTTTCATGCAGCGTTCTTGCAATGCGTGCAAATGGTGCAAAAGTAGTTACTTTAGAAGGATTGCAAGAAGAAGCAAAGCCACTTGCAACATTTATTGCTAGTCAAGGAGCTGAACAATGTGGTTTTTGTAATCCTGGATTTATGATGAATACACTTGCTTTATTAAAAGAAAATCCTCATCCAAGTGATGATGAAATTAAAGAATTTTTAGCTGGAAATTTATGTCGTTGTTCAGGTTATGAAGGACAACTTAGAGGAATAAAAAATTACCTAAACTATCTTGAAGAAAAGGGGAATGAATAATGGCTTATAAACATATTGAAAAACCGGTCATGAAAAAAGATGCGATGAATCTTTTACTTGGTAAACCTGTTTATGTAGATGACATAACAAGTCAAGATTGTTTAGTTGTTAAAGTGTTAAGATCACCACATGCTCATGCTTTGATTGAAGAAATTGATGTTTCTAAAGCTCAAAAAATCCCAGGTATTGAAGCTGTTTATACGTATAAAGATGTTCCTCAAAAACGTTTTACCATGGCAGGTCAAACGTCTCCAGAACCAAGTCCTTATGATCGTTTAATTTTAGATCAAAGAGTTCGTTTTGTAGGAGATGCTGTTGCTATTGTTGCTGGTATTAATGAAAAGGTTGTTGATCGCGCTTTAAAAATTATTAAAGTAAAATATCAAGTTTTAACACCAGTTCTTGATTTTACGAAAGCAAAAGATAATAACATCTTAGTTCATCCTGAAGAAAATTGGAAAGCTTTATGTCCAGTAGGTGCTGATAAATCATAGAAATCTTGTAGCAACAGATTCTTCAAGTCAAGGTGATTTAGAAAAAGTGTTTGCTTCTTGTGATCAAGTCATTGAAAGAACCTATCATACAAGAGCAAACCAACAAGCAATGATGGAAACTTTAGAACGTATTGTGAAATCGATCCTTATGGAAGACTTCATGTTATTTCTTCCACTCAAATTGTTTTCCATTGTCGAAGAATTCTTGCTAACGCATTAGATATTCCTCAATCGAAAATTCGTGTTGAAAAACCAAGAATTGGAGGAGGATTTGGGGCTAAACAAACTGTTGTAGCTGAAGTTTATCCTGCTTTTGTAACATGGATGACCAAGAAACCTTCTAAAATGATTTATAGTCGAAAAGAATCACAAATTGCCTCTACACCACGTCATGAAATGCAAGTGACTGTTAAATTAGGAGCAATGAATGATGGAACAATTCGAGCAATGGACGTTTATACTCTTTCAAATAGTGGTGCTTTTGGTGAACATGGACCAACAACAGTAGGGTTATCGGGACATAAATCGATTCCACTTTATACAAATAATCTAGAAGCCTTTAAATTTTCTTATGATGTTGTTTATACCAATTGTCAAGTGGCTGGTGCCTATCGTGGCTATGGCGCTACGCAAGGACTTTTTGCGGTAGAATCGATTGTTAGCGAAATGGCAGGCATTTTAGGTATTGATCCTGTGGCTATTCGAGAAAAGAATATGGTTAGACAAGGTCAAACAATGGGGGCTTATTATAATGGGGTTGCTCAAGCATGTACACTAGACAAATGTATGGATCATGCTAAAAAACTTTTTGATTGGGAAAACAAATCAAAGGTACGCGTCTTAGAAAACGGTAAAATTAGAAGTGCTGGAGTAGCCATGGCCATGCAAGGATCTGGTATTTCAGGG
>ENA-OQHF01002020-OQHF01002020.1-human-gut-metagenome-genome-assembly--contig:-NODE-2020-length-10587-cov-2.880497_pt1 | contig 10587 bp, 12 predicted proteins | sample MGYA00242559_ERZ504709 | MGnify/ENA primary metagenome ERZ504709 (study PRJEB26092, sample SAMD00036203) | human gut metagenome | host: Homo sapiens | study: EMG produced TPA metagenomics assembly of...
TTTGTTAATATTATTTATAGTTGATATAATTTATATTATAGTATATGCAGCTGGAATTGTATGGCTAGTATATTTTATTTCTAAATATTTTTTGCGTAAAATGCCAATATATTCTAAATATTTTTTGGGAAAAAGATAAAAATAAACATTCATGGCAATATCATGGGAAAAAGAGAGGAAAATTATGAAAGTCGTAATTTTAGCAGGAGGATTCGGTACCCGAATCAGTGAGGAAAGTTACTTAAAGCCAAAACCAATGCTCGAAATTGGTGGAAAACCAATTCTTTGGCACATTATGAAAGAATATTCATATTATGGATATAATGATTTTATTATATGTTGTGGATATAAACAGCATATAATTAAAGAATGGTTTGCAGATTATTATTTATATAACAGTGATGTGACTTTCGATTTTAGTGATAATAACAAGATGACTGTACATAATAATGTGGCAGAGCCGTGGAAAGTAACATTAGTGGATACAGGATTAAATACGATGACCGGTGGACGTGTAAAGAGAATTCAAAAGTATGTAGGAAATGAACCATTTATGCTGACATACGGAGATGGTGTATGTGATATCAATATCAAGGACTTAGTAGCTTTTCATGAAAAACATGGTAAAATAGCAACATTGACGGCTGCAGCAATGGGACAAAGATTTGGTGTTTTGGATATTACGGGAGATGAGACAATCACTTCATTCCGAGAAAAAAAGCATGGATGATGGAGCGAGAATTAATGCAGGATATATGGTTTTAGAGCCAAAGATTTTTGATTTATAGAGGGGGACTCAACGGTATTTGAAAAAGAGCCATTGGAGACAGTGCAAAAAATGGGCGAATTGAAAGCATATATGTTTGATGGTTATTGGCAGTGCATGGATACCAAGCGTGAGATGGACAAGCTGAATGAACTTTGGGATAGCGGAAAAGCACCTTGGAAATCATGGGAATAAATAGATTGGAGATGGAAAAGATGTTTGAAAATAAAACAGAAGAGCAGGCAAAAAAAGAGATACTGGATATGGTAGCAGAGTATTGCGATACATTTCACAATAAGAAAAAAGAGTTTGAACCGGGAGACCGTATTACATATGCATCTCGTGTTTATGATCATGAAGAGATGTGTAATCTTGTAGATTCGGCGTTAGAATTCTGGCTTACTTCAGGAAGATATACCGATGAATTTGAAAAAGCATTTGCAAAGTATCTTGGAGTGAAATATTGTTCTCTTGTAAATTCAGGATCATCTGCAAATTTAAATGCATTTATGGCATTGACATCTCCTTTACTTGGAGAACGTCAGGTAAAACCAGGAGATGAAATGATCACGGTTGCGGCGGGATTTCCGACAACAGTGACTCCGGCGATCCAGTATGGTGTAGTACCTGTTTTTATTGATATTACAATTCCACAGTATAATATGGATGTGACACAGTTAGAGGCGGCTTTGTCTGACAAGACAAAAGTTGTAATGGCAGCACATACATTGGGGAATCCATTTGATTTAAAGGCTGTGAGAGAGTTTTGTGATAAACATAATTTATGGTTGATTGAAGATAACTGTGATGCTCTTGGGTCAAAATATACAATTGATGGAGAAGAGAAATTTACAGGTACAGTTGGTGATATTGGAACATCATCATTTTATCCACCACATCATATGACAATGGGAGAAGGGGGAGCTGTTTATACTAATAATGCATTATTAAATAAATGTATCCGTTCTTTCCGCGACTGGGGACGTGACTGTGTATGCCCGTCAGGAAAAGATAATTTATGTGGACACAGATTTGATAAGCAGTATGGAGAACTTCCATTAGGCTATGATCATAAATATGTGTATTCTCATTTTGGATATAATCTGAAAGCAACCGATATGCAGGCTGCAATTGGATGTGCACAGATTAAAAAGTTTCCAACATTTGTAGAGAAGAGAATTCATAATTTTGATCGTCTGAAAGCAGCACTTGCAGGATGCGAGGATAAACTGATTCTTCCAGAGGCTTGCGATAATGCAAGACCGAGCTGGTTTGGATTTTTAATTACCTGCAAAGAGGGTGTGGATCGTAATAAAGTGGTTCCGTATATCGAGGCACATGGAGTTCAGACACGTATGTTATTTGCCGGTAATCTGATTAAACATCCGTGCTTTGATCAGATGCGTGCGTCAGGAAAGGGATATCGTGTGATTGGAGATCTCAGTGTCACAGATCGTGTAATGAATAATACGTTCTGGGTTGGTGTATATCCGGGAATGACAGATGAAATGATTGACTATATGGCAAAAACAATTAAGGAAGCAGTAAACCAGTAAGTTAGAGTACGAGGAGAAAAGATATGAAACAGAGACTGGCGGATTATGTGGCAGATTTTCTGGTAAATCACGGAATAAAAGATTGCTTTATGGTAGTTGGTGGTGGGGCCATGCATTTGAATGATGCATTAGGGCATAAAGAGGGATTGCACTGCACTTACAATCATCATGAACAGGCATGTGCAATTGCAGCGGAAGCATATGCAAGAGTCGATAATAAGATAGCGGCTTTATGTGTGACCACCGGACCAGGTGGAACGAATGCGATTACGGGTGTTTTAGGTGGCTGGCTGGATTCTATACCGATGTTGGTGATTTCTGGTCAGGTGCGTTATGATACGACTGCAAGATACATGAGTCAGTATACGGATGGGTTGCCATTGCGTGCAGTTGGCGATCAGGAATACGATATTACAAAATCGGTTTCTAGTATGTGTAAGTATGCTGTGATGATTGAAGATCCAAAGGATATCCGATATGCGTTAGAAAAGGCGTATCATCTTGCGATGACGGGCAGAAGAGGACCTTCCTGGATTGATATTCCGGTAAATTACCAGGGATGTTATATTGAAACAGACGAGCTGCGTGGGTATGATCCGTCAGAGGCTATAAACGAAAATCCGGCGCCAGTGGAAGAGTCAGTCATAGCAGAAGTTATCGGGAAAATCAAAGATGCGAAGAGACCGGTGTTGTATGCAGGAAATGGAATCCGTTTATCAGAAGGATATGGAGCGTTTAGAAAAGCAGTTGAAAAACTGGGAGTACCGGTTGTAACCTGTTGGGATTCTATTGATGCAATTGAGGATGAAAATCCTTTATATGTTGGAAGAGGCGGTATCATGGGAGACCGCGCAGGTAATTTTGCAGTACAGAATGCGGATCTGGTGTTGGCAGTTGGAAACCGTCTTTCTATTCGTCAGGTTGGTTATAGTTGGAAAACCTGGGCAAGAGAAGCATATGTGATTATGGTTGATGTGGACCCGGCAGAATTGAAAAAGACGACATTACATGTTGAGCTGCCTGTTTGCGCAGATGCAAAAGACTTTTTTGTACAGATGAATGAACAGCTTGTAGATGAGGATGTACCTGTTTTTTCTGGTACAGAATGGATCGGTAAGTGTCAGGAGTGGAAGAAAAACTATCCGGTTACACAGACGAAACATTGGGAAGAAGATGGAAAGTATGCGAATGTGTATGCGTTTATCAAATATTTAAGTCAGAATCTTCCGCAGGGAAATATGACGGTTGTGTCGAACGGAAGTGCCTGTGTAGTAGGAAGCCATAATTATGTAATTCAAAAAGATTCACGTTTCCTGATTAATAGTGCTGTTGCCAGTATGGGATACGGTCTTCCGGCGGCTATTGGAGCATGTATTGCAAATGGAAAAAAGGATACCATCTGCTTAGAAGGCGATGGAAGTATTATGATGAATCTGCAGGAGTTACAGACAGTTCTGACAAATAAACTTCCAATTAAAATTTTTGTCATTAATAATCAGGGGTATCATTCTATTCGTCAGACACAGAATAATTTGTTTAAAGAACATTGTAAAATTGGTATTGGACCGGAGAGTGGCGATTTGTCATTCCCGGATTTCGCCAAATTATCTCAAGCGTTTGGATATACTTATCTGGAAGCTCATTCCAATGCCCAGATGAAGGATATGGTAGATCAGGCATTGAAAAATAGATGGAACAGTTTTTTGCGAAGTATTTGTTTCGGCAGAACAGAATTTTGAACCGAAGAGTGCTACAAAACGTTTGGAAGATGGAACACTTGTGAGTCCTCCATTGGAAGATCTGGCGCCATTTTTGCCAAGGGAAGAGATCATAAAAAATATGTTTATACCAGTAATTGAAGAATAGAATTTTTTTAGCCAAAACATTTTTATGTTTTGGCTAAAGTTGTTAGAAAGAGAGTGTGAAGATGAAAAAATGTTTAGTATGTGGTTCGGAGTTATTGAAAGAGCCATTGTTAGATTTTAATAATATGCCGGAATCTGCTCAGAATATTCCAAATGAATGAGGAAATAAAGCAGGATAAGGGAATTCGCTTGAAGTTATATCAGTGTAAAGGCTGTGGTTTAGTCCAGTTTGATTGTAAGCCAGTGGATTATTATAGGGATGTTATTCGTTCAGGTGGATTTTCTTCCACAAATGGTTGAGTTGCGCAAAAGCCAGTATTAGACATTTGATAGAATCATATCATTTAGAAAATAAGAAATTTATTGAAGTGGGCTGTGGACAAGGGAGAATTTTTTGTCAGTTTTGACAGAATTTCCAGTGGATGCATATGGAGTGGAACATAAGCATGATTTGGTTGAGATTGCCAGAAAACGTGGTTTGAATGTTAGTGAGGCATTTGTTGAAAATAAGAATACGGTAATTGAAAATGGACCGTTTGATGTATTTTTATCATTTAATTTCTTGGAACATCAACCGGATCCGAATGGAATGTTACAGGGGATTTATGAGAATTTGAAAGAAGATGGAATGGGTCTTATTACGGTTCCAAGTCTTGAATATATTTTAGAATATAATGGCTATTATGAACTGATCAGGGATCATTTGGTATATTATACATTTGATACACTTCAGTTTGTGTTGGAAAAAAAATGGATTTGAAGTGTTAGAGCAGGAAATGGTTAATAGGGATACATTATCCGTGATTGTTCGGAAAAAACAAAAGATTGATGTTAGTAAGATAAAAGAGAGTTATGACGTTGTCTGTAAAGAGATAAATGATTACGTTGATGCATTAAAGAAGCAGGGGAAAAAAGTGGCAATTTGGGGAGCAAGTCATCAGGGATTCACACTTGCTGCAACAGCAAAACTTACAAAAAAAAATTGAATATATTATTGATTCAGCACCGTTTAAACAGGGAAAATATGCGCCTGCATCGCATATACCAATTATTTCACCGGCAGATGCGTTACTACATTCTGTAGATGCTATTATTATTATGGCACCTGGATATACGGATGAAATAGCTGCGATCATTAAGAGAGATTTTGGACAGGGTACAGAAATTGCAGTGATGAAAGCAAAAAATTTACAGATGTATGAGGATATTAAACAGTGAAAACAATTGTGATGACCGGTGCAACCAGTTTTCTCGGTAGAAATTTAGTTAAAACTTTTATAAAAAAGGGATATGAAGTTTTTGCATTAGTAAGAAAAAATTCTGCGTCGATTCATTTATTGCCTGAAGAAAATGAAAGATTTCATTTGATGTATGGTTCATTAGAGAATTTGACATGTATTGAGGATTATATAAAAGAAGCAAATTATTTTGTACATTTTGCATGGGATGGATCGGGAAATGCAGGAAGAGCAAATTATGAAATTCAGAGCAAAAATGTCTGGTATTCTATGGAGGCGTTAAAAATTGCAGACAGACTGGGGTGTGAAAGTTTTTGGTTTCCAGGTTCGCAGGCGGAATATGGAGTTAAACATGAGCCAATTAGCGAGGAAATGGAATGTCATCCTGTTTCAGAATATGGCAAATCAAAGTTGAAATTTGGAAATATGGCAGAAGAATTTTGCAGAGATAAAAAATTCGTTTTATACATCTTCGTATTTTTAGTATCTATGGTGCCGATGACAGACCTGGAACCTTGGTGGATACATGTGTGCGTAAGTTTAATAGCGGTGAAACTGTGCAGTTAGGTAATTGCACTCAAAAGTGGAATTATTTATATATTGATGATTTTACTGATATGATTAGTCGTATGATGGAAAAAAACATAGATACAGGGATATATAATATTTCTGGAGTAGATACCCGGGTTTTGAGAGAGTTTGTAACGGAGATATATCATTTATCAAATCAAACAGGAAATTATGAATTTGGAAATAATATAGTAAATCCTGAGGGAACACCTGATTTAGAACCAGTGATTAAAAAAGTAGATAGTGTAATTGGTACTCATAAAATAACTACATTTAGTGATGGAATAAGAGAAATTATGAAAAGGATTGAAGAGGAGAGTTTTGTATGAAAGCGTTTGTGTTAGCAGAACCAGGAAAGGTAAAGTGGTTTGATGCACCAGAACCGCAATTAGTGCCATATGGTGCTATTTTAAAACCGGTTGCTGTGACTCCATGTTCGTCTGATGTACATACAGTATTTGGTGGTGGTTCTAAAAAGCAGGATAATTTAGTGTTAGGACATGAGTGTATCGCCGAAGTTGTAAGTGTAGGTGAAAATGTATGTGACTTTAAAACTGGTGATCGTGTAGCTGTACCTGCTATTACACCTGATTGGAGAGAGAAAAGTATTCAGGAGGGAAATGACAGACATGCGTCAGCGCCATTTTCTGGACATCAGTTTGGGAAGAACACAGCCAGGTGTTTTTCAGAACGTTTTTAATTAAGGATGCAGATACTACATTGGCACATATTCCGCAGAAAATATCAGAAGAGCAGGCGTTGATGAGTGTAGATGTGGTAACGACAGGATTTACCGGGGCAGAATATGCTGATATTAAGATTGGTGATACTGATGTGTGATTGGTATTGGACCTATTGGTTTAATGGCAGGTAGCAGGAGCAAAAATTACGAGGTGCAGCATCGTATTATTGCAGTAGGAACACGCCCTAAATGTGTACAATTAGCAAAATACTATGGAGCAACAGATGTTTTAAGTTACAAAGAAGGGGATATTGTACAGCAGGTAAAAGAATTGACAAATGGAATAGGTGTTGATGCGACGATTATTGCAGGAGGAACTGCAGAAGTGCTGACACAGGCATATGATATGACGAGATATGGCATAGGAACTATTTCCAATATTAATTATTTTGGAGGAACCGGGTATCTGCCCCTTCCAATTTTTTCAGGTGGAAGAGGTATGTGCGGAAAAACATTGCACATGGAATTGGCAAAAGGTGGCCGGGCTCGTATTGAAAGGATCATGTCCATGATTGAATTTGGAAGAGTTGATCCGACACCATTGGTTACACATCATTTATATGGACTTGACAAAGTGGAAGAAGCACTTTATCTTATGAGAGATAAGCCAGCAGATTTGGTTAAAGTAATGGTGCATTGTGAATAAAAAGGAAAAGAACAGATGAAAAAAATAAGTGTGATGATTCCCTGTTATAATGAAGAGGAAAATGTAAGGGAAATATGTGCAGCAGTTATTGATGTATTAGAAAAAGAATTGTCTTCATATGATTACGAAATTTTATTTATTGATAATTGTTCACAGGATAAGACAAGAGAATATTTGAGAGAAATGTGTAAAAAGAATCCTAAAGTGAAAGCAATTTTTAATGCTAAGAATTTTGGACAGTTTAATTCACCAGTTTATGGAATGTGTCAGACGACAGGGGACTGTACAATTAGTCTTTGCTGTGATTTTCAGGATCCTGTAGAATTAATACCGGTATTTGTAAAAGAATGGGAGAATGGTTATAAAATTGTAAGTGGAATTAAGACAGGAAGTAAAGAAAATAAAATAATGCGGTTTTTAAGAACCTGCTATTATAAAATGATTAAGAAGATGTCTGATGTTGAACAAATTGAGCATTTTACTGGTTTTGGACTGTATGATAAAAGTTTTATTGAAGTATTACGCAATTTAAAGGATCCGACACCATTTATCAGGGGAATTGTTGCTGAGTTAGGATATAAAAGAAAAGATATACCGTATACTCAGCCAAAACGTAAGGCAGGAAAGACACATAATAACTGGGCAACATTATACGATGCAGCTATGTTAAGCTTTACATCTTACACGAAAGTAGGATTAAGAATTGCCACTATTATTGGATTTATATTTTCAATGGTTAGTTTGATAGTTGCATTGGTTTATCTGATTATGAAATTAGTTTTTTGGGACAGGTTTGTTGCTGGAACAATTCCGATTTTACTTGCAGTATGTATTCTCGGGTCGGCACAGTTATTTTTTATTGGTTTATTAGGTGAATATGTTATGAGTATGAACAAACGTATCATGAATCGTCCGCTGGTTATTGAAGAAGAACGTTTGAATTTTACGGAGGAACAGGAGGATAAATCAAATGCTTGATGTTTCTTTTTACAAAGATAAAAAGGTATTGATTACCGGGCATACAGGATTTAAGGGATCCTGGATGTGTCAGTTACTTATTATGGCAGGAGCTAAAGTAACAGGATATGCGCTTGAAGCACCGACAGATCCAAGTTTATTTGAAATGTGTCATCTTGCAGACCATATGCAGTCTGTCATAGGGGATGTGCGTGATTTAGACCATATGAAAAAAGTTTTTGATGAGGTACAGCCAGAGATCGTGATTCATATGGCAGCGCAGCCAATTGTGAGAGAATCCTATAAGAATCCTGTATATACCTATGAAACGAATGTGATGGGAACCGTAAATGTTTTAGAATGTGTCCGTTTAACTTCATCAGTTAAATCATTTTTAAATGTTACGACAGATAAAGTATATCTGAACAAAGAATGGGAGTGGGGATACAGAGAGAATGAAGAATTAAATGGATATGATCCGTATTCAAATTCGAAATCATGTTCCGAACTTGTAACCAGCAGTTATCTGAATTCATTTTTTAAAGATATGGATGTTGCAATTTCAACAGCGCGTGCCGGTAATGTAATTGGAGGCGGTGATTTTGCAGTAGATCGTATTGTCCCTGATTGCATCCGTTCAGCGGAGAAAAAGGAGGATATCATTGTAAGAAATCCTTTCTCCACAAGACCATATGAACATGTTTTAGAACCGGTTGTTGCGTATCTTATGATTGCGAAAGCCCAGTATGAGGATAAAAAATATGCTGGAAATTATAATGTTGGACCGGATGAAACTGATTGTTGGACAACAGGTAACCTGGTAACTCTTTTCTGTGAAAAATGGAACAGGGCAACAGGCGATTCTATAAAATGGATTGATCGCTACGATGGTGGACCGCACGAGGCAAATTTCTTGAAATTAGATTGTTCTAAACTGAAGCGTACCTTTGGATGGAAACCAAGATGGAACGTTGAGACAACCATGGAAAAGATTGTGGAATGGTCACATATTTATCTGCAGCATGGTGATGTAGCAGACTGTATGAAACGTCAAATTGAAGAATTTATAACAGAATAGGCACTCTGTGGAGTGCCTTATTTTAATGAAAGGTTGAAAATAAAAATGCAAAATGTAGGAACCGTGATATGGCATTGGATCGAGGTAATTGCACATGCTGTTTTAAATCTGTTTTTTAAATTAATTGGAAAAGAACTGACACAAAGTCAGTTTGATGCATTTATGCAGTTCGTGAAGTTTGGAATTGTGGGTGTAAGTAACACGGTTATATCATATGTATTGTATGCTGTCAGTCTTATTGGGTTTCAAAAGGCGGGAGTTTTACCGAAAAGTGATTATCTGGTTGCACAGGTGATTGCATTTGTTTTAAGTGTGTTATGGTCGTTTTACTGGAACAACAAGCTGGTATTTGTTTTGGAAGAAGGAAAACAGCGTTCAGTATGGAAAGCGTTATTAAAGACATATGTTTCGTATTCTTTTACAGGATTGTTTTTAAATAGTATTTTACTGATTTTGTGGGTGCAGGTAGTTGGAATTTCAGAATTTATTGCACCAATTATTAATCTGTTGATAAGTGTACCATTGAATTTTGTGATAAATAAGTTTTGGGCGTTTTAAACAGAAATAAGTAAATAATTGTGGTTAGTCTATTTTACTACAATTATGGAGGACAACATTATGGCAAACACCAGAAAGTCCAGAATTCCAAAAGAAGGTACATATGAGGAAATTCAGGCTGGAATATTACCAGATAATGGAATGCGGTATCCAAAGGATAAAGTAGGAACATATTCAACATCCGTATATTTAGATAAGAAGCCTTGTGAGAAATTTGTTAAATGCTTGAAAAAGAAAATATATCCACATCCGATTATTTTACAGGGTAGGACAACGAATGGATTGGTGCAAAGAACTATTGAACGGGAGAAGGATTATTCCGATAAGTTACATGTAGACTGGTGGATTTTTGAAGGTGAAGTGGAAAAGTATTTGAAAATTTTCATGAGTCAGGTGTAAAATATGATTTATTTTAAAAATGTGCCTCAATATGGAGATTTGGAAATAGAAAAAGTTTTATTTTGTTTGATAATATTCCTATGATTTTTGTTTACAGGGACGATAAGAAAAGATATTTTCTGTGTCAGTGTGTAGATGTGATTGATAAATTTTCCTGGATGATCACACCAGTTCAAAAAAGACTGTTGATCAGCATGGTGGAAGATGAGATA
>ENA-OQHF01002022-OQHF01002022.1-human-gut-metagenome-genome-assembly--contig:-NODE-2022-length-10575-cov-6.558480_pt1 | contig 10575 bp, 4 predicted proteins | sample MGYA00242559_ERZ504709 | MGnify/ENA primary metagenome ERZ504709 (study PRJEB26092, sample SAMD00036203) | human gut metagenome | host: Homo sapiens | study: EMG produced TPA metagenomics assembly of...
TTTTTTCGGATGAAGTTCCTCTACTTTTTTCAGAATTTCTTCCAGATCCATTCTCTGGAACAGAATTTCCGGTTTTTCTGTCACATGACCATTTCCAAGCTGCTCAAGGATCTTTTTGCTTGTAGATGGCATATATGGCTCAAGAAGTCTTGCACCCTCTGAAATACCCTGGATCAGATTCCATAATACAGTAGACAGACGATCTTTCTTTGACTCATCTTTTCCAAGTACCCATGGTGTAGTCTCATCAATATATTTATTGCAGCGTTTGAACAGATTGAAGATTTCTGTGATCGCATCTGCCACACGCAGATCTTTCATCTTTTCAGCTACTGCCTTTGCAGTATTCTCTACGACTGCCTTCAGGTCAGCATCCACTTCTTCTGCCACGCCTGTATCTGTCACTGTTCCGCCAAAATACTTATTTGTCATGGAAATCGTACGGTTTACAAGGTTTCCAAGCGTATTGGCAAGATCTGAGTTCAGACGCTCTACCATCAGCTCCCAGGAAATCACTCCATCGTTCTCAAACGGCATCTCATGGAGTACAAAGTAACGAACCGCATCCACTCCAAAGAAATCAACCAGCTCATCCGCATAAAGCACATTTCCTTTAGACTTGCTCATCTTTCCGTCTCCCTGAAGCAGCCACGGATGTCCAAATACCTGCTTTGGAAGTGGAAGATCCAGTGCCATCAGGAAGATCGGCCAGTAGATCGTATGGAAACGGATGATATCTTTTCCGATCAGGTGAAGGTCTGCAGGCCAGAGTTTGTTAAACTGCTCAGTACTATTTCCCTCTGCATCATATCCGATTCCTGTAATATAGTTTGTCAGAGCATCCAGCCATACATACACAACATGCTTTGGATCAAAATCAACCGGGATTCCCCACTTAAATGATGTTCTTGATACACACAGATCCTGCAGTCCCGGGAGAAGGAAGTTATTCATCATCTCATTCTTACGGGATACCGGCTGGATAAACTCCGGATGCGTATTGATATGCTCGATCAGACGATCCGCATATTTGCTCATTTTAAAGAAATACGCCTCTTCCTTTGCCGGCTGCACCGGACGTCCACAATCCGGACATTTTCCGTCTACGAGCTGGGACTCTGTAAAGAATGACTCACATGGAGTACAATACATTCCCTCATAGTGTCCTTTATAAATATCTCCTTTATCATAAAGTTTCTTAAAGATCTTCTTTACCTGCTTTTCATGATCCTCATCTGTTGTACGGATAAACTTGTCATAAGAAGTATCCATCAGATCCCAGATTCTCTTGATCTCTCCTGATACCTTATCAACAAATTCCTTTGGTGTAATTCCTGCTTCTTCTGCCTTCAGCTCGATCTTCTGCCCATGCTCATCTGTTCCCGTCTGGAAAAATACGTCATATCCCTGACTTCTCTTATAACGTGCGATCGCATCTGCCAGTACGATCTCATAAGTATTACCAATATGCGGCTTGCCGGATGTATAGGCGATCGCTGTTGTAATATAATATTTTGGTTTTTCTGACATAATTGTCTGCCTCCTTTTAAAAAAAATACCGTCTTCCTGAAGACTTTCATCCTCAAGAAGACGGTTCTGTTTCACCGCGTTACCACTTCTCTTCGTTCCCACTTCACAGTGAAAACCTCCGTGAGTGACCTGCATCCCTCTGCTGCCACTCCTACGCTGTAAAGGGCGAACCCTTTGCAGACTTACCTGAAAGCTCATCTGCACTGCTCAGGAGCCATCTTCCCCTGCCTCCTGTTCATCCCCTCTCAGCCAACAGAACTTTCTTAAGTTCTCCCGGGGATCTCTCTGTAAAACGGTAATCAGGCTACTCTCTCCATCCTTGCTTTTCTACGCTATTCTGCTTTTCGCAATCCTTAGAAAGCGTAGCACACCGCCTCAAAAATGTCAATTCAATCTTTTTGCTTTCTCTTCTTTCTACTGCTTTTTCACTCTCGGGAACCGGATATTTACCCGGAACAAATCTCCATCCAGATACAGGTTGAAAGTTCCGCCCTGCATCGTTGTCAGGCTCTGTGCGATCGACAGTCCAAGTCCGCTTCCTTCAGAACTTCTTGAAAGATCTCCACGGATAAACCGTTCGGTCAGTTCATCTGCCGAAATGTTCAACTGATGTTCAGAAACATTTTTCAAAGACAGATCCACCGTATCTTCTTCCAGCTTCAGATCCGCGTATACCCTTGTTCCCGGCATGGCATACTTGGCTGCATTTCCGAAAATATTCTCCAGAACTCTCCACATTCTTCGCCCGTCTACATGAACAACCGCAGGTTCTGCCGGCAGATTGACGATCATTTTCAGATTCCTTGCCTCAAACTTCTCAGCCATCTCACCTTCCGTCTGCTGGATCATCTCCACAAGATCTACATCCATATACTCCAGAGAAATATTCCCACTGCTTACCTTGGATGCCTCAACAACGTCTTCCGTCAGTGTCTTCAGCCTCTGTGCTTTCGCCTCCAGTATATCCAGATAGCCCTGGATCTTTGGATCTGCAATATCCGACTGCTTCAGGATCGCTACATAATTAATGATCGAAGTCAACGGTGTCTTGATATCATGTGATACATTCGTGATCAGATCCGTCTTAAGACGCTCATTTTTCATTGCCTCTTCTACGGCCATATGGAATCCGTTGGCAATTCCATTGATCATCTCTGCCAGCTTTAAGTTCTCACCTCTTAAGCCTTGCAGCGGGATCTGATATTCCATATTTCCCAATGCAATTTCTTCAATACCTTTTTTCAGTTTCTCCTTGAGTAATAAACCGTTCAGGACAACATAAAATACACCCACGTCTGCCAGTAACACCAGAAGCATTGTAACCCCATTCCTGAACAGCACTGCAATTCCCTGTACAAGGAAAAATCCACATAACAGAAGCACTGTCTTTGTCGTCTTCTTCCGGTTATCATATATTTTATAGATGAACCGCACAATCACTCTCAACAGACTGTTCTTCCACAGGTTTCGTCCCTTGATCCGCTTGATCAGACTCACGTATCCCATAAAGAAGCAGCCCAGTGTAAATACTCCATAAAAATAAATTTCTGCCAGCTCTGCAATACTCAATGACGGAAGATATAAACTTGCTGACATATATGCTGAAGAAACATCCATTCCACGAGCATAATAATACTCAAAATAAGTACCTCCATCCTTCAGATAAGTCGGAATATCATTGATCATCGTATAGATATTTCCATTCCAAAAATGAATCCCGATATAAGAACCAACGATCCATATCAGTACGATCAGCACCGCTGCAATCTCTGTCTTCCAATGATCAAAACCGTTCAGGTGCAGTTCTTCATCTTCCGCAGTTCTTCCTGCCTCCAGTGTCAGCCAGATTGTTGCCCCAAGGAACAGGATAATGCTCAGAACCAACAGCCATGTTGTTCCTTTAAAATACGGGATATTATTATCATAAGCTACCTTATTCTGATAAAACTGATCCTGGATCGTATAAGTTGTATCCACCGCAACCGCAAATACGCTGTTCCATTTCTTTTCACTGCTGTAACTGCGGAGTTTTTCCCATTTATCCGATTTCGATACATTCATATTACTGTTAAAATCTTTTAGCTTTGGATAAATGACCATATATTTAACATCTTTCTCCGAGATCAGATTCTGGACATTTTTCTCCAGCTCTGCATAGTTCTCGTAAGAAGTCTTATTCGTCACTACCTTTTTCGTGTCATTATTCGCATAAATGTAAGTAAAGTTTGTATTGCCTTCCTCTAAATGTTCAAATCCCATCTGATAATTCTGATAATCTGAGTAAATATTCCCCAAAGTATACGCAAGATCATCATAAATGACGGACAGTTTGCCATTCAGACGCGGACTGTTATTCACTACCTGCAAAAGGTTTTCTGCTCCCTGCGGTGCATATTTTTCGATTAATGCACTTCCAAAATTCCAGCAGTCTGTGTACAGGATATTTCCTTCCATGTCCACAATATCAAAATTATAAAAGCCTGAAGATGTATACTTACCGTTCTGAAGTTCCTGCAGAAATCCGTCAACATCACTCCCATCCTGCATGATAATATCAAATACTCCCGACTCTACCCGTGTCATGAAATCACTCGTATAGTAATACTCATATGTCCCTTCAGGCTTCTGACATACGATCACACTGTTCTTCGCATAATTATCGCTCTCTGCACTGTCAAAATCTTCTCCCCAGTTGATCAGTTCCTCCAGTGAATACGCAATACCCGAAACATTTTCTCCGTTGGCAGTATCATTCTTGCTGTACTCCATTACGTCGATCTCTTTGTTCCGGTTCATCATCCCATCTGTCTCAAAAAGATTTTCCAGCCGGATCTGCGTAAGGACATCATCCATGTAATTTTCAACCATGTAATTAAATTCCTGCGATTCCTCAAATGGCTGTTGGCTCATCGTCCATAAGGACGGCAGATCTGTGCTTCCTGCAAGATTCATAAGAGACAACAGATTCGTTATCAGCATTGCACCGCTGAGAATCGCCACAATAAGAACGATCGCCTTTACACCTGTCTTTCTGTACCACTTATTCATATTTCGTCCTTTCAGCCTTTATCAATTTTATAGCCTACGCCCCATACTACTTTCAGATATCTTGGATCTTTCGGATTGATCTCGATTTTTTCACGAATATGGCGGATATGGACCGCAACTGTATTATCCGCACCAATCGCCTCTTCATTCCAAATCGACTCATAAATCTGATTAATAGAAAAAACCCGTCCCTGATTTTTCAGTAATAACAAGAGAATATTATATTCAATCGGCGTAAGCTTCACTAACTCTCCGTCCACCGTCACTTCTTTCAGATCATCATTGATCCTGAGTCCGCCAACTTCATACACTTTTTTCCTTTTGTTCCTGGGATGTTCCACCAAGCTCATTATAGCGACGCAGTTGAGACTTGACCCTTGCTACCAGTTCTAACGGATTGAACGGCTTTGTGACATAATCATCCGCCCCGATATTCAGTCCGAGTATCTTATCTGAATCTTCTGACTTTGCAGAAAGAATAATGATCGGTACACTGTTCGTCTCCCTGATCTTCAGAGTTGCCCTGATTCCATCCAGCTTTGGCATCATCACATCAAGGATCAGAAGATTTACTTTCTCTTTCTCCAGAATATTCAATGCCTCAACTCCATCATATGCCTTCAGGATATGATATCCCTCCTGGGACAGATAAATATCTATTGCCTCTACAATTTCTTTATCATCATCACAAACTAATATATTATACATTTCAATCACCTCCCTTTTAGTATACATGATATCGGTCATTTTTTAAAACCAGAGTGTCAAAATCTTAGAATTTTATTAAAAAAGAAAAGTCCGCTGGATTTTCATCCAACAGACTCTTCTCTCTTAAACTTTCATATGGAAAACCGCTTATCTTCTTTTCCTTCTGAAGACAACCGTTCCGGCTGCCAGCGAACCACCAAGCATGAATACAAATACTGCCATATTTGTGCTGTCGCCTGTCTTGGCTGCTGCATTTTGCTTCTTATTTGTTGTTCCGGCATTATGATTCTGATCCTTAGTCGGATTATTTACACCGGCATTTCCGTTATTGCCATTATTACCGTTGTCTCCGGCATTTCCGTTATTGCCATTATTACCGTTGTCTCCGGTATTTCCGTTATCGCCGCCGTTACCATTATTTTCACTCTTTGTTGTTACACTCAGTTCTGCGGCTGCATACTCTGTTGCATTCTCATCATCGCCTACGGCAACAACTTCGATCTGATAAGTCTTACCGGCTTCAAGACCTTCTATCGTATATCCTGTAGCATCTGCCGGGATATACGTCACGTATTCTTTTCCATTTACATAGATCTTGTAACCTGCCAGTCCTGCTGTGCTTGCCGGTCCATCCCATTTCACTTCAACGGAATTTTTCGTAATTTCACCTGTCACTACATTCTCCGGTGCTGAAGGTTTGTCCGGCTGATCCGGCTCTTCTATTTTCTCGAATCTTGCAGTCAGTGTAATATTCTTCGTGATGGCTGTATCGAAATCGAACGCCGTATCACTTCCTTCTTCATACCAGCCAAGGAACTTATAACCCTCTTTTTCCGGATCGGCTGGCTTCGCAGCCTTTTCTCCTTCTTTGACGGTCTGTTCTTTTCCGTCGATCGTAACCGTATAGGTCTTATCTTCTGGCTGATCCGGCTCGCTTCCTTTTTCAAATTTTGCGATCAGGGTCAGGTTCTCTTCCGGAGTTACTGTATAAACGGCTTCATCACTTACCTTTGTTCCAAGGACATCATACCATCCGGTAAATGTAGCACCTTTCTTTGCTGTTGCAGTAAAGGTAACTTCTTCTCCCTGTTCGATCTTTTCTTTAGAAACAGTCGCTGTACCTTCTCCTTCTACATAAGTACTCATACGGAGTTGTGTCTTTGTAAGATCCTGCGTTCCTGTAAGCACTCTGAATTCTGCTGCACTACCGAAACCATTCTGTCCTTCTGATACAACCAGCTTGATCTTGGATGTCTGAACCGGTGTAAAGTTTACCGTTTTTTCTGTACCTGTGCTTTCCCACGTTCCATTCTCTACAAGAGCTGTCCAGTTTTCATCCGCATCCTCATAATACAGAGAATATTTCAGGATATATCCGTTATTTCCCGTCGGTCTCGGCAGATAATAGAATCCGTTCACATCATAGGACTGTCCCATATCAATCGTGATCGTTGCCGGCAGTGCTTTCTTACTCGGAGAGTACTGCGTATGCCAGATCGTTGACCGATCATTGTCAAATGCTGCACTGATTGGTCCGTCACTGTTCTGATTATCTGATGTCACTGTAAATCCGGATGGATCAATCGGTGAAGATTCCCCATCTGACATCGTAGAAGAAAGATTTACATTATCAATGATGGCATGTACCGCATTTGTATCAGAACCAATCCTTGTCAGTGGCAGAGAAAGTGTAGAGCTTGTAATACCGGTCTTCTTCACATCGCCTTCATATGTAAAACTTCCGGTTGCTTTATACTCTTTTCCATCTGCAATCAGGACAGTACTTCCGTTCTTTGTACGGATCTTTAATGTCATCTTCTGATTAACAGGAAGTTTATATCCAAAGGAATAGTCATATCCTTCTCTTGTAAATCCAAGTGTTCCATCTTCCATAATGCGGATATTATGAGTACTGTAGGCTTCATGATCTTCGTCCTTCTCAGCTTCAAAGAGAATCTGTCCCGGTTCTGCCGGCTGAGTCAGTGTGATATCAAAGCTCAGTTCTTTCTCAGGTCCAACTTTATCCAATGGAGTAGAGATATAGCTTTCTCCGCCCTTCAGAACAAGTTCTCCATCCTTCACTTCCGCATTCTTTCCGTTCTCTGCATCATATTCATTTGCACTCTTATCTGAAAGTCCATCCTCAAAATCATAGGAAAGAATCTCATCTGTCTCACTGTCTACTTTATCATATGCATTGACTCCTGGAGCTTCACCCACATTCTCGCTCGTCTGCTGTGCTGTTGTAAAAGAAACTTCTCCTGATTTGCCCCACAATGCAGCCGCATAATACGGTGCAGCATCATCGAAGCGATCATAGATCTCCATCTCAGTCAGTCCGTTCGCTCTCTGATCAACCATATCGTTCCAGATCGCATAAGCTCCTCCCAGTGTCTGTTCAGAACCTGACGGAACACCCATACGTGTAGCCGGATCATAATTATACATGGACTTGCGGCTCAGATAATCAGCGTAATATCCTGCTGCCGGTACGATATATACACTTCCGTCATTCATATCGATCAGATCATAACCCTGCTGATACATGGATTTCGGATTTGCCCATCCATCGTTCCAGATGTTCATCTGAACACCTTCACTTCTTACAGATGTGCTTCCGTTTCTTGCTGTAAGACTTCCCCACAGACGAACAGTATTTCCATTATCCTGGATATAAGCCAGAAGGTCATCTGTAAACTTACGGAACTGCTCTGTATACTGTCCATCATACTCATCTGTTCCGATATTCACTGTAGTATCCTGGTCAAATACCGGATCATCACCCTTAATATACTCATCCCAGATGCTCTCAATAAATGCCAGTGACTCATCGTACTTCGTGCTGAGGTTGAAATGATCATTCTGGCGTCCTGTCGTTCCGAATCTGAGATCCGGTCTTACCTTTGTAAATGACAGAGAATGTGCAGGAGTATCAAATTCCGGGATAATATCCAGTCCTAACTTCCGGTAATTCTGGATCATGGACTTCATCTCAGCCTTGGTATAATACATATCGTCACTGGTCAGGTCTGCCTGATTCAATCCACCCTCTTTGACATCAGACTCCATACGGAATCCCTCATAAGCTGACATTGCACCCTCTGAGGTTGAATAATTTTCAAGGAAAATATAGTTATCGTTCAGATGAAGCTGCAGGTCATTCATCTTATACCACAGCATTGTCTTTGCAACTTCCTGAAGTGTCTCGCTTTCAAACGGTCTTCTTCCTACATCCAGCATAAAGCCTCTGACTTCATACTTTGGATAATCCCTGCATTCGCCCTTCGGGATTGTCGTACCATTCTGCTTCAGGATCTGAAGGATTGTTCTTGTAGACCAGTAAGCTCCTGCTTTCTGCTCTGCCTTCACTTCCACTTTATCCGTTACATTCATGGAATATCCTTCTTCTTTCAGCCCATTTCCGGCTGCCTCAAGTGTAAAGAAGAAGTCTCCTGCTGATGCCTGATCCGCATAAACAATCTCGATGGATTTTCCCGTGATCTCTTTATAATCGTTCTTAAATTCTTCAGCCATTGCAGATAATTCTGCCTTATCCTTTGTTGCTACAACGATACGGCTGGAATCACTGATCTCAAAGGAACCACCCTTTGCACCTTTCCATTCTGCCAGTTCCGGGATTACGTTCGGCTTTGCATTATCTCCGTCTTCTGCCGTATACTTTCCGGTTACAGTCATAGTATATTCTTTGGAATCTACTGCCGTACTGTCGTCACCGGCTTTCTTTACATTGAAGTTCATCTTCACAGTCTTTGTAACAAGCGGCTGATAAACTGTCAGATCCCTGTCTACGATCTGCTCATAATCTGCACCGACAAAACTGATCTCATATCCTTCAGGAACTTCCGGCATTGCCAGCTTTCCTGATGCTCCATCAATACTGGAAGGAACTTCCAGGCCGTCTGCAACTTCTTTCGGAGTTCTCTCCGGCTCTGTCGTAGCAAGCTCTGCCTCATAAGTTTCAAACTCATAGACTGAAACGGTCGGCCAGCTTACAGAAGCACTTCCCTCCGGTGCTCCCGCCTGATCAAAGGATTCAATATATAATCTCAGATATCTTGTCGTTACTGCTTCATCAAATACGATCGTCTCTCTATAATCTAAAGGACTTGCCGTAAATGCTTTTACCGTCTCCCAGTTCTCTCCGTCGGAAGACTTCTCGATCCGGTAGGCAGTCGCATTCTTTCTCTCCCAATGGATCTTTGCTGTTCTGATCGTCTTCTCGCTGCCATAATCCAGCTTCAGCCAGTGTGATCCTGTTGCCGCCGGACTTGCCCAGCGGGTCGTATCATCGCCGTCAACTGCCTTGGAGGCATCTGTTCCGGTTGTCTCACTTCCGTCTGCTGTTGCAGTTGCAGCGGTACTCAAATTCTCTGCTTCTCCAAGGATCTCAAACTCATACAGGGATACTGACTGCCAGCTTCCCGGATTTACTGTATAACCATTGACTGTCAGCTTTACGTACTGAGCCGTCACAGCCTCATCCAACTGGATATCACTCGTAACTGATGTAATATTTTCTCCGTCATTTTTTACGTAAACATCCCGGTATTCTCCATCTTCTGTATCACATACAGAAATCTTGAAGTTCGTAATATTCGTTCTTTCCCATTCGATCACAAAATGATCAAATGTCTTCTGTGTACCGAGATTCACCGTCAGCGTCCTTGCCGCCTGACTTGTACTCTGATTCGTTGCCCATCTCGACTGATCTGCCTTTGCAGCATCTCTGTTGACGATTCCGTCGATCGCCTTATCTGCTCCCCAGTAATTCGTCTCCTGATCACTGACGGTTGCCGTTCCACTTAATGCATAATTGATCTCATTATTTGCCGCAGCACTTACTGTGGCCGGTGGAATGATTGTAACACCACTCAAAATCATGGCAGCAGATAAAACGCACGCATTCATACGCTTTACTGTCTTTAATTTCATTCTTCCTCTTTCCCCTTCCTTTTAGATAGGATATTGTATGGTTTTGCCTTAAAAGTAACAATCCATTTACATAGTTTGTATTAATTATCTCATTCATTCAGAAACTTTGCAAGGAGTTTTTATTTGATTTGCACAAATTTGTGGTTGTTGGGGTGATACGCTTGTAGATTAGAAAGCTTCTTTGTGAAGAAGCGGACGCGGAAAGCAGGGATATTCCTTCGCGGTGCAGGCCCGCTTTACCTCAGCCCGTTGACCGTTTGTAACTCGAAAGTGGAAATCTTCGTGCAATGGCACTCGATTTACTTTCTCTAACAAACGCTGCAAAGTGTCTTCGGA
>ENA-OQHF01002023-OQHF01002023.1-human-gut-metagenome-genome-assembly--contig:-NODE-2023-length-10575-cov-4.410222_pt1 | contig 10575 bp, 7 predicted proteins | sample MGYA00242559_ERZ504709 | MGnify/ENA primary metagenome ERZ504709 (study PRJEB26092, sample SAMD00036203) | human gut metagenome | host: Homo sapiens | study: EMG produced TPA metagenomics assembly of...
GCGATTGCGCGGTGCGCGAACCGCACGGGCGGACCGCGCGTGCCCGCTTTGCGTTGGTCTGGGTTGCGTTGTATGGTTAGGACAGTTCGAAAACCGCGATGTTTCGCGGCGGACTTTTCATTCGACGGAAATTTTCCGCGATTCTTTTTTACAGCTGTCGCGGGCGCATGCCTGTGGAAGCCAAGGAAAGGCAAAAACCAGTGGCAACCAGCCCGAATCTTGAAGACATGAAACTGCCTGAGCTCAAGGAGCTCGCCAAGCAGATGGGACTTCGTGGTGTCTCCACCATGCGCAAGACCGAACTGATCGCAACACTTCAAGCCGCCCGTTCCGGCGGCCAGGCTCCGGCCGGCGTCACCGTGCGCGCGCCAAAGTCCGCTCCCGCCGCAGACGCTGAGGTCAAATCGGCAAAGGACAAGAAGGCCGATGAAGCCAAGCAGGAGGAACGCCCCGTCCGTGCCAAGCAGGCCAAGTCCGCGGAATCCTCCGAAGTCGCGGATGCCGTGGCAGCGGTGGACGCGTTGAAGCCGAACGATGAAGCGCCGAAGCGTCGTCGCCATCGTGACGCCGAAGCCGGCGCCGACCTGCTCGCCGAACTGGGCCTTGACGATGCCGCTCCGAAGCAGGATGACCGCCGTCGCCGTCGTGATGACGACCGTAGGAACGATTTCGAGCCGCGTCGCCGCCGTCGCGTGGCGGACGGGCCGAAGAGCGAAGACGTCGTGCGCGACCTTGATGACATCCTCGCCACGCTGCCGTCGCAGGAAGACGCCGACGATGATAAGCGTCGCGACGAGACCGAAGACAACGAATACCGTCACAGCCGTGGACGCAACGATCGCCGTGGCCGCCGTATGCGTGGCCGTGACCGCGATTACGACGAGCGTGACGAGCGTCGCGGCAGGGGCGATCGCAATGATCGCAACGACCGTAACGATCGCGCCGACCGCATGGACCGCAACGCCGACCGCGACCAGCGCAACGATCGTATGGATCGCGCCGACCGCGACCAGCATCGCGACGAGCCGAAGGAAGACCTCGTGCCGGTCGCCGGCATCGTCGACGTGCTCGACTCCTACGCGTTCGTGCGTACGTCCGGCTACCTGCCGGGACCGAACGACGTGTATGTCTCCATGGGCCAGGTCAAGAAGTACGGCCTGCGCAAGGGCGACGCCGTGCACGGCTCCATCCGCGCCCCGCGTGAAGGCGAACGTCGCAACCAGCGTCAGAAGTTCGTGCCGCTGCAGTCCATCGACTCCATCAACGGCATGAGCGTCGAGGAAGCGCAGCATCGTCCGCAGTTCAGCAAGCTCACCCCGCTGTATCCGCAGGAACGCCTGAAGCAGGAGACCACGCCGAACAAGCTCACCGGCCGCCTCATCGACATCGTGGCGCCGATCGGCAAGGGCCAGCGTGGCCTGATCGTGTCCCCGCCGAAGGCCGGCAAGACCATCACCCTGCAGAACATCGCCAACGCGATTGCCACCAACAATCCGGAAGTCCACCTGATGGTCGTCCTCGTGGACGAACGTCCGGAGGAAGTCACCGACATGGAACGCACGGTGCAGGGCGAGGTCATCTCCTCCACCTTCGACCGTCCGGCCTCCGACCACACCACCGTCGCCGAACTGGCCATCGAACGCGCCAAGCGTCTCGTGGAGCTCGGCCAGGACGTGGTGGTGCTGCTCGACTCCATGACCCGTCTGGCCCGTGCCTACAACATCGCCGCGCCGGCCTCCGGCCGCATCCTGTCCGGTGGTGTGGACGCGCAGGCGCTGTACCCGCCGAAGAAGTTCTTCGGCGCCGCCCGCAACATCGAAAACGGCGGCTCCCTGACCATCATCTCCTCCGCGCTGGTGGAAACCGGTTCCAAGATGGACGAGGTGATCTTCGAGGAATTCAAGGGCACCGGCAACATGGAACTGCGCCTGAGCCGTGAGCTCGCCGACAAGCGCCTGTTCCCGGCCATCGACGTGAACGCCTCCGGCACCCGCCGCGAGGAGCTCATCACCGATCCGCAGGAACTGCCGATCATCTACCGTCTGCGTCGCCTGCTGGGCGGCCTCGAGCCGGAACAGGCCTACCAGACGCTCGTGCCACGCCTGAAGAAGACAGCGACCAACCGCGATTTCATGGCGTCGCTCATCCAGCAGAGCGGCAACGCCACCAACGGCAACTGAGTCGTCGGCTGCAAGCGAATCTGAAGGTTTGAGGGGCTGCATGGCAATCGCCGTGTAGCCCCTTTCCTATGCGTACGTTTCGACGAATTTCGTGAAATTGACCATTTTTTGGACAACGTTGTCAATTAAAAAATAGGTAAAAATACGACGAGAAAAGATAAATGGGGAAAATATATATGGTCGATATGGGGGTATGAGCTAAATAAAACAAAGATATTTCATGACAGCGTTGCGCCGTCCGGATAAACTGCGGCGATTCCGCGACGGTATGTGCGCGGTAGTGGGTATGGTAAGGAAGAAAAAGAACATGGAACTGCAGTGGGGACGGTCGATTGCGGCCGGTGCAGTGGATTGTTGGAAAAGGGGTATGAATGACCAACAGTGACAATGGTCCGGTAGACGCACGTACGGTTGCGAGCCAGCTCGACGCGACCGATGGCGTAATCCTCGACATGCTTGAAAAGGATGGCCGAGCCACGCTGTCCCACCTTTCCGAGGCGACAGGCCTGTCCGTGTCCGCCGTGCAGTCGCGCGTGCAGAAGCTTGAGCGTCGCGGCGTGATCCGCGGCTACAAGGCGGTTATCGACGACGAGCGCCGCGGCCTTGCGGTGAACGCCTACATCGCGGTCACGCCCATCGATTACTCCCAGGAAGCCGAGATTCCAGACAAGCTCAAAAACATCGACGGCATCATGTCCTGCGATTCCGTCGCCGGTTCGCCCAGCTTCATGCTCACCGTTCGCGTCGAATCGCCCAGCAAGCTCGAAGAGCTGTTGAACCTCATCCATCGCACGGTGTCGGTCAGCACCGAAACCACCATCGTGCTGCAGCGTTACTTCGCGAAGTGACCGCTGTTCGGCAGATGCCGCGGTAGGGTGCGCGGTAGGCTTATACCCATGAGCGACAGCGAACATGACTGGCTTCGGCCAGAAGAAGAAACCGAATCCGAAACCATCATCGACGCGCGCACCGCGCAGAACAACCCCGAAGTGGCCGATGTGGTGGCTAAAATCGCCTCGCTGCGCCAATCGATAGACAACGTCGACACCGCCATCGTCTCGCTGCTGGCGGAACGGTTCAAATACACGTCGCAGGTGGGTGTGCTCAAGGCGCGTGCGGGCTTCGCGCCGGCCGATTACCAGCGTGAACATGCCCAGATCGAGCGTCTGCATCGCATTGCCGACGAAGCCGGACTGGATCCGGAAATCGCCGAAATGTACCGCGAATTCGTGGTGACCGAGGCCAAGCGCCGCCACAAGCGCATCGCCGAAAACGGGGGAGACCCGGGCGTACTCGACGTTTTCGCCTGAGCCGTCCGTTTTCCGCGCGCCCCGCGCGAACGTCCATTGCCGACGGGCATGCCGGGCACTACATTAAATGCCTTGGAAAGTTGTTTCGATTGCGATTGAGAGGTCCGGCATGCGCCACGCCACCGCGAACCGTCCATCCGGTGCCCGACGCCCGCTTGCCGCGGCGATCGCGGTCGCCGTCATCACCGCCGCTCCCGTCGCGGCAGTCGGCGTGAACGACGCGATATCGGCCTTGCAACAGAATGGGCAGTACGCGGCCGATGCATCGCATGATGACGTGATGAGCGCCTACACCTCCATCGACAAACCAGGCCGCCTTTTCCTGACCAACAGCGGATCCTCCACGTCGAAACGCGTTCCCAAAGGCGTTGTCGCATTGCCGTGGAAAATATCCGCCTCCTTCACCCTCAACGGGCCCGACGTAAGCGTTTCCGACGTTTCCGGCGCTTCCGGCATGATCGGCATACGCATCGCCCTGCATGCCACGAAACCCGACGTGACCGCCAATCTGACGCCAATCGTCGCCTTCACCATTCCCGGACGCGTCGGCAGTGACGTGACCGCCGATGACGGCGTGCTCGTCTCATCCGACAACACCTCGACCCTGGTGGCTGCGGTCGGCAAACCGGGCGAGGACCTGACCTTCAACGCCTACGTGACGGCGAAGCACTTCACCATGAGCTCACTGTCCATCGCCGCGGTGGAAGGCAACGTTCAGCAATCACTGCCTGACCTGACCAAGCGCGCAACCACCTTGGTGGACGGTCTGACCAACGTCGGCTCGCAACGCAACCGCAAGCTCATCGCCCAACTGGAACAGCTCAGAGACAACGAGAAAGCGCTTGCCAAACAGACCATCGCCGTACGTTCCAAAGCGCACGATCAGGCGTTCGACGGCTACATCGACGCGTACGTGGGCTCATACACCACGCATCTGTCCGGTTCGATCGGCAACGCCACACAGCTTCCCGCCATTCTCGGCACCGCGTCCGAACTGAACGGCGATACCTCCGTAGCTAAATCCGTGGCAGACCTGGCCAACGCCGTCAACGACGTGAGCGCCGCATACCGGCATATCGGCGCGGCCGACGCCGTCGACGAGGTGATTCGCACCATCGAACAGCGCGGCACATCCGGCTTGGTGAACGAGCTCACCAAGCGCGCCGGCGAGGAACAACAGCGCGGCTCCAAAGACTACAGTGCCGGCCAATCGCAGCTGTCCGCGGCCATGATCCCGTATTCGATGGATTTCACCGACGCATACACGGCTCGGCTTAAGGAACTGGGCGCCACCGCAGGCACGGCTGGCAGCTACGAAACCCAGGCGATCGCCGACGTGCGTGCCGGCATCAAAGACAATGAGAAGCTCAAAACCGCGTCCGACAAGGTGTCCGCGGCGATGACCGCGTTGGCGGACGCCAGCGAGCACACCGGACAGGCCAGCGCATTCCACCAGATCGTGCTGCGATTCGCCGACCAGCTGGATTCGGATGACGACACGTCCGAATCGGGCGCTGCCGATGACGCTTCTGTGCTGGACACGTTGCGTTCCGCCTCCGCCAGCCAATCGTTGTGCGCGAAAGCCGAGAAACGGCGGTCCCGTGCGCAACGCAAGGCCGAACGCGCGCAGGCGAAGAACAACACCGCCGATTCGACCAGCTTGGTCGATGACAAGAACGCCATCAGCATGGATGATGTGATGAGCTACGCGGGCGGACTACGCCCGTCGTTCGGCGCGCAGCGGACACCACGTCGAAGAATGTGGCGAAAGTCGGGGGAATGGACGGCTCTTCGGAAGAACAGCGGTGGCGATTCGTCCGACGGTTCGGCGGATTCGTCCGCCAGCTCGCTACCAATTACCGGCTATGGCTTGGCGAAAACCGGTTTCACGCCGGATAATGGCGATTTGATTGACGAGACGGTCGAATTGGCCGACGCTGCGGAAGTTTTCGACGATGCGCTGCAGGCCGGATTGGGTGGGAACGGTTCCGGAAATTCGTCCGCTGGCCCGCAGTACCTCCTGTCCGTTCCGGTGTTGTAGAGCACGCGGTTTGTGCGATGCGCTAAATCCGATAGTGCTCCGTCGCTTACGTGGTACGTTTCGGGGTTTTTGATTGCGATTTCCGCCTCCGCTTGTGCATTCGTTGAGATTACGCCCATAAAAACCATTTTTCGCGTACGGGTTTGTGCGCAGGGGCGGGAATGTACGCTGAGAACAGCCGAGAACGGGATAAGGACGGTTCTATGCGCGCACGTCTTGCGATTTAGGGCGATTCTGCACGGACGTGAGCAAAAGGGGATATGATTTCGACCGTTTTGCCTGCGATTTATACCCCTTTTCGCTCACGAAAGCATTTTTCCCGCGATTTTGACTGAATATGAGCAAAAGGGGGCACGGTTAGTTGCAGACAGTGACGGGATATACGAGGGGCCTCTCCTTCATGCAAAGGAAAGGCCCCTCGTATGTGGGTGAAGTGAGCGGCTGCGCTACAAAAGCCGCTGGCGGCTCACCTCAGAGACTCACTTCTTCGGTTTCTTGGCCGGCGGTTCGCCTAGCTCGCTTTCGGCGACCGTCACATCGGCGGCCTCGTTCTCACCCTCGGCGGCAGCCGGTGCGGTGAAGGCGATCGGTCCGGTCACGCGACCAGCTTCGGCGATATCGCCCAGCGCGGCCTCGATGGACCCGCGCACATCGTCGGCAACGGCAAGCGTCACAGACAAGATCGGGGTCTTCATCGAAACCTTGGCCTTCGACTTGATGCCACGCAGCGCGGCCAGAGCCTCACCGGCATGAGCAAGCAGATCGGCGGATGCGTCGCCGGCGGCGGCCGCGTACACGTCGGCCACAGGCCATGCGGCGCGGTGCACGGAGCCCTCGCCCTCATGCATCCAGCTCCACACCTCTTCGGTGGCATACGGCAGGTACGGGGCCAGCAGGCGCGCGAACGCATCAAGACCCAGGCCCAGCGTGGTGCGTGCGGACTTCACCGCGGCCTCGCTCGGCACGTTGCCGGTGGAATCGGCGGTGCCGTAGGCGCGGTTCTTGACCAGCTCGATGTAGTCGTCGCAGAACTGCCAGAAGTAGTTCTCGATGACTTCCAGAGCCTTGGAATGCTCGTAGTTGTTGAGATCGTCGGTGGCTTCGCGGACCACGGCGGCCATCTTGGACATCGCGGAACGGTCGATCGGCTCGGTCACGTCGGCCGGGTTCCATGCGGCGACTGCCGGAGCGCCCACGTGATGGTTCTCGTCCTCACGGCCGATGGCTAGCGCGAACTTGGTGGCGTTGAGCAGCTTGATGGCAAGACGACGGCCGATCTTCATCTGGCCTTCGTCGTACGTGGCGTCCAGGCCCAGACGTGCGGCGGCGGCCCAGTAACGCACCGCGTCGGCGCCGAACTGTTTGATCGGCTTGTCCGGCACGACCACGTTGCCCTTGGACTTCGACATCTTCTTGTGGTCCGGATCGAGGATCCAGCCCGACAGCGTGGTGTTGGCCCACGGCAGGCACTTGTTCTCGAGATGCGCGCGATCCATGGTGGAGAACAGCCAAGTGCGGATGATGTCCTGGCCCTGCGGACGCAGATCCATCGGGAAGGTGGCATTGAAGATCGCCTGGTTCTCCTCGCCCGGTTCCTCCCAGCGGGTCACGATCTGCGGGGTGAGCGACGAGGTGGCCCAAGTATCCATGATGTCCGGCTCGGCGGTGAAGCCGCCCGGCACGTCACGCTGGTCCTCGGTGTAGCCTTCCGGCACATCGTCGGTCGGATCGATCGGCAGACGGTCCTCGCTCGGGGTGATCGGATGATCGTAATCCGGGGTGCCATCCTCCTTCACCGGGTACCACAGCGGGAACGGAACGCCGAAGAAGCGCTGGCGGGAGATCAGCCAGTCGCCGTTGAGGCCGTGCACCCAGTTCTCGTAGCGCACGCGCATGAAATCGGGGTGGAAGTTCAGCTCCTTGCCGCGCGCGATGAGCTCGGCGTTCAGCTTCTCGTCGGTGCCGCCGTTCTTCAGGTACCACTGGCGGGAGGTGACGATTTCGAGCGGCTTGTCGCCCTTCTCGTAGAAGTTCGTCATACGCTTGGTCGGGGTCGGCTCGCCGTCCAGATCGCCGGCAGCGCGCAGCTCGTCGACGATGACCTTACGTGCGGAGAACGTGGTCTTGCCCGCGGTCTCCTGGAAGATACGCGTTGCCCTTCCTCGTCTTCGATCCAATCCGGGGTGTCCATGACGATGCGCCCGTTGCGCTGGATGATGGAACGCAGCGGCAGGTTCAGATCGCGCCACCATTCGACGTCGGTCACGTCGCCGAACGTACAGCACATGGCGATGCCGGCGCCCTTGTCCATTTCCGCCGCCTTATGCGCCAGAATCGGCACCTTCACATGGAACAGCGGGGAGTAGACGTACTGGCCGAAATACTGCTTGTAACGCTCGTCGTCCGGATGCGCGATCAGCGCGCCGCAGGAGGCCAGCAGTTCCGGACGGGTGGTCTCGATGTAGATCGGGGTGCCGTCTTCGAAACGGAAGGCCAACTTGTGGTAGAAGCCCGGGTATTCGCGCGATTCCAGTTCGGCCTGCGCCACTGCGGTCTGGAACGTCACGTCCCACAGGCCGGGGGCGTCCTTCTGATACGCCTCTCCGCGAGCCAGGTTGCGCAGGAACGCTTTCTGGGCCACGCGCTGCGGATGCTCGCCGATGGTGTGGTAGGTCTGCGACCAGTCGATGGACAGGCCGAGGGAGCGCCACAGCGCCTCGAACTGCTTCTCGTCCTGGGCGGTGAGCTTTTCACACAGTTCGATGAAGTTCTTACGGGAGATCGGCACCTGGTCCTTGGCGTCGATCTTCTTGCCATCGGTGCCTTCGAACGGCGGCACGAAATTCGGATCGTACTTCAGGGAAGTGTCCACGCGCACGCCGTAATAGTTCTGCACACGGCGTTCGGTCGGCAGGCCGTTGTCGTCCCAGCCCATCGGGTAGAACACGTCGTAGCCGTTCATGCGCTTGAAACGCGCGATCACATCGGTATGCGTGTAGGAGAACACGTGGCCCACATGCAGGTGGCCCGAAACGGTGGGCGGCGGGGTATCGATGGAATAGACGGCCTTGCGGTCGCGGGTGCCCTGGAACTTGTAGACTCCGCTCTCGTCCCAGACGCCACGCCACTTGTCTTCGAGACCGTCCACGCCGACCTTGTCGGGCAGCGGCGTGAGGTTCGCGTTGATGGTGTTATCTTGGCTTTCAGTCATAGTCGCTAGTCTAGAAAGCGAATGTGACAACTGCCGTCGTATCAGCGCCTATCGAACCGAATGCCGGAATCGCAGGCAAATCGCGGAAAAGCCACATAAAAAACCGTGGAAAAATCAGTGCAGCGTCAATCTGTTCAACGGCAGCAGACGGTCGGTCAGATTCTTCGGATACCCCCGCAGCCCATCGGAAACGGCAAGGAAGTTCTTGCGTGTGTACAGCCAGTCGCTGGCCGCGTTCTCGCTGACGGCGCGCGCGTAATCGCGCATGCGGGCCTGATAATCGTTGTCGTTGGTCGCGGCCATGGCATTGGCGTAAGCCTGCTGCGCGTCGCCGTTCTCGAAATGGAACACGGACTGGCCGTTGTCGAAGACGCTTGCGTCACCTTCGTCGCTCATGGTGGTCAGCGCGATGTTATAGGTGCCGGCGTTCATGCGTTCCGTCACGTCCGCGGCGGAATCGAGCACTTCCAGATTGGTGTTGATATTGAGGTTTTCGATGGCGGTTTTCACGTCGTTGCCGATGCTTTCGTATTTCTTCGGCACCAGAATGTCGATTGGCGCGATGTAGTTCACTCCGAAATACGTGCGCATCCGTTGCCCCTGTTCGAGGTTGTAGGGGTACAGTCCGCTCAGGTCCTCATACCCGTCTTCCAGCGGGCTGATCGGCCCTCCTAGCGGCGCGTACGCGTCGGGCGCGTTCTTGGCGATGGTCTTCGCATCGATGGCGTATCGCGTCATCTTGCGGATCTGCTCGTCGGAGAAGGGGCTGTTGTTGTCGTTGTTGAACGCGAGCATCACCTTGTCGAAGCTGATGCCGCTGTCCGCGGTAATACCGTTGGTTTTGCCCAGTTCCGAGGCGGTTGAAGCGCTCAGCGGCAGCGTCATGCTGATTTTGTCGGCTTTCATGGCATCGGCCATGGATTCCTCGTTGGCGTAGTAGTAGAGCGTCACTTGCGATGATGCGGCTTTTTTGCCCCAATACGAGTCGTTGCGTTGCAGCACGATTTGCGATTGGTCCGCGGTTGACACGGTGAATGGTCCCGATCCGACCGCCGATTTCGCATAGTTGGTTTTGCTTTCCGCGTCGTACACGACGCCTGCACGGCCGGCCAGCGCGCGCAACAGCCGCGGATTCGGCTTGGCGAGCGTGATGACCACCGTATTCGCATTGGGATTGGTGATTTCCTTCAGATCACCAAGCTGGTCGGCTCCCACGTAATGGTTGTTGACGGCGTTCTGCAGTGACCAGACCACGTCGGACGAGTCGAGTTTGTGCCCATTGGCGAACGTCATGCCGCCGTTCAACGTGAACGTGTACGTGAGACCGTCGTCGGAAGCCTGCCAGGAGCTGGCGATTCCCGGCTGCAGTTTGTTGGCTTCGCTGCGTGACACCAGCGTTTCGTATACGTTGCCGAGCAGCGCTTGCTCCACGGCGGTGCCTTGTTCGGTGCGGATGTCAAGCGATTTCGGCGCATTGCCTTCGATGCCGACGGTCACCGACGAGTCGGAGACGAGCGTGCCGAAGGATGTGATGGGATTCTTGCGGCCTGTCAGCGACAGTCCCAGCCACAGCAGCACACTGAGCACGATCGCGACGCCGAAGAAGATCAGCCAGCGCGTCGCCTCGGCTTTCAGATTACGTTTCCGCCCGTTTTCATCCATGCACCCGAGTCTAGTTGACGCGTGCTACACGCCCGATGGCCGGGTGCGATTCGACGGAGTGCCGGCGCAGCGGCTGGCATGCGTCGGAATCACGCGGCGAACGCGGACAACGCGTTGTATTCGCCGAGCGAGTGGCCAGCGAAGTATGCAGGCCAGATATCGGCGCCGGCT
>ENA-OQHF01002025-OQHF01002025.1-human-gut-metagenome-genome-assembly--contig:-NODE-2025-length-10565-cov-4.249760_pt1 | contig 10565 bp, 10 predicted proteins | sample MGYA00242559_ERZ504709 | MGnify/ENA primary metagenome ERZ504709 (study PRJEB26092, sample SAMD00036203) | human gut metagenome | host: Homo sapiens | study: EMG produced TPA metagenomics assembly of...
CCACGTTATACCCGGTAATCAGGACCTTACCTTCATTGCCTCTGGTATCTTCATCTTTCCAGCTCATGCGGACTTCCTTCTTTTCACCCGGAAGCAAAGAGAAGTAGTTGTCGGAATAGAATACCGGCAGAAGCTGCTGGCCGTCTTTGCTACCGACAACATTGAGGCGAATCATCAAAGCCGGTGTAGACGTCTTGTTTTCGATAACGGACACGGCGCTCCAGGTTCCGTCTGCATTCTTATCCACGGTTGTCGTGGATTGCAAAGCGACCTTTGCCAACTGGCGCAGATCCTGGTAGTTGTTTTCTTCCAGGCTTCTGTGATAGAAGTTGTCAGAAACGACTTTGCCGTTTTCGGTCAGGATCACATCCTCAAAATCTTCGATGGGAGTGCCGTCGGCGTACTTCGGCACGATGGACAAAAGGCCGTAGGACATATCCGTCACGGCGCTCAGCATCTGCCCGCTGTAAAGGTCTGCTACGATGCGGTACAGCTTGTCGTCCTGCAGCTCCACGCGCTGCCCGTCCTTGACCAGATAGACGTCCGTCACCTTGTTCAGCAGCAGACGGTGGGGGGTGTAGGTAAAGTTCAGGCCGCTGCAATACAGCCGCGCGGTGGTCATGAAATCCGACACGGAAGCGTCGATCTCGGCGGCGGTGCGCAGTTCCTTGCCGGTGAGGTAGACTTCGATGAGAGGATAGCCCGGCACGCCGTCCGCGCCGATGCCCAGCGAGAAGGAGTTGAACACCTGCTCCACTGTGATATCGCCCCGGGCGTAGGTGTCGCGCACGGTGCCGCTGGGTACTACCGCCAGATCTACCGGCACGCCGTCATAGTCGGCGGCGTTCTCCACCGCGTACACATAGGCATCCGCGATGATATCGCCCAGATTATGCTCGGTGTGCACCTTGCCCAGATCCTTCAGGTTGGAGAAAACAACATCGTTTTCTGCCAGCACCTGATCTTTGGTGTAGCCGAACTGCGCCAGATAATCCTCGTCCACTGTGTCCATAAAGCGGTCGATGACCTCTTGCGTTTCCGCATCGGCGGGGATGTCGGCGGTGATGGGGATCAGCTGGTAATTGGTCACCTGCCAGCGGCCGTCCGCTTTTTGTGCCATGGTAAGGCTGCCCAAATTTTTGCCGTATTCGCCGCAGGAGACCACATAGGTGTCCCCGTGCCGGATGGGTTCCCGGATGCGGCTGTGGGTGTGACCGCTCAGGATGAGGTCAAGGTCAGGTACACCCTTGGCCAGCAGCTCGTCCTCAGACTTTTTGGGATCGTCCCATGTACCGCTGTGGGAAACGCAGACGATCATGTCCACGTTTTCGTTTGCCTTGATCTCTGCCACGGTGGCTTTTACCGCCTGTACCGGGTCCTTGAATTTCAGTTCACAGGTGGGCGCGCAGGAGAGCGCATCCTTGCCGAAAACGCCCACCACGGCAATGCGCACATCGCCCTTCTGCACCACGGTGTAGTCCTGCACGCCGTAGGCGGTAAAGGCGTCTTTGAGCATCTGTTGTCCCTCAGTGAGGCCGGCGGCTTCCATGGCGTCCCAGTCTACATTGCAGACCACGATGGACGGGACGGCATCGCCGGAGGTGCGGGCACGGGTAAGCATATTGGCAAGCCCCTTGGAGCGGTAATCAAACTCGTGGTTGCCGAAGGTGGTCACATCGTAACCCATGTAGCCCAGCATCCGCAGCTCTGCGGCCTGCGTTTCAAACACCGTCTGGATCAGGGTGCCCATGGAAAAGTCACCGCCATCGATCACAAGGGTGTCCGGGTCTTTGGCGCGCTGCGCCTTGATGAGGGTGTTGGCGCGGGCAAAGCCGCCAATGTCCGTCTCCTCATCCTCCACCACGGTGGTAAAGGTATTCAGGTGGGAGTGGGTGTCGTGGCTGAACAGGATGTCCAGCGTTTTGCCCGTCTCCGGTGCCTGCCCATAGGCGGCGGGAATGCCCAGCAGCACCGAAAACAGCAGCAGCACGGCCACCGTCATGGCGAAAAGCTTTTTCATGGCGTGTTCTCCTTTGTTGCGTCCTTATTTTTTCGGCTCAGCCGAATTTTTACAGCATCGGAAAAAGTAATACCACTCTATAAAAATAAACTATCTGCACGCTATTTTAGCATAAGTGCACAAAATAAACAAGACGGCAGTTGTCTTTTTGCGCCGATATGCAACGCTTTTGGAAAATCAGACTTGTTTTGTCTCCTGCAAAAACAAAACCAGCCAAGCCCGCAGGCTTGGCTGGTTTGAAAGCGATCGGTATTCCCTGATCAGGCACCCACGATCAGGCGCACGGCACCGTAGATGCCGGCGTCATTGCCAAGGCTGGCGGCCTTGATGGGAGTCTCCTTGCAGGACTGGAAGGCGTACTCCTTATAGTGGCGCACCAGCGGGGTGAACAGGACTTCTCCGGCGCGGGCCACGCCGCCGCCGATCATGAACATTTCGGGGTCGGTGGTGGCGGCAATGTTTGCCAGTGCCATGCCCAGCGTGGAGGCCATCTCGTCCACCTCGCGGGCAGCCAGTGCATCCCCGGCGCGGGCGGCGTCGAACACGTCCTTGGCTTCAAAGTCCTTGCCGCGCAGGGTGCAGGCGGTGTCCGGGTTTGCGTCCAGCAGCTTCTTCATGCAGCGCACAACGCCGGTGGCGCTGGAATACTGCTCCAGACAGCCGCGCTTGCCGCAGCCGCAGACGGCGGTCTCGTGGGGGGTTGACGGTGATGTGGCCGATCTCGCCGCCGGCACCGTGAGCGCCGTCGATGACCTTGCCGTTCACGATGACGCCGCCGCCCACGCCGCTGCCCAGTGTGACCATGACGGCGCTGCGGCAGCCCTGTGCCGCGCCCATCCAGATCTCGCCCAGCGCAGCTACGTTGGCGTCGTTGCCCACCAGCACCCGGATGCCGCCCAGCAGCTCGCTGAGCTCAATGGAGACGTTGCGGTTGCCCCAGCCGCCAAGGTTTGCACACACGATGGGCACAATGCTGGAATCCAGCACCGGGCCGGGCACGCCCAGACCGACACCCTCGACTTTGTCTGCGGACAGACCCTTTTCCTGCATCTTCTGCTGCACGGCAGCAGCCAGATTTTCCAGAATGTGAGCACCGTTATTAGAGGTATCGGTGCTTACCTCCCACTTTTCCAGCAGCTTGCCGCTGGTGGTGAACAGGCCGACCTTGGCGGTAGTGCCGCCCAGATCGATGCCAAATGCGTATTCCTTCATGTCATTTACCCCTTTGATGCGGATGCGCCGCATTTTTTATCAGTATTTTATAGTATACCATATTTTTCCGTAAAAGAGCAGTACTGCGGCGGCATTTCGTGCAATCGGACTGAAATCTGTGTAAAATTTTGGGCAGTTCCACAAGGAGATTCAGCGCACGGTGTTGGTCAGCGTGCCGATTCCCTCGATCTCGCACTGTACGGTGTCGCCCGGGTGCAAAAACTGCGGCGGGTCCATGCCCATGCCCACCCCGGCAGGGGTGCCGGTGGCGATGATGGTACCGGCTTTCAGGGTCATGCCCTGCGAAAGCTCGTGGATGACATGGTCGATATCAAAAATTTGCAGCTTGGTGTGGAATCCTGCCGCAGCTCGCCGTTCACCGGCTGCGGATGGGCAGCGCGGGCGGGTAGGTGTCAAATTCGTCGGCCGTGACGATGCAGGGCCCCATGGGGGTAAAGCCGTCCAGACTTTTGCCGAAATACCACTGCTTGTGGGCGGTCTGCACGTCCCGGGCGGAGACGTCGTTCAGGATGGTGTAGCCGAACACATAGTCTTTGGTCTGCCCGGCGGGCACATCCTTGGCGTCCTTACCCAGCACCACAGCCAGCTCACACTCGTAGTCCAGCTTCTGCACAAGGTCGGTGTGTGCTTCGATGAAGCCACCGTCCGGTACCGCGCGGCTGACTCGCTTGGAGAAGTAGATGGCGTCCTGATGCTGGGTGGAAAAGGCGTCCGCAGAGTACTTTTCGGCCTCGTCCGAGTGCGCCATATAGTTGATGCCCAGACAGACCACGTCCTGCGCGGGGCAGGGGATGGGGCTTTGCAGGGTGACGGCCTCCACCGGCAGCGCGGGGATGCCGCTGATGGCCAGCTGCAAGCCGAACCGCACCTGCGGGGTGAGGAAGGGGATGGCATCGGACAGGGTCTCGTAGGAGAGCCCCAGCCAGCTGAGCGGCCAGACCTGTGTGCCGTCCTGCGAGAGGATGGCGGGGTCCTCCATGCCGTCCGGCAGGCGGCAGGTGACAAAACGCATACAGTCTCCCTCCTCTCAGTGCCGGTAGGCGATGGCATTGCGGATGCGGTCGGCTTCCGCTTCTCCGGCCAGCTGACGCACCAGCTCCAGCGCAAAGGGGATCGCGCCGCCCAGACCGTAGCTGGTGGTGATGTTGCCATCCACGACCACCTCGGTGTCCAGCACATGGGCACCCGCCAGCTTGTCCTGGAATGCAGCGTGGGCGGTGGCGTTTTTGCCCTCCAGCAGACCCAGTGCTGCCAGCACGCTGGGTGCGGCGCAGATGGCGGCTACCTTTTTGCCTGCCTTTGCAAAGGCGGCGCAAGTGTCGGTCACCGTCTTGTTGGCGGCAAGGTTCGGCGTACCGGAATGCCGCCGGGCAGCACCACCAGATCTACATCGGAATAATCGACCTCCTCTGCCAGTGCATCAGCGGTGATGTGCACCTTATGGCTGCTCAGAATCTCCCGGCTGCCGGAAGCACTGGCCACCAGCACCTCCACCTTGGCGCGGCGCAGCAGGTCTACCACCAGCAGAGCTTCGCACTCCTCGGTGCCCTCCGCAAAAAATACAACAGCTTTTGCCATAAGAATAACCTCCTGTTCAAATCTTAAAAAGAAAAGCCGCGTGCCGCAGCTTTGGGCGGTACGCGACTTTTGTATCAGTCAGCGGCCTTTTTTTCAGCTTCCAGCAGCGCACGCAGCACACTGTCGTCCGCGCTCAGCACCCGGCTGACCCGGCTGATGATGGCGCTGGACGCGCCGGTCTTGTCCATGATCTCGGTGTAGATGCACTTGTCGGCCAGCAACTCGGCAATGTTATAGCGCTGCTCCATTGCGCTGAGTTCCGAATAGCTGCACACGTCCTGCAGAAAACGATAGCATTCCTCCGGGGTCTTGAGCTGCAGAAAAGCCCGGTACAGGCCGGAGTTGCCGGTGGGATGATCTTTCGCCATGATAGTCTCCTTTTTTGCACAAAATGCCCGCAGACAGCGGCTTTATTACACTACATCAGTGTAGTACAAACGCGGATAAATTTCAATGGCTATTTTGTGATTTCTTTGAAATAACGGCTTCGATTTAAGGCTTCCCCCGGACGGGGGAAGCTGTCACCGCAGGTGACTGATGAGGGCGCGGGCAAGCGGCAGCTTACCCCGCGACCGGTGAGGTGCATATTCAGCTCAGGGTGTGCTCATACACCAGCTCGTTGCGGGGCACGGTGCCGTTTTCCTGCTCGGCGGGGCGCAGCTCGCGGTAGCGCAGCGCCTTGAAGAACTGCTGTACCGGCAGCGCCTTGGCGTGGATGGTGCACCACACCCGGCCTTTGCCCTCGCCCTTGGCCAGCCGCTCACAGGTCTGCACGATATCCCGGCCGATGGCTTTGCCGCGGTATTCCGGCTTGAGGTACAGGTGCATCAGGTGCAGGGCGGTGTTCTCCATCTTCCACGCAAAGTAGCCGATGAGCTTGCCCCCCAGAAACACCAGAAAATAGTTCACGTCATTGTCGATGTCCGCTTCAATGGCGTCGGCGCTTTGCAGCTCCTCCACAAGGGTGTCCAGCTGCTTTGCGGGGTAGTAGCGCTTGTAGACCTCGTGCCACAGTTCGCTGGCAAGGTCGGCGGTGTTGTGGATGTATTTGGCCTTTGCGACCAGCTTGTAATCAGGCTTCATAAAACTCCTTATACTTTTACAATGTAGTCCGGTTTGCGGGGCGCGGCGGGCTTGGGTGCGGCGGCGGGGTAGCCCAGAATGCAGTGGCCTACGCCGATCCAGTCGCCCTCGATGCCCACTTTTCAGCAGTGCCTTGCCCTCGGCGGAGTCGAACTCCTCCCGGGCACGGTTGATCCAGCAGCTGCCCAGCCCCAGCGATGCGGCAGCCAGCATCAGGTTGCCCATGACAAGGCTGCCGTCCTGCACGGCGCAGTTTGCGTGGGCATCGGCCAGCACCACCAGAATGGTGGGTGCGCCGTACATGGGGTCGCTGTCGGCGCCCATGACGGCGGCGTTCATCCGGGTCAGCTGGGCACGGGTGGCGGCATCCTGCACGACCACGATCTTAGCGCTCTGGCGTCCCATAGCGCTGGCGGCGTAGGTGCCGGCCTCCAGTACAGCGTCCAGCTCGGCATCCGTGATCTGCCGGGGCTCGTAGGCGCGGCAGCTGCGGCGGCTGCGAATGGTTTGTAAAGTCTCGTTAGTCATGAAAGATCCCCTCGTATTATAAAAGAGTAGTATTTATAGACCGCTCTCCAGCGGAATGCTACAATAGTTCCAGGGTGCTGTGGATTGGTGAAAAATCCCTACCGTAAAGACGGTTTATTGGAGGCTCCAACCACAGCTTCTTTGTTGAAATGTTAATCAGTTAGATACCGCCAGACGGTTTATTTAGAACGAGGTTACAAGAGCAAAGAAGTCTGTGGTCCTGAACAGCATCGAAATAAATACGCCGGAGGTATCAAAATGGTTTGTGTTGGAATTGATGTTGCCAAGGATAAGCATGACTGCTGTATTCTTGATTCAGACGGAATGGTTCGTGCTGACTGCTTTACCATCCCCAACAACATGGATGGATTTAAGCAGCTGCTTCAAACGATTCGAAACTGTACCAAAAAGTCAGACAAAATAAAAGTAGGACTTGAGGCCACCGGACATTACAGCTACAACATTCTTGGATTTCTTCTTGACAATGACCTGGCCGTCTATGTCATGAATCCTTTGCACACCAACCTGTACCGAAAAAGTCTCAGTCTTCGCAAAACCAAAACCGATCGTGTGGATGCAAGAACGATTGCAACTATGCTATTGTCCGATGTAGACCTCAAGTCCTACACGGATACAGCATACCACAACGAAGAGCTAAAGTCACTAACAAGATACCGATTCGATAAGGTTCGTGAAAGAGCCAAGCTGAAGCAGTCAGTGTCCAGACTGGTCACGATTCTGTTTCCAGAACTGGAGAAGCTCGTTCCCTCTCTCCATATTGCTTCGGTTTACTCGCTCCTCAGCGAATATCCCGGTGCGAAGCAGGTTTCAGAAGTTCATCTTACCAAGCTGACAAACCTTCTTACAACAGCATCTAAGGGGCGTTACGGAAAAGACAAAGCTATCCAGATTCGAGATGCAGCCAAAACTTCCATTGGTTCAGTTATGCCTGCTAAATCTCTGGAACTGAAGCATACCATTAAACTCATTAAGGAACTCACCTCTGAGATCGACGAAATTGAAGATTCGATTCAGCAAATCATGGATGAATTGCATCCACCGATTCTTTCTATTCCCGGTGTCGGTATCCAGTCAGCAGCCATGATCCTTGCTGAAATCGGTGATTTCTCCAACTTTGAATCTCCTGACAAAATCCTTGCTTACGCTGGCTGCTCTCCATCTACATACCAGTCAGGAAAACTTACAAACTGTTACGCTCATATGGAAAAGCGTGGTTCACGTTATTTGCGATATGCCCTTTACAACGCAACCAAGTACGTTTGTCATTGGAATCCTGTCTTTGCCAAATACCTTGCCAAAAAACGTGCTGAAGGTAAGCACTATAATGTTGCCCTGTCTCATGCCACAAAGAAACTCGTGCGGCTGATCTACGCTTTGCAGAAGTCTGGAAAAGCATATCTTACAGCTGCCTGATTTTCTCCAGAGCCTGAGCCAAATCCAAGAACAACTTAGCTGGCGCAGCGAACCCTTGACAAACCGAAGCATTCAAATGCTATTCTGTTTCTGCGAGGGTTGGCCGGGCTTGCTTTGCTATTCTCTCCGTCGCCCTCGCTGCTCTGATTCCAGTATTTGAAGACTGTTTGTCAGGGGCAGCGAATCGTTGACGGATTTTTTCATTTTGGGTCTTGACTTTTAATAGTTAGTCTCCAATCTATTTCTGATTATGATATGTAGGCGGCAACCGCCGCCTTAAAATCAGATAGGAGTTATATCCTGTTCCTCGGAAGTATCCTCATCGTCCGAATCATCCTCCGGGGGAATCTCGAAGTCGCCATTGTCCTCGGTGTAGTCTGCGTCCGGGTCAACAGCTTCTTTTTCAGCCTGTTTTTTCTGCTTCTGCTGGATGAAGAAATAGAAACCGCCGCCCGCTACCAGCGCGATCAGTGCCACGACACCGAGAAACGCCGCAGCATATTTTGTCACCTTGTTTTCTTTTGGAGCGTCTGCCGCTTTTTCCGCTTCCTCTGCGGCTTTCTTTGCTTCTTCCTCGGCTTTCAGCTTGTCCAGTTCCGCCTGCTTCGCCGCTTCTTTTTCGGCGTTGTAGGCTTCTGCTGCTTCTTCCTCCATCAAGGCCAGCAAATCCGCTTCGTCCACAAGGTTCATAAAGTGGACGGTCTGCTGCCCCTTGGCATTGCGGTCAATGACCAAGTAGAATGTCGCACCCGACTTGCTCACCATCGTAATGAACTGCTGGCCGCTGCCATCGGAGTAGTTGGTGTGATAATCGTCCACCAGTGTCAGATTGCCCTCCGGGGTCAGTGCGCCCGTTTCCTCATCCGTAATGGTGACAGCATCTTCTTCCTCTACGATTTCCGGCAGGACAGGTTCTTCCACCGGGGTGGTATCGCCCTCATAGGCGAAAGCAGGAGCAGCCATGCCGATGCACAGCACCGCCGATACCAGCAGTGCGCCGAATTTCTTAATCTTCATCATTGACATCTTCCTCCTTGTCAAAAGTTGCACCCACAGCGGCCAGCGCAGCCGGGTTCGGGGTGGTGTTGGCCGACTGCCGCAGCAGGGCGGCAAGCTGTTCCGGGCTGACCTTTGCACTGCGCACCATTTCGTTCACCTCGGCGGCCTCGGCTTCCTGAATCCGCCGCTCCAGAATCTCAATGCGGTTGTTCAGCTTGATGCGCCGCTCTTTCTCTTTTTCGAGCATCGCCCGCAGTTTTTCCAGTTTTTCGCTCATAATAGAACCCTCCAATCATTTTGAAAGCCGTCCGAATCCGGCAAGATACTGTTGCCAGTAGGACGAGTGGATGTCAGCATATTTGATGGGGTCTCCGGCACTGACCATCATGCCATTACCGAGATAGATTCCGCAATGGCTCATCCCCGGCGTATCATACGTTCCTTTGAAGAAAACCAAGTCACCGGGCTTTGCTTCGGCTTCAGAAATATGCTGGCTCTTCTGCCACAATCCGTTGGCAGTAGTGCGCCCAACATCATAGCCGTTCTGGTTGTAGACCCAGCAAACGTAGCCGGAACAGTCAAAGCCAGTTTCGGGGGAACTACCGCCCCAAACGTAGGGAGTGCCAACGTATTTCTTGGCTTCCTCATAGATGGCTGCAAATTCACTGTCAGTCAGGGCCTCCGCAGGAACCTGATAGTCGATGCCGGGTGCGCCGGAGCCATCCGAGCCACCGGGCGGCAGACCGCCGTTGAACAGGTAAGGCCGACCGCCCAGTGTGTCCTGAAAAATCTCGTACCGTTTCCACTGATCTTCGGTCAGCTCTTCCCTGATAACAACTTCCAGACCCTTGTTTTCCAGTTTGGTGTGGAAAATCTTGTACTCATACGGCACCTGTGTAGGAACCGGGATGCCCGCAGGACTAATGACCCATACGGTCTTGTACCGAATCTGCACTTCTACCCATGTGGTGAGCTTGTACTGCTTTTTGAAGATTTCCTTCAATTTGCCCTGCACCTCCGACCGGGTATAATCGTCATACAGAGTAGTCAGAAAGGAAGTGAGCTGCCACGGGTCATGCTCGATGGGATCAAGATGGTACTGGTACTCGTTGTAGCCCGGATGGTCTTGCGGAGTGCGCTTGATTTTTTTGTCCAGTTCCTTTTCCAGCTTCTTGTAGTCCTGTTCTGCACCGCGAATGTCCCTGTCCTCGGCAGAATAAATCGTCTGCCCGGATACTTGGGTACTGCCCGAAAAGAGGATGCCGCAGGAGGAAAAGCCAGACATCACCATCAGGATGAGCAAAACAAAAACGCCCACGATTACAAGAACGTGCGCGTTACTCTTTGCGGCGGTCATAAGGCTGTTTACTGCCGAACCGACCACAGATTTTCCCTTGTCCACTACTTGTTCTACACCAAACCGTGCGGCAAATGCACCGCCGGATACAGCTTTTTTGCTTCCAACGGTCTGTGCCGCTGTGCCACCAGACCGGGCTGCGGCATAGTAGCTCTGTCGAATGTCATGTTTCTGCCGCCATCGGGAGAGCCAATTGGAACCACCCTCACGGGTACCGATGCCGGAATCTCCTGCATTTTGTGATGCAGTTGGTTCCTTGCGCAGAAGATTTGTGGTTTGGAGTTTTTCTTGCCTGCACCTTGGCTTCTTTTTCAGTTCCGGGTCATAGCGGCT
>ENA-OQHF01002027-OQHF01002027.1-human-gut-metagenome-genome-assembly--contig:-NODE-2027-length-10559-cov-2.392446_pt1 | contig 10559 bp, 18 predicted proteins | sample MGYA00242559_ERZ504709 | MGnify/ENA primary metagenome ERZ504709 (study PRJEB26092, sample SAMD00036203) | human gut metagenome | host: Homo sapiens | study: EMG produced TPA metagenomics assembly of...
TTCTTCCATATTATAAACGCTTGTGTTCGTTACTTCGTGCAATACATTTTTTTCTTTTAAATAATCAAGTATTTCTTGTTTATTCATACTTTATCCCCTGTCCAAAATCGTTAAAAGATTTCGTTCAAACCGTTCGTCATCTTCTTTAGTTCTCTTTTTCGGGTTAAACGTCTTACCGCCTTTTCTGCCGGCTCGGCGTACTTTCTGTCCCAAAAACCTTTCAAACATAAGTTTATCGATATTATTGTTATCATAAATAAGTCCGCTGTTACCGATTGCATACGCACTGCGTCCGAGTGCAAGCGACGCAACGCCGTAATCCTGTGTAACAATGACGTCACCCTTTTCACTGTCGTTTATCAGTGCAAGGTCAACTGCGTCCCTGCCCTTACTTATCGTCACAATCTTACTGTAATCCGAGCTTAAAATATGACTTGAATCAATATACATAACAACTTCGATATTCTTCTGTTTTGCAACCTTTTCAATAATTTCTTTAACAGGACACGCATCCGCATCAACAAGTATCTTCATCATACATACCTTATAATCGCAATTATTACGCCCAAAATAGCACCGGCAAAAACTTCAATCGGAGTATGTCCCAAAAGTTCTTTCAGACGTTTTTCTGTTTTTGAAAAATCGGCATTCATAACAGACTCAACCAATTTATTAAGTATAGCAGCCTGCTGACCTGCACTTCTTCTGACGCCTGCCGCATCATACATAACCACAAACGACATAACCGCCGATATTGCAAAAGCCCCACTGTCAAAGCCTTGCGTAAAGCCGATAGACATTGTAAGTGCCATTACAAAAGATGAATGTGAACTCGGCATACCGCCCGAACCGATTATTCTCTTAAAATCAAACTTCTTTTTATCCCAAACGAGTATCATCTTTAGTACCTGTGCCGCAAACCAACCTATAAGAGCCGTTATAAGCACCGAATTTGAAATAAGCTGTTGTAAATATGACATTAACTATCTCCTTTAGAATTTTCTATCAATTAAGTAATCTGTAAGATTTATAAGAAATTCCGCTTTTTCACCGAACATTTCAAGTGACTTCTTTGCTTTTTCCGAATATTCCTTTGCCAATTCCTTTGACTTTTCCAACCCTACAAGCTTTACATATGTATTTTTGTTTTCTTCCGCATCCGAGCCGATAGGCTTACCAAGCTCTTTTTCATCACCTATAACGTCAAGAATATCGTCCTGTATCTGAAACGCAACACCGAGATTTTGAGCAAATTCATCAACGGCTTTTATTTCTCCGTCATTCGCACCGCCCATCAACGCGCCGACTGTGCAGGCACTTCTTATAATCGCACCAGTCTTGTTAAGGTGAAGATATTTAAGTTCATCAAGGGTAATATCCTTTACCTTCACTCTCCATATCGACAATCTGACCGCCTATCATACCCTCTGTACCTGACGATACGGCAAGCATATTCATTGCTTTAATCGCCCTTTGAGGATTGTTGCCGTTGTACTGCGACACCACTTCAAATGCCTTGTTCAAAAGTGCGTCACCTGCCAAAATAGCGGTTGCCTCACCGAATTTAATATGACTGGTCGGCATACCGCGTCGTAAATCGTCATTATCCATTGCAGGCAAATCGTCGTGAATAAGCGAATATGTGTGTATCATTTCAAGTGCACACGCAAACGGAATAACCTCATTCACATCACCGCCGCACATTTTACAAGTATTCATCATAAGTATCGGACGAAGTCTTTTACCGCCCGCAAAAACACTGTATCGCATTGCCTTGTATATAATATTCTGCGGATTGTCTTTTTCGGCAAGGTACTTATCAAGATAACCGTCTGTAAATTTAATCTGCTCTTTCAGCAATTCCTTTATATTATTCATTGTCCGCACCTGTAAAGTCCTCTTTTACCATTTCTCCGTCATCATTTGTCATCAGTATAGAAACTTTCTTTTCTGCCGTATCAAGCATTTTCTGACAGCTTTTCGATAATTTTATTCCCTTTTCAAAAAGTCCGAGTGACTCGTCAAGAGTCACGTCACCGTTTTCAAGCTGTTCAACAATTTCTTCAAGTTCAGCTATTGACTGTTCAAATGTCTTTGCCATATCTATTCTCCCTTTACTACACAATTTGTCTGTCCGTCTTTCATTCTAAGTGTAAATTCCATACCCTTTTCCATATCGTTCGCACTTCTTATAACAGTCCCGTCCTCTTTTGTCGGAATCGAATATCCTCTTGAAAGAGTTTGCAGAGGACTTAACGCGTCAAGCTTTGCAGCCTGTTCCGCAAGCTGACGTCTTAGCGACATAGTTTTCATTTTAATGCAGTTATCCATAGATTTAACAAGCGAATCTATCTTCAAATAATAATCGTCAATCCTATCCTTAGGAGTACGCATTTTAAATCGTTTTAAAAGCAATTTACAGCTTTCGATACGCTTGACTATATTTTGAGAAATACGGTTTTTATCGGTATTTATTCTGTTTCTGAGTTCAATCACCGACGGCACCGCTATTTCTGCCGCCGCTGACGGAGTAGGTGCTCTCAAATCCGCAACGAAATCGGCAATCGTAAAATCGGTTTCATGTCCGACAGCCGATATAATCGGTATATTTGAATTAAATATCGCCCTTGCGGTGATTTCCTCATTAAATGCCCACAAGTCCTCTATACTGCCGCCTCCGCGTCCGACAATCAGCGTATCAACCTCATTTGTTGCGTTAAAGTATTCAATCGCTTTAACAACGCTTTCCGCCGCACCGACACCCTGTACCTGTGCAGGATATATCACAATTTCAGCCATAGGATAACGTCTTGTTATAACATTTATAATATCCCTTACCGCCGCACCTGTTGAAGCTGTAACAACTCCGACACGCTTAGGGAATTTCGGAATAGGCTTTTTATGTTCTGGACGGAAAAGTCCTTCTTCTTCAAGCTGTTTCTTTAATTGTTCGTATGCTATATAAAGTTCACCCACGCCGTCGGGTATCATTTCCTCTATATAAAGCTGATACGAACCGCCCGCCTCATACACACTTATTCTTCCTCGTGCAAGGACTTTCATACCGTCGCTCGGTTCAAAGTTAAGCGACTGCGCACTGCCTCTGAACATTACCGCTTTAAGTACTCCGCCCTCGTCTTTAAGCGTTATATAAAGATGTCCGGAATAATGATGTTTAAAATTCGATATTTCGCCCTTTATCCAAACATTATTAAGTATTATATTATGGTCAAGTATTTTCTTTACATAACCGTTTATCTGTGAAACGGTAGCAATTTTAGGTTCCAAGCCTATGCCTCCTTATGTGCCATATGTGCAAGATATGCTGTTCCGACTGCATTATCGGTTGAATATTCTGCTTTTGCGAAATACACATCACCGTCAAGTTTTTTTGTAAGTCCGTTTCTTATAATTCCATTTGACGCAACACCGCCCACAATCAACACGCGGTGAGTGTTTGTGTCCGTCATTGCCTTATTTATCGTTTTAACAAGTGTATCACGAACATTTTCAAGTACGCCGAGTGCAAGAGCGGATTTATCGCATTTTTCACTCTCCGCCATGCGTGACGCTTTTGTTTCAACACCCGAAAAATTCATATACGCACCGTCAACGGCTATCGGAAGTTTTTCACCTTTTTCAGTCTTTAGAGCAAGCTGTTCCAAAGCCTTACCGGCAGGAAAATGCAAACCCATTTTTACGCCCACTCTGTCAATAAATTGTCCGGCACTTATATCCTTACTTCCGCCGACAATTTCATTGTCAAAATTAAATCCGTTGTAACGGCTTTTCAAAATTTCCGTTGTACCGCCCGAAAGGTGTACCGATATAAAATCGTTTTCAAGCAATTCAAAAGAGCCGCTTGAATATATTCCCGCCATTATATGTCCGTCTTGGTGTGAAAATTCATACAAAGGCACACCCAAAGTATTAGCGACAACCTTTGCATACCCCTCACCTGCAAGGAATACAGGCATATATGATCCCTCTACACATCTCGGTCTTGTACTGACTCCAACCGCCTTAACATCTTTAAAATCAATCTGCTCCGACAATTTTTCATACATCACCGGCATTAATTTCATATGCTGAAAAACGCCGTCACTTTGACGTATTCCTCTTTCACCGTCTTTGACGTATAAAATCTGTCGTACATTTATATCGGTTTTTCCGTCAGTCCACGCAGTTGACGTTGTGTAATTGCTTGTATCAAAGCCTATTGTACTCACGCTAACTCCTTAAATACATTACCCAAAAGTCCGTTTACGAATGTAGGGTCACCGTCATCGCCGTAACGCTTTGCAAGTTCAACCGCCTCATTTATCGCAACTTTCGGCGGTACGTCGTCCATATACTTCATTTCAAATATTGCAAGCTTCATTATTGAAAGTGATGCTTTTGAAATTCTTGAAAGCGTCCAACCTGCTTTCAAATACTTTGCAACCGTATCTTCAAGTTCGCTTTCGTGTTCCTTCACTCCGTCAATAATCTGTCTTATATAACCAAGATTTGTTTCACATTCGGGACGTGCATTTAAAAGCTCCTCCAAAATTACGTCCATATCATCCTCGTGCATATTCATTTGGAACACTTGTGTAAAAGCAGCGTCCCTTGCTTGACTTCTCGTCTGTTTTTTCATAATTTTTATTCCTTTCCCAAAATAATAAGGCTACATTAAATTCTATGTTAAAACTATACCACAATAACATGAAAAAAATCAAGGCTTATGCCTATAAGACACAATCCTTGATTTATTTTCTCAGTCTTGAATATCCTCATCGTCCATAGAATCTTCATCAGTGTCAACAGTCGGTAAAGGTGTTTCGTTTACGTTGCTGTCAAGTTCGATTTTTTCTTCTTTTTCCTTTTCAAAGCTTACGCCTTCGATATGGATATTAACCTTTTGAACATCAAGTCCTGTCATTGTTTCAACGCTGTTTTAACGTTTTCTGAATTTCCCAAGAAAGTTCCGGTATTCTTACACCGTAATCCACCACAATATAAAGGTCAATCGTTGCAGTTGTTTCGTTCATATCAACCTTAACGCCCTTTGACGGATTTTTCTTTGCACCGAACATTTCTGCAATGCCGCCGGCAAACGTTCCGTACATTCCCGCAACACCGTCAATCTCTGTTGTTGCGATACCTGCGATTGTTGATACAACGTCAACTGAAATTTTTATATTTCCGATTGGTTCTTCTTCAACTTCTGCATTTGCAGTTGTTTCTTCGGCAGTTTCTTCGTTTATGCCGTCTTCATTTTGAACATTCTTAATTTCTTCATCCATAATGCTACCTCCGTAAATTTTTCCGAATAAATTATTATATGTATATTATAACAGATAAATCACTTTACTTCAACTATTTTTATGTTTTGTGCTGAAATTTTAAGTTGTTCGGTTGCGATTGACGTAAGTTTTACTACATCTTCGTCCGAAAATCCGTCTTTTCGGACCATAATATTTGCCTCATTGCCGTCTACATACACACATATTTCACTGTAACCCTTTGACTGTGCGATACTTTCGATTTCCGATTCTTTCTGTACGTTGTTTGCCTCTTCAAGAATTTTGTCACCGGCTTTTTTACGAATATCAGCGTCAAAGCTTTCGTTTTCGGCAGTTTGATTTAATATTTCAAGTGACTTTGAACGTGATGTTTCTTTATTCATCTTTGCCTGTTCAAAATAATTGCCTGAATCTGACGCGGTTTCTACCGTTACATTGCTTTCCTGACTGTCAGTTGCCTGTTCGCCGTTATCCTCTGTTACAGCCGTTTCCTCCGCTTGCTCGCCGTCGTTTTGTTCGGCGTTATCCGTTGATGTTTCCTCCGCTACCGTATCGGAAGAAACATACTGTGCCTCACCGAGTTTCTTGCCGGTTTCAACGTAGCTTTCGCCGTCCTGTACCCTTATTGTATCTTGATACGACCAATTCAAGTATCCGGCAACTCCTATAAGTACCACAAGCGATGCCGCTATTATCTCCTTCTTCTTCAAAACCATTTTATTTTACCTCCTTCTTAAATATACATATTCTGTGTGCAGGCACGTCAAGTGATGCTGTAACCGCCTCGGAAATAGCACTTCTGACTGCACTGTTTCCGCCCCCGTCGGCAGTCACGATAACACCTCTGACTTTTGGATACACCTCTTTTACCACCATAGGTTCACCGTTCTGTCATAACAGCCCTTTTTTATCCTCGCTTTCTTCCTTTTCTCTTGATGAAACTTTCGTTTCATAAGCGATGTTCTTTTCCGAACTTGAATAATAGGTTATCATAACAGATACCTCTCCGGCACCGTCAATCTGTGAAAGAATGTTCGCAAGACGCTTTTCTTCATCTTCAACACTTGTTACGGCTGCCGTAGGTTGTACGTCAGCTTTTTTATTTTTGTCCACACTTGCCACTGCCATAAGTACAACTCCAATTATTAATATTAAGCATATCAGTCTGTTATTCTTATTTTTGAATATTTTAAGTAAATCTTCCTTATTCATCATGCACCTCATAAGGTTTCAAACCGTATACCTCGCATATTCTGCTCCTTGCACGGTCCGTTAATTTATCCCCGTAAACGCGTACATTGTCTACCCCCGTAATCTCACCTTCGTCATTCACCATTATTTCACATTCCGCCGTAACCGATAATTTAAACTCTTTTTCCATTCGTGCTTTAATATCCTCGTTTATCCTGTTTTTCAGTTCTTCTATAACAAGTTCCGTCTGCATATTACTGCTGTCGGCTATGTTTTCCTGTACACTGTCAAAGCCGTCAAATATATCACTTTTTACAATAGCTGTCACAGGAGAAATGATACAGCTTATTATAACCAAACCTGTTATAACCTGTACATAACTGCGCCACTTTTCAGGTGCAATAATCCCAGCCATAGCCGAAAGCAAAGTCGCACCGATTATGGTTATGATGTATTCTTTCATTGCTTATCCTCCTATGCCAGTGGCGGCTAACATAATACTTATATTAATCATAAAAAGTACCGCTACCATAACCACTACCGCAAATATCGTTGTAACTGACTCCGACACCTCCCAAAGCATAGACGAAACACGTTTATCCGTAAGCGGTTCGGCTATTGATGATGTGAGTTTTAGCATTAACTGTATCACGCCGATTTTAAGTATCGGCAATACGCATATAACGCACATCACAATAATTCCCGATGTTCCGACCGCATTTTTCATAAGCCTTGTTCCGCTCACAACCGTTTCAAGCGTATCGGATAAAAACGTACCGACAACAGGAACAAGACTTCCTACCGCAAACTTAACAGCCTTACCGCTTACCGCGTCAAGTGCAGGAGAAGAAAAGCCGTATATCGCACTTATACCGGTAAAAATCGTTATGATCGCCGCCATAAGCCACTTTGAAATCGACTTAACCACCTTACAAAACCCCGAAAGCTGTACCTTGTCACTGATATTTCCTGCAACCGCAAGCACCGAACTGAACGCTATAAGCGGTACAAGGCACTTCTCAATAATTATCGACACAACATACACCGCCGCCGACATAACAGGCTGAAAAGTTGACGCCGATACCGCCTTACCGCTTGTCGCAATCATAATCATCAACAGCGGTGAAAATTTCGTTATAAAGTCCGTCATTGCCGTAACAACCGTTGTTCCGTACTCCATAGCTGTTCCGAAACATTTTATCGCCGCCGCCGACATGAGCGTAAAGCAGGCGAAAAACGCCGCCTCACTTGTCGATTTATTTCCGAACGATGTTGAAATAGTTGTTATAATCCCCGAAATCGCCGCTATTATAAAAAGTATTATTACATCATCGGTACATTCCCTTATCTCCCCCATAATGTCGTCCGACAGCATATTTAATATATCAGTCGGATTTAACGACAAATCACCCGTCATACTCCTCTCCACCGTTTGATTAAACAAATCCTCACCCTCAAGTGTCGGTACGTCCGCATAAGCGGTTATCGGCATTATCAGCGTAAGGATAATGATTATTTTACACAGCAGAAAGTGCATTTACGCACACCTCCAAAAATTCCGTAACTATCGGCAGAGTCAGTCCCAATATAAACACCTTTCCGGCAAGCTCTACCTTCAAAGCAATCGCCCCCTCGCCGCCGTCACGCAATATTTCCGCTCCGAACTGCGTTATATATGCCACACCGACCACTTTCATAACTGCCGTAAAATATCTTGTGTCCACACCGCTTTTCTCGGTTATAAGCGAAATCTGCGAAATTGCGGTTTCAAGCGTATCAAGCGTAAAAAACAATATCACCGTCACTGTCGCAAGTGCAACAAGCAAAGCATATTCTTTCTTGTATTGTTTTACGGTCATTGACAAAATTCCGCCTATCAGCCCCACTCCTATAATCTTAAATATATCCATTCTTCTCACCTAAAGACTAAAAATATTTTTCACCGTATCAAACAAATCTCCGATTTGCTGTGACAGTATAAAAAGCACTGCCACAAGTCCGGCTATCGTTGTAAGCAAAGCTTGTTCGTCACGTCCTGCACGCGTTAAAAGCTGATTCAATACCGCTACGATTATTCCGACACCGGCTATCTGAAATATCAAATCTACATTCATAACTATATCTCCATTATATCAGCATAATAACAATCAACAGTCCGACAAGTACACCACCGTTTCTGTACATTTTTCCGAAACGGCGGTATTCGCTCTGTGCCTGTTTTTCCTGCTCGGCTATCATACTTTTTATATATTTTATATTCTTTATCTGGTCATCAGTATCCGTTCTTCCTATGTTTTTCCCAAGTGTCATAAGTATATCTTTGTCCGCGTCTTTTAATGACAGTTTAGTACTGCATTCATTCACCGCATTTGTCCAAGCCGTTTTTACGCCTTTTTCATCCATATTTTCTGCGGCGAATTTAAACAATCCACATTTGTCCACACGCATAAATGCTTGTTTCAACTTATTCATACTGAAATTTATTTCACTTTCGAGCATTTCAAGCGAAGTGATTATATTATTTAAACTTTCCGCCCTTATTTTCATTGCATAACTTATTTTAAACCCTAAATATCCACACGCAAAACCTGTCATTATCGCTCCGAGAATTTTCACCATTCCGTAAGAGCCTCCTCCACCGTTCCGATACCCTTTCGCTTGCTTAACGTTATAATTAAATCGAAAAATTTCAGCATACGTTTTAAATCGTCGCGTCTTTTTATCATATCAATATTTCTTCCGTGTATCGTTGCAATAACCGCCGCACCGCTGTTTGTTATTCGCTCTATTGCGTCAATGTCCGACTGCTTGCCTATTTCATCTGTAACAATTACATCAGGACCATTGAACGCAATACCATAAGCATTCCCTCCGCCTTGTCCACGCCCTCAGAACATCGGTTGAAAAGCCTAAATCGAATGCACTTCTACCCTCACAAAGTGCCGCAATTTCACTTCTTTCGTCCACAACACTCACACGATACGACTTGTACGAAAGCTGACGTACAATATCTCTTAGCATTGTTGTTTTTCCCGCTCCGGGCGGTGATATTATAAGCGTGTTTTTTATTTCCTCCGCCTTTTAATATCATCGGTACAGCCTCGTTCGCCGCTCCGATAACTTTCACCTGCAAGACGGTAATTCAGTCCCGATATATCCTTTATAAACGAAACCTTGTCCTCTTTTATAACCGCCGTACCCGTTATACCGATTCTGTGACCGCCGGCTATTGTTATGTAACCGTTTTTTATTTGGTCACGCACCGAATATACAGACGAACTTGTTGCAATTTCAATCGCTTCATCTATATGCTCACGAGTGACTTTAAGCGTTGAATTCGGTATCGGCGTCAAGTTGCCTTTTGCGTTAAGATAAAACCGACCGTCACCGTAATTTATACAAAGCGGTTTGCCGAGCCTCATATGTATTTCACAAGCTCCGTCAAGATTTACGCCGTACATATATCGCCGTATCCCCTGTGGCATATAGTTCAATATGCCTTTTGAAGAAACAGCCGTTTCATTGTTTGCTATGTACATCTCTCTGTCCTCCATTCGTGATTTTGTATTTGATATATATTACATTTTACGGACACGTTTAGAACAGAAAATTTTGAAATAAAAAAAACTGCTATTCAAGAAATTAATCTCAAATAACAGTCTTTAAAATCACACATTATATAAGCGGATAACCGAATTTATCACTGAAATTGCCAAGCAAAAGCATTATCAAGTCAATTAAAACACCTACTCCGAACAACCCTGCCGTAAATAAGTACAAAAGCCCTGTACCGACCTTACCGACATAAAATCTATGTCCGCCGAGCCAGCCAAGCAAAATGCATAATATAATTGCTGTAACTTTACTCTTTCGGGATACCGGCAAACCGCCGTTTACGTTTTGATTTGTGTTTACATTTGAGCTTGTGTTTGTAATATTGATTTGCGGCATAGCAGCTGCGGCATTTTTACTTTCCTTTTCATCAAATACCTTATCCAAATCATTCTTACAATACATTTTCCCCTTAACTTCCACAAGACAATCTTTACAGAACGGTTTACCACAATATGTACACATTCC
>ENA-OQHF01002029-OQHF01002029.1-human-gut-metagenome-genome-assembly--contig:-NODE-2029-length-10551-cov-2.780507_pt1 | contig 10551 bp, 9 predicted proteins | sample MGYA00242559_ERZ504709 | MGnify/ENA primary metagenome ERZ504709 (study PRJEB26092, sample SAMD00036203) | human gut metagenome | host: Homo sapiens | study: EMG produced TPA metagenomics assembly of...
GGTTAGTGACGACTAACTATAAATAATATATCACAAATGTTTCGATTTGTAAAGTATCTACAAATATTTTTTTCAGTATTGACAAATTAAATTTGTTGTGATACATTTTATTTTGTTAATTATGGTGTGACGACCGAACAAAAGAGCCGAGAACAGGGCTCTTTTTAAAAATACTACGGTTAGTTAAGACAAACCGCAAATGAGGAGTGATGTACGAAATATTTATTTTTTTTTACAGGCAAGTTAGTTAAAACTAATCTAATAATCAACTAAAGCAGTGAGGTGATCAAGTGAACTTACGCAAAAAAATAATCGGAGCAATTGTAACTGTGTTGATTGTAATAACAAACATTGCTGTCTTTGCACAGACAGAGAAAAAAACGCAAACCGCATTATCGGTTGAACCAAAACGCACCGAAGCAGGGATAGAGTATAATTTATACTTAGAAAACACGAACTGTTTAAGTACGCTTTTCTTTGAGATGAATTTTGCGGTAAAAATGTCGGAAAAGCAACTCTTGAAAAAAACGAATGCTTTGACATATTGCATACAACTTGGAATACCGACAACAGGATTTTCTGTAAAAGGATACCTCGGAAAAAACCGGTAATAAAATGGGGTTTTCGTCAAACGAAAGAATTAAGGTTGCAAAAATCGTCATTCCGATTGATGTTTCCTCAACCGGGGAGTTTATTGCGGATATATCAAATGTGATATGTGCCGGAATTACCGAAACAGACGGTACTGCGGTAAAAGGAGAAGTAAAAGTTTACGAAACAAGTATAAAATATGCGGTAAATGAGTGCAGCGTTTTAGATTTTACTCAAAATGCTGTTGATATTCTTTCTTCTAAAGCTCAAAATGTCGATGTGATTTTTGCGGCATATGACGAAAACGGCAAATTGGTAAGTTCTCACAAAGAAAATGTTGCATTACAGCAAGGCAAAAATAAACTTGATGTCAGCGGAATTGATTTCACTAATTCCGAGTCTATATCAGTTATGGTATGGGATAGTATGATATCAATGCGTCCGCTTGCGGATAAAGCAACGATAAATAAATAGAATGGAGATTATGCGATGAAAAATTTATTCAAAAAAACAATGATAACGATGTGTTCGGCAGTGATGCTGATGGGAATCGGCGCGGTCAGAGCCAATGCTGCCACTACAACGGTCGGAGATTTTACGGTTGACCGCTCAAAATCCGGCTACTCCTCGCCGTATGTGGTAAGCATTTCGGCATATAACGGCGAAGGCGGCAAAATCACTTTGCCGACAACCGCAGAAATCAACGGGAAGGAATATCAGATAACCTCTGTCGGCAATGCATTTGAGGGAAACGAAAGTATTACCGGCGTCACGATTCCGGACGGATATACGGAAATAGGACTCAGTGCGTTCAAGGATTGTACGGGACTGCAAAGCGTTGAAATCCCCGGATCTGTGGATATGATTTCAACAAACGCATTTTCCGGCTGCACAGCACTTAATACCGTAAATTTTGACGATGATACGGCAGCGTCGCTTACGATCAATTTAGGCGCATTTTCAAATTGTACCGCACTCACCTCTATTGAACTTCCGGCAAGACTCAGCTCGACAAGATACAATTTTCTGTACGGCTGCGATGCATTGACATCAATCACAATGAAAGACGGTGCGCAAAAGTTTGCCACTGTTGATAATGTACTTTACAATGTCAGCGATGATGAGGCGGTAATGGTTGTATATCCCGGCGGAAAACCGGAAACGGAATACACCATTCCGACAGAAGTGAACGGAAAAGCAGTAACTTCCACTGCAATGCACCTTTTCAGAAACAACTCTGTTTTGAAAAAAGTTACCGTTCCGGCAAGCATTACAAGCTTGGGTGGCTACACATTTAACGGAATGAAAGCCATTGAGGAAATTGTCCTTGAGCATGAAACAGCTCCGTCAATCGGCTCGGAAATTTGCACCGAGATGAATACCGGCAGCAAGGTCATTGTGAAAAACGAAGAAGTTGCAAAGATTTTTGAATCCACATCTGCATATACCAAATATTATACACCCGAAAAAACAACTATAACTGTTGCGGGGCAAACTCCTGAAGTCAAGACGGTTTCCACAAGCTTTTCTGTTTTGGCAGAGCTGGAAATAAAGGGTGGAAAAGCGGTTTACAGCATTTATTTTGATAACGCCGAAAATGTGAATACGGTTCTTTTAAAGGTGTCATTCGATGCGGCACAGGTTAGTGAAGGTACGGTTACGGTTGCAAATGACAAATTCACAAGCGGAACATCAAACTGGACAGAAGAAAACGGAAAACTTATCTTAAAGGCATATGTCGGAATTACCGGAAATGTTTCGGGATTTTCTTCAGCAGAAAAAACAAAGCTTGCAGAAATTGCCGTTCCTTTAAAAGCCAATGCAAAGGGAAATATCACTGCAAAAATAACCGATGCGAAAGCGGCAGGCGTTGTCGGTGAAGATGAGTCGGCAATGAACGGTACAGTCACAATGGGCACATCATCGGCAAACGTATTTGTTCCGAATTATGATGTAAATAGCAACGGTACGGTCGATATTATTGATATTACCGAGGCGCAAAGATACTATCAGGTAGCATCATCGGATGAAACTTGGGCAAAAGCAAAAGCAATGGATGTAAACGGCGACAACAAGGTTGACATTCAGGACTACATAGACATATTCAATCATTTAAGCGATTTCTAAAAAGGAGTATATATGAAGAATAAAATTTTTAACAGATTATCTTCTCTTGTAGTGATTGCGGCTATGCTGATGGGATTTACCGTCAGCGTATCTGCCGGCAATGACGGACTGATTGGTGCAAATATCAAAGACGGTCAGCTCCTCGGTTATTTCGGAGACGGCGGAGATATAAAAATTCCCGATACCGTCACCATTATTGCGGGAGAGGCATTTTTAAATAACGATAATATCACAAGCGTAACAATTCCAGGCAGCGTACAGGTAATCGGCTACCATGCATTTGACAGCTGCACCGAATTGGAACGGGTCATATTTGAAGACCCGACAGACGGAGCCGATTTGATTATCCGATTGGATGCTTTTGCAAATTGCCCGAAACTTACGGAATGTGAAATCCCCGCAGTGGCAAGCTATGTGACGGCGAATGTATTCAAAGGTTGCAGCAGTATGGAAAAAATAAAGGTACATCCGCAAAACCCGTATTATTTTACGGACGATAATGGCGTTATGTTCGGACCGCGGGTCAATGAGGGTGAGCCGCAGTATGACGATCCGAATTTGACATTGACGGCTTATCCGAGCGGTAGAGAGGGATTATACAGTATTCCCGAAAGCGTTCAAGGAAGAACCGTCGACCGCATTTGGTCAGGGGCATTCAAAAATGCCGAAAAGCTGACGGATATAGAGATTCCCGAAACCGTAAAAATCATCGGTGGCAACGCTTTTGAGCATTCGGGATTAGCCGATGTAACAGTACCAGATACGGTAGAGTCGCTGGGTTCCGGGGCATTTGAAGATTGCACAAAGCTTACGCATATTCAGTTGCCGAAAAATCTGACAAGCATACCGCACAGCATTTTCAAAGGCTGTACAAGCCTTTCGTCAATCGAGTTCCCGCAAGCGGCGACCAATATTGAAATGTATGCATTTGCCGATTGCAAATCGCTTACAAATCTAATTCTTCCGGACGGCCTTGTGAATATTACACTGGCGGCATTTGAGGGATGCACCAATCTGCAAAGAGTGGTGATTCCGGCAAGTGTCACGGGATTTCCGAATGATGATACGCTCGGAGCTTATGATATGTTCCCCGACAGTCCGAAAAGCCTTGTTGTATATGTAGAGAAAGGCTCAAACGGAGAGCGCTGGGCGGTAAATAATGTTGCCGACTGGGGTTATCAATATAAAATTCTTGACAGTGTATCCAATCTTGACGGTGTTGATTTCGGAAGCTTTTACTTAATCAATCTCGACAAAAAAGTCAGGGTTGAGGGAAAGTTTTCAATTAATTCGCAGCTTGTTGTGAATGAGATAAATTCGGGCAACGAATATGATGCATTTCAGGCAAAATCGGAAAACGGAATTTTGAAAGTATATGAAGTATCCGCAACCCACGAAAGCGATACCTATACAATCAGTGTCGGACTTCCGGACGGCTGCTCCAAAAATGCAAAGCTGTATTATTATGAAAACGGCGAGGCGGTGGAATTTTCATCATCGCAAGTAAGCAAGACCTTTACCGTACAGACGGACAGTTTGGGATATTTTGCAGTAATTGATTCTTCAATATCCGGCGGAGAAGATCACAAAGTAACGAAAGTAACGCTGAACAAAACCACCGCAGCTATGAAAAAGGGCGACAAACTACAATTATCGGCAACGGTACTGCCACAAACGGCAACGAATAAATCAATTCGTTGGGAAAGCTCAGACAACACGGTAGCGACCGTTGACAGCAAGGGCGTTATAACTGCCGTTTCGGCAGGTAGTGCAAAAATCACGGCAACGGCAGTGAACGGTGTAAATGCTACTTGCACAATCTCCGTTACGGATTCCGAAACCCCAAAACCGGCAGAGGAAAAAATCGAAACCAAAGTATCGCTTAAAGCGGATAAAGCGGTTTCCGAAAAAGGAAAATCGTATTTCACGCTTGCACTTTCCGAATCGTCAAGGATTGCAAATATTCAAATTACTTTTGAAACATCAACCAATGATGTAACAGTCAGCGGAATTAACGGATTTACCGTCATTGGCGACGCAGAGGACGGCAAAGTGGTTTTGGGTTATCTCAATGCAAACGGCGAACTGTTTTCCTCGGCTCAGTCCGCAGATATTGCAAAAATTACGGTCAACGCCGAAAATGCAACACTGAAAATCACCGATGTCAAGGTATCGGGTTGGGACACCGATAAAACCGTAAAATACGGCAAAGTGAAACGGAATCGACCCATCCGAGGCAACCTTTACGGATGCACTTTCCTATGACGTAAATCAAGACGGAACGATTGATCTTTTGGATATTACCGAAGCACAGCGTTACTATCGTGCAGATAAGAACAGTTCAAACTGGAATGATGCATCAAAATGCGATTTCAACGATGACGGCAGAATCGACATCGAGGATTATATGGAAATTTGGCTGAATTTTACAAAATAATGACGCATGATACAGGGCTGTATTCTACTATAGCCCTGTCATTTAAGTAGGAGGATATTATGAACAAAATAGCAAAAAAGCTGTTTTCGGCTGCTGTGATTGTTTGTTTGAGTATTTCGTCTGTTGCTGCCTATGCGGCACAAATCACGCCCTCAAGCACAAGCATCACGCTCGGTAAAAACGATAAAGAAATTTCGTTTGATATTTTTTTAGAAGCTGACAGTGCATATGCAGGGGCGGAATTTGGTATTAAACCATCACAAAGCGATGTAGAATTTAAATCACTTGTCTTGTCAGATGAATTGCAGAATGAGTCAAAGGTACAGACTATAAAAGACGGATGTCTGTATTTCGGATTTTTTTCAAACACCAACAAATACAGCACCGAAAAAAAGAAAATAGCTACATTAAACTATACTTACAGTGGCAGCGGAATAAGGACAATTTCCTTAGTTGAATCAAAAATTGTAATAGTTGATAAAACAGGTAAAACAAACGGAGATACCTCATCAAGCCCGTTTACCGTTTCAATAACCCGACAAGGAACATCCGGCGGCGGTGGTGGCAGTTCTTCAAGCGGAGGAAGTATAAAGGAACCGGATATAACCATACCCATTCCTGACACGTCAAAAACCTATTCAGACAAAAAATTTGCGGATATAAACGGTCATTGGGCGGAAAACGATATTTACAGCGGCGTAAAGAACGGCTTGTTCGCAGGCATATCGGATACGATTTTCGATCCCGACGGAACTGTTACAAGAGCAATGGCGGTTACCGTTCTCGGTAGGTTTTCAAAAGATAATACAGAGAGTGCAGTATCGGCTTTTACCGATGTTACGGCAGATAAATACTATGCAAACTATGTTTCATGGGGTGCGGAAAACGGTGTTGTAAAAGGTATTTCCGAAACAGAATTTGCCCCCGAAAGTGCAGTTACTCGTGAACAGATGTCGGCAATGATTGTACGCTATCTGAATTACGAAGAGATCCCTTTACCGACCGGCAGCGAGAAAATAAAAGAACATAGCGATTATGAGCAAATTTCTAATTACGCAAAAGAAGATATGGCAATCTGTTATGAAATGGGACTGATAAAGGGGCATGACAGCGGACTTATCGAACCAAACGGAAATTTAACCCGTGCGCAGCTTGCTTCGATTATGGCAAGAATTTCAACTTATTTTAAAAATACAAAATAAAATTTAATAAAACTCTTGACAAAAAGATATAACACTGTTATTATGAATATAACAGTGTTATATTTTGCTTTGCGGAGGACTGAAAATGAATAGAAACGAAAATAATACGCTTGATGATATTCTGTCGGCTGCAAAAGCTGAATTTTCCGAAAAAGGCTTTCAATCGGCATCACTGCGCAGAATCGTAAAAAATGCCGGCGTGACAACGGGTGCATTTTACGGTTATTTTAAGAGCAAAGAAGAATTGTTTGACGCACTTGTCGGCGAGCAATATGACACGCTTATGGGTATGTTTTGTGAAACGCAAAATGCTTTTACAAGGCTTTCACCGAAGGAACAGGCACAGCAAATGGGCGAGCTTTCCGGCGAGGGAATGATAAAAATGATGAATTATTGCTATGCCAATAAAGATGAATTTAAACTTATTCTCTGCTCCTCTGACGGCACAAAATATGAAAATATAATTCACGATATGGCGGAAATCGAAGTTGACGCCACGCATAAGTTTGCAAAAACAATGGAACAGCTCGGCTATCCGAAATACAATGTTGACAAAACACTTGAGCATATATTGGCAAGCGGATTGTTTTCGGCATTTTTTGAAGTGATTATTCACGATATTCCGCACGAAAATGCGGCAGAATATCTTGAGGAGCTCAAAGCGTTCTATACTGCCGGCTGGAAAAAAATTATGGGATTTTAATCCCTATATTTTTTGAATATATGTTAGGCTAAACTAACTATAAGACAACTTAAAACAAATCAATGCAAGGAGGAATTGTTTTGAAAAAACAATCAAATTTATCACGGCTTTTATCTTATGCCGGCGGACACAAGTATTTTACTTATGTTTCGTGGATTTTATCTGCCGTAAGCGCACTGACTGCACTTGTGCCATTTTGGTACATTTGGAAAATTATCAACGAGGTATTGAAAGCCTCGCCGAATTTCGGCAGTGCGCAAAATCTTACGCATTACGGCATAATGGCAATGGCTTATGCTATTATATCGTATTTAATCTATATCGGCGCACTGCTCTGCTCGCACCTTGCGGCATTTCGCATTGCGGCAAATATGCGTATTGACATAACCGAGCATATTGCAAAGCTCCCTATCGGCTTTACCGATAGCTTCGGCAGCGGCAAGCTGCGAAAAATCATAAACGATTCCACTGCGGCGACCGAAAACTATCTTGCACATCAGTTGCCGGATAAATATGCGGCAATGGCGACACCTGTCGGACTGCTTGCACTGTTGCTTGTTTTTGATTGGCGGCTCGGACTTTTGAGCTTGGTGCCTGTTGCTGTTGGATTTGCAGTTATGTCTGCAATGACGGGAAAGCGAATGGAAGAAAAAATGCGGCAGTACGGCAATGCGCTTGCGTCAATGTCTAATGAGGCGGTTGAATATGTGAGAGGTATTCCTGTTGTGAAAACATTTGGTCAATCGGTATTTTCTTTAAAAAAATTCAAAGCCACGATTGACGAATACAAGAAGTGGGTTCTTGCGTACACAAAAGATATGCGGCTGCCGATGATGCTATACACTTTGGCGATAAACGGTGTGTTTGCATTTTTAATACTCGGTGCGTTTTGGTTTACAAACGGCACTGTTGATAGTGAATTTCTCGTAAACCTCTTGTTCTACATAATCATAACGCCTGTTATATCGGTCACGCTCACTAAAATTATGTATATGAGCGAGGAGGGTATGGTTATCAGCGACGCTATCGAAAGAATTGACAGCGTGCTTAATGCCGAGCCTATGAGCGTCGGAAACAATTCGCATAAACCTAAAAGCGCATCTGTTGAACTTGAAAGCGTTCATTTCAGCTATGATGGTAAAAAAAGAGGTTATTTCGGATATATCGCTGAAAATAAAATGCGGACAGACGGTTGCATTTGTCGGTCCGTCTGGCGGCGGAAAATCAACGCTTGCAAGCCTTATTTCAAGATTTTTTGATGTAAATTCGGGAAGTATCAAAATAGGCGGTGTTGATGTTCGTGATATTCCCAAGGACGAACTTATGAACACGGTTTCATTTGTGTTCCAAAACAGCAAGCTCATCAAAGCGTCCATTCTCGATAATGTTAAAATGGGCAAATCCAATGCCACGGATGAAGAAGTTTTAAATGCGCTTAGGGCTGCGCAGTGTATGGATATTATCGAAAAATTCCCCGACGGTGTCAATACCGTTATCGGAAGTCGAGGAGTTTATCTTTCCAGCGGTGAAATGCAGAGAATTGCCATTGCCCGTGCGGTGCTGAAAAACGCTCCGATTATCATTTTGGATGAGGCAACCGCCTTTGCGGATCCCGATAATGAGGTAAAGGTGCAGACAGCTTTCGCAAAGCTTTCCGAGGGTAAAACGGTTATTATGATTGCACACAGGCTTTCAACTGTTCGGAATGCGGATTGCATTTATGTAATTGCCGACGGAAAGATTGCGGAATACGGAAACAGAGCGGAACTCATAGAAAAGAAAGGCATGTTCTATAAAATGCAAAATGACTATCAATCATCCGTTAGCTGGAAAGTATCAAACGAAACGGAGGAATCGAGAAATGATTAAGCTTATTCAAAAAGCCACAGCATCGTCAAAGGACGGTGCAGCAGGGTTAATAAAAGGCATTATCGCCTGCGCCTTTCAGAATATGGCATTTATGCTGCCGACAGGACTTTTATATTATTTGGTCAAAGATTTACTCGGCGGCGATATGGGCGGAAAAACAGTTTTTTACACAGTCGGCTGCGTTATATGCTTTGCGCTTATATTAATTACAACTTGGTTTCAGTATAACAATACGTTTTTTACGACATACGAGGAAAGCGGAAAACGTAGATTAAGCTTAGCCGAAAGGCTCAGAAAGCTACCTCTTTCGTTTTTCGGCAAAAAAGACCTTGCCGACCTCACAAGTACGATTATGGCGGACTGCGAAGTTTTAGAAAAGGACTGCTCGCACTACATACCGGCGCTGTTCGGCTCGGTGATTTCCACGATAGTCATTGCGCTCGGTTTGTTTGCGTTTGACAAGGCAATGGCGCTTGCGGCACTGTGGGTAATTCCCGTATCGGTGCTGATTATTGTGCTAAGTTACAAGGTTCAAGACAGAGCGCAACAAAGGAATATGTCGGTCAAAATGGCTTGTGCAGACGGAATACAGGAATACATAGAAATATTGCGTGACCTCAAGGCAAACAATGCGGAAAGCAGTTACCTTAAAGGTTTAAGAAGTAAAATTCGTTCCGTTGAAAAAAGGGGCTTTCAAAACGGAAATAACCACCGCCGTTTTCGTAACCTCTGCCGGAATGGTGTTAAAGTTCGGCATCGCAACCGTTGCACTTGTCGGTGCATCACGGCTTGTAACCGGGAAAATAGATGTTTTAACGCTTTTTATGTTTTTGCTCGTTGCATCCCGTCTTTACGACCCGATGCAGGCGGCACTTCAAAACCTTGCGGCGGTTATTGCAATGCGGACAAATGTTGTACGAATGAACGAAATCTTAGACCACGAAATTCAGCAGGGCGGCGATACTCTCACAAACAAAGGCTGCGACAGTTACCTTCGACCATGTGGGCTTTGCCTACAAGAGCGGCGAAACGGTGCTTAGTGATGTGTCGTTCACCGCAAAACAGGGCGAGGTTACGGCGCTTGTTGGTCCGTCCGGCGGCGGAAAGACAACAGTGTCACGGCTTGCGGTCAGATTTTGGGATAATCAAAAGGGCAAAATTACTGTCGGCGGTATGGATATTTCAAAAATCGATCCCGAAAAGCTGATGACGCTTTATTCTATCGTTTTCAAGATGTAACGCTTTTTAATAACACCATTATGGAAAATATCCGACTCGGCAGAAAAGGCGCAACCGATGAGGAGGTTTTGGCGGCGGCACACCTTGCAAACTGTGATGAATTTGCCGAAAAACTCCCCGATAAATGGAATACTGATATCGGCGAAAAACGGGTGCGAATTGTCGGGCGGCGAAAGACAGCGAATTTCAATCGCCAGAGCATTTTTGAAAGACGCACCGATTATACTTTTGGACGAGGCAACGGCAAGTCTTGACGTAGAAAACGAAACCGCTATACAGACGGCTCTTTCAAGACTTATCAGGAATAAAACGGTTCTTGTCATTGCGCACAGAATGAGAACAGTTGCCGGAGCCGATAAAATAGTTGTATTATCGGACGGTGT
>ENA-OQHF01002030-OQHF01002030.1-human-gut-metagenome-genome-assembly--contig:-NODE-2030-length-10550-cov-3.540056_pt1 | contig 10550 bp, 12 predicted proteins | sample MGYA00242559_ERZ504709 | MGnify/ENA primary metagenome ERZ504709 (study PRJEB26092, sample SAMD00036203) | human gut metagenome | host: Homo sapiens | study: EMG produced TPA metagenomics assembly of...
TTCCCGTGTGAAGAGCGGCAGCCCCGCATCGGCGGTTACTGCGCAATGCAGCGGTGCGGAACTGTGGAATTTGCCTTTGCCGTGCCAGAACAGGCTGAACGTTTTGCCCTGTACCTGACAGAACGGTCGAAAAACCTGATTTCATTCCCCTCCTTTTGCGCAGGGGCTTGAGATACCAAAGCGCCCGCGAGGGTCCTTGAAAGCACACCCCGCGTGTGTCAGGAGCATAAGGTCTGCGTGCAGATACCTTGCTCCGCCTGCGGCATAAGACCTGCTTTGCAGGGATCTTGCCTCAGTGAAAAAACTGCATCAGTTTTTAGCGTCCCGTTCACCGCAAGGTGACCGGGGCGTATTTTTGTGTAAATGAAACTATAAGCCCGAGCGTCTGCGACGCTCCGGGCTTATATATTGACGAAAAAAAGTTATTTGTTCGTCACAAATTCAATTTTGACATTCATCCCCATCCCTGCGGCAAGGCGCTGCAAGGTGCGCAGAGAAGGGTTTGCATTCCCTCGTTCCAGTTTGCTGATATCGGCCTGTGCAATGCCGGTGCGCTCTGAAAGCTGTTTCTGGGTCAGACCGCTTTCCTTCCGGGCATCGATCATAGCTTGCGCAATGGTAAGCTCCGGCTGAAGAGCATCCCATTCGGCCTTAAAAGAAGGCCGCTGTAATTGTTCATTCAAATAATTCCGAAAATCACTCATGAGGAACTCTCCTTTCGATAAAAATAGTCCGCACGATATTTTTGCGCCAGTGCAATTTCCTCCGGCGGTGTTTTTTGCGTCTTTTTGACAAAGCCGTTTGTCAATATGATCTGATGCCCTACCACGAAGAAATATAAAATGCGCGTAATGTTGCTGCTTTGCTTGGCACGCAATTCAAAAATGCCATCTCCCAATGATTTGGAATAAGGCTCCCGCAGTTGTGTGCCGTTGGTTTCCAATAGGGAGATCGTGCCTAAAAGCTTTGCCAGCATTTTGTCGTCCAGTGTATCCAGAAAATCACGAACCGGGCAGCTGCCGTCTGCTTTATAATAAAAATTTACTTCAAAAGCAGACATTTTCAGCATCCTTTCCGTTTGATGGTATCCTACTATTATAATATAGGATAAAACCAATATTGTCAAGAAAATTTTTTATCACAAAATCTTCCAGAATTTTCCGCTTCCTTTTTACAGTTTCTTCATAGCTTCTTAACGAAATGAATTGTGAAAGCTGTTATACTTTTGCCATGGGAAGCGGGGCCGCAACCACTTCCCAAGTAACATGATTCCTCCTCACACCAAGGCAATATCCAAGCAAAACACCCTTCTCTGTGCGCCGCAACACGGAGAAGGGTGTTTTGTTTCTGTAAGACGCCGTAAAAATCTTTGCAAAACTTCGCTTTAGGGTTGACCCCATTTTTTTGCGGCGCTATAATAAAAAAGGATATAGCCAGTGCAGCGCCCGGCGCGGGTGCTGCGGCTGCGGAATTTACGAAAAATGGGAGGTGAACGCAGGACAATGGACCCTGATCATAGTCGAAGTAGATCCACCGATGCGGTAGATCGGACAACAAAAAGTACTGCGTTCGCCTTTTTGCATCCGGCGGCTTACTGAAAAGCCCCCGGCATAGGAAAGGCGCGGCTTTGCGTGCGCGGAAACGGCTGCTTTTGCGGCATTCCGGCACCGGGCGGCGCGTTTTTTGTTTCCCGACCTGCTGCATCCTCCGGCGCGGAGAAAGCCCTCCGTGCCGTATAGTGCCCAGAGGAGGTAGCCCATGGATATGGAAGAAAAGAAGCTGGAAACCAACACGGAACAGAACCTGCCGGTGCAGGAACTGCCTGCCGATATCCCCGCCGAGGTGCGTCAGAAGCTGGCGGAGGATCTGAACGAGGAAGCCACCGAGGACCTGAAGCAGGATATGCGGGAGGCAGAGCGGGAGGAAGCCAATGACGAAGAGGTCAAGGCAAACCCCGAGATGCTGACCAAGAGCCGTCTGCTGAAGCTGCTGATCAAAAAGCAGTACGTCAAGCTGCGTGAGGTGACCGAGGAAGAGCAGCCCGCCGACCTTGCCGAGCTGTTGGAAGAACTGGACGAGAACAACCGTCTGGTGGTGTTCCGTCTGCTGAAAAAGGAAGTTGCCACCGAAGCCTTTGCCTATATGTCCGACGAAGCCCGGGACGATCTGGTGAACGCCTTCTCGGACGTGGAGCTGGTGAGCGCCATCGAGGAGATGAGTCTGGACGATGCCGCCGACCTGCTGGAAGATATGCCCGCAGGCGTGGTCAAGCGGGTGCTGGAAAAATCCTCCCGGGAGACCCGCGAGAGCCTGAACAAGCTGCTGAACTACCCGGAAAGCTCTGCCGGCAGCCTGATGACCCCGGAATATGTGCGTCTGCGCATGGATATGACGGTGGAACAGGCCTTTGCCGCCATCCGCAAGCAGGGCGAGAACGCCGAGACCGTCTACACCTGCTATGTGGTGGAGAGCAACCGGCTGCAGGGCGTTGTCTCGGCCCGCAATCTGCTGTTGGCAGACCCCAAGACCCCCATCACGGAGATCATGGAGGACAATCTGGTCACCGTGAAGGTCACCGACGATCAGGAGTTTGTGGCGCGTGAGATGCAGCGCTACGACTTTACCGCCATGCCCGTTCTGGACAACGAGGGGATGTTCGTGGGTATCATCACCATCGATGATGCTATTGACGTTCTGACCGACGAGAGCACCGAGGATATGCAGAAGATGGCCGCCATTCTCCCGGATGACGACGCCACCACCTACTTCGGCACCAGCGTCTGGACCCACGCCAAGCAGCGCATCCCCTGGCTGCTGATCCTGATGCTGTCGGCCACCTTTACCGGCATGGTCACCACCCATTACGAGGAAGCCTTTGTCAGCCTGCCCCTGCTGGTCTCCTTCATGCCCATGCTGATGGATACCGCCGGCAACTGCGGCAACCAGATCAGCACCCTGATGGTGCGCGGTCTGGCACTGGGCGAGGTAGAGCCCGCCGACTTTATGCGGGTGCTGGCCAAGGAGCTGCGGGTGTCTGCCATCGTGGGCGCAGTGCTGGGCATCGTGAATGGCCTGCGCATCTACCTGATGTACACTTTCCTCTTCCCCGGTCAGTACGCCAACGTGATGGGCTACGCCATCGTGGTCAGCGTGTCGCTGTTCTTCAGCGTCATTCTGGCAAAGCTGGTGGGCGGTATGCTGCCGCTTGCCGCCAAAAAGCTGGGTGCCGACCCTGCCATTATGGCTACCCCCTTCATCACCACCATCGTGGACGCCTGCAGCCTGATCCTCTATTTCCAGATCGCACAGCTGGTGTTCCGCAATATGATGTAAAGAAAAAAGCAATGCCGGACGGTCTGCGGACCGCCCGGCATTTTTTGCATCCAACCCTTTGGCGCATTTGCCCAAAAGGATGGCGATATTTTATATGCTCTGTCAATTGACACACCACAGATGTGATGATGTAAAATAATAAAAGAGGTCGTTTGAGTTCCAGTACGTTGGATAGAACCTGTATTTTTGTTACCGGAGATGTATCATGAAAAAGACAAGACGCTTTGTAGCACTTTTACTGGCCGCGGTGCTGGCCTTGGCATTGTTCACCGCCTGCGGCGCAGCAGAACAACCTCAGTCTGCCATTGGCAAGGTATACGAAGATTGGTTTGTAGAGCAAATCAACAGCAAGCGGCCGGACAAACCGGTACAAAAAGTTGACGTCAAACACTCGGAGATGAGGACTGCTCTGGCGAAAATCAGCGAGGACGGGAAGTTCAAAGCCAGAGACGGCCGGGATCATGAGGCGAACGGGTACGGATTTGGGGAGAGCTGGTATTGGATGATCCTCTCAGACCCGATAGCATTGAATGTTTCGGGCGAAAGTACCGTTGAGGCAGTTAAGCTGACCCTGGAAAATCTGACGCAGTACGGACCTGTTTACTTTATTGATGAACAGCAGTTGTACCGGATCGATGAGTATGATATTGTTACCCATGTTATGGATGACAAGACCTACGTTGCGGTGTATCTCCACTTAGAGGAAGCGAAAATCTGACCCCTGCGCCGCTGCATACCCTAGTGTGCGCCGCTGCTAAGGCATAAAATATGGTTTTATAAGCCCTCTCAGGCACTTTGTCTGCCCGAGAGGGCTTATTTTTGCATCCAACCCTCTCAGTCTGCTCCCGATGGTCGCCGCAGGCGACTGAGAGGGTTCAGCCGGGATAAAAACAGTGTGGAAAATCACCGTTTGTGTCCGTTTTCCACACCGGGCTTTTCTCCCCGGCGGTTTGTGGAAAACTGCCCCGGGTAAGATTCCAGATTGGAGAAAAGCAAACCCGTAAGCCGGAGTAAACTGTAAAAACAAAAGAAAAACCTTCGACTTTCTTTTTTATAAAAGGCAGAATGCCCACATTTTTGCCCACAAATTTCCAGAATGCGGCGGCATCCATTACGACTTGTATAGGACTTTCCTCCACTGGATGTGGAAAACTATGTGGAAAAGGTGGAAAACATCGTTGGAAACTGCGCTTCTTTTTCACAAAAACGGTGGAAAACCCGGTGGAAAAAGTGAAAAGTTCATTCCAGAACGGATAGTCCATACAATTTTCGGTTGTCGTTTTGGGACTTGAAACCCGCATGAATGCTGTGCTTTTCCCGCCTTTTCCACACCCCGGCGGCTGCGGTGTGAAAAAACTGCGCGTGCAGCCTGTCTGCCGGGAAAGAAAGCACAGTTTCAACGCCTTCCGCGTGGATTTTCTTGAATGCGGGGGCCTGTCATGGTAAAATAGGGGTAACATGAAACTGGCGGGGCATCCCGCAACGGAGGCGAAACACATGAACAACTGGCTGAACAGGCTGGAGCGCAAGTATGGCCGCTACGGAATCCCGAACCTGACCAATATTCTGGTGGCGGGGCAGATCTTAGTGCTGGCCATCGAGCTGTTTGTTGACCGCACCATTTCCTTCTGGCTGGGGCTCAGCCGCAGCCTGCTGCTGCAAGGGCAGGTCTGGCGGGTGATCAGCTTTATATTCATCCCCTTTTCCGGCGGCAGCATCCTCAGCGTGGTGCTGGGCATCTACTTCACATGGTTCATCGGCACGGCGCTGGAACGGGAGTGGGGCGATTTCCGCTACACGGTGTATCTGCTGTCCGGTGTGCTGGGCACGGTGCTGGGCTGCCTGCTCACCGGCGTGACCGCCAGCACCTACTGCCTGTCCCTCTCGCTGCTGCTGGCTTTTGCCATGCTCTACCCGGAGGTGCAGCTGCTGCTCTTCTTCGTCATCCCCATCCGGGTAAAGTACTTCGGCGTTTTCGCAGCGGTGCTGTGGGTGTTCAGCTTTCTGGGCGCATCCCTGCCCGGCAAGCTGGACTACCTGTTGTCCATGCTCAACGTCTGGCTCTTCTTTGCCCCCATGGCCTACCGCTCCCTCCGCGCATGGGTGCGCCGGGAGCAGTGGAAACGGAAGAACAGGAGATAAACCCTCCCGTGAAAATGCGTTTGGAGCGCTCCGCAGAGCGCGACAAACGCGAAATTATAAATAATCTTTCCTTGAATCATGCCCAGAGCAACGCGGAGGGCATTTTAAATCGTTTTACCGTTTCACAAAAGGAGTACTCCCATCATGATGCTGGACCGCATGGAAGGCAACGCAGAACTGAAAACCAGCGTGCAGCAGATGCTGGCCACCCGGCGGCTGACCCATAGCGTTTTGCTGGTGGGCGAAGCCGGTCTTGGCACCGGCTTTGCTGCCCGCTGCATCGCCGCCGACTACCTCTACCCCGCCGGCGGTGCCGCCGCCGAAGCCCTTTTGCGGGGCGAGTGCTGCCGCGCCGTGGCAAAGGCCGGTAAGCGCGACAGCGGCACGGTGGAGACCGGCATCGTGCGGGAGGCCATCTCGGTGTCCGGTATGGGCAGCGGCGGAAAGTATCTGGTGGGTCAGGTCACCGCCATGCGCAGCGAAATTTTCAACACCAGCCTTTCCGCCGAGGGACGCGCGGTGCTTTTGTACCATGTGGAGCGCATGAATGAGGAATCTGCCAACGCTCTGCTCAAGGTCATGGAAGAGCCCCCGGAGGGGGTGCTGTTCCTGCTCACGGCGGATTCGCTGGCCAGCGTGCTGCCCACCATCCGCAGCCGCTGCGTCAGCTTTGCGGTGGCACCGGTGTCCCCTGCCGACTGCACCCGCTACTGCGCGGCGCAGGGGGTGGACAAAAAAACAGCCGCACTGTACAGTGAGCTGTTCGATGGTCATATCGGCACGGTGCTGGCGGTCGCCCGGGACGAAGCCCGCGCCGCACAGGTGGAAAAGGCGCTGGAGCTTGCCCGCGCCGCTGCCACCCGGGATAGCTACACCGCCGCTGTGCTGCTTGCCGCCTACGAAAAGGACAAGGCGACGGCTTCTGCCCTGCTGACCGATTTCCGCGCCGTGGCAGCGGCGGGACTGCGCAGCAGCCCCCGCGCCCCGGTGCAGGGCACACAGGCGCGGCAGGCGGTACGTCTGGCAGACGCCGCATTGCAGCGGCTGGGCGCACAGGTGAACCCCAAGGTGGTGCTCTCGGTGTTCGCGGCAAAGCTGCGCACCGTTTAAAAAATAACGCAACAACAAGAAACCCCTCCGGCGCTTGCGGTACACCGGAGGGGCTTCTTGTTTGGGGTATTGCTTTGGTGTGAGGAGGAATCATGTGCGGGGAAGTGGTTGCGGCCCCACTGTCCCTGCAAGATACAGTATACCCGATTTTACGAAAAAAGTCATTACATTTCTGTGAAAAATCAAAAAAGTTCTTGAAACTTTGTACCGCACTGCGAAAAAAATACAAAATGAAACGTTTGAGGAAGCCCTCACCCGTTTTTCATCTGCTCTGCGTGCAGCTTTCCGTGCTCTACATAATGCGCGGCGTTGTGCAGGTTGGCTTCCACCTGCGCGGCACTCACCTGCTTGATGACCCGGGCGGGCACGCCCACCGCCACCGAGTTGTCCGGGATGACCATACCTTCCGGCACCAGCGCCCCTGCCCCGATGATGCAGTTTTTGCCTACCACGCAGTGGTTCAGCAATGTGGCGTGCATCCCGATGAGGCTGCCGTCCCCTACGGTGCAGCCGTGCACCAGTGCGCAGTGCCCTACCGTGACGTTTTCGCCAAGGGTCACGCAGCCGCCGATGTCGCAGTGCAGCACTGCGTTGTCCTGTACGTTGCTGTTTTTGCCGATGGTCAACGTGCCGTCATCCCCGCGCAGCACCGCGCCGTACCAGACGGTGGAACCGGGCTTTAAAACCACATCTCCCTGCACAGTGGCGCTGGGGGCTACAAAGGCTGCGCCCTCATCGCGGGGCGTTTTTCCACAAAAGGATAAGAACATTGTTAAAAACCACCTTTCTCTTTTGGTTCTTTTATGGTATTCTTATAAGTAAGGAACAAAAATGTGCGCGCCGGTTTTGCCGGAGCGGGATTCAAGGGGGTACCTTCATGCTTCACAACACGTTCTGCCGCCGGTTGGCGGCTCTGGTGCTCACATTGGCAGTGGCTCTTTCGGCAGTGCTGCCGGTATTTGCAGTATACCCCATGCCCATCCAGACTGCAACCGAGACTGAGGCGGTGTATCTGTTCAACGCGGACACCGGCAAGACGATCCTGAGCCAGAACGCAGACCAGCAGAAATATGTGGCCAGCCTGACCAAGCTGATGACCGCCCTGCTGCTGGTGGAAAGCGGCAAGGACCTGAACGGTGAAGTGACCGTGCCCACCGATTTAACGCAGGAGTTCAAGGATATCCAGAACGCCAACGGCACCACCATAGGGCTGCGCATCGGCGAGACCGTGCGCCGCATCGACCTGCTGAACGCCATGCTCATCGTCAGCGCCAACGACGCCGCCAGCGTCATTGCGTGGGACGTGGGGGCAGCGTGGTGGGCTTTGTGCAGCAGATGAACGCCCGGGCGGCAGAGCTGGGCTGCACCGGCACGAACTTTACCTGTGCCCACGGCCTGTTTGACTACGGCAACGTGTCCACTGCGCAGGATCTGGCAAAGATCGTTGCCGCCTGCGCGGAAAACCAGACCTTTGCACAGGTGGCGGGCACCGCCAGCTATGTGATGCCGGCCACCAATCTGCGCAAGGCAGAGCACACCATCAGCAGCTCCAACAGCCTGATGAACAGCGAAAGCGCCAACTACCGGGAGTATGTCAAGTGGGTCAAGGGCGGTTTTACCACGCTGGCAGGCCGCTGCATCGTGGCCTTTGCCCAGCAGGACGGTCACAGCTACGGGCTGGTGATCCTTGGCTGCGACACGCTGGATCACCTGTTTACCGCGTGTGACGACCTGTTTGACTGGGCCTTTGCCAGCTTTGCCGACCGGCCGCTGGTGGACACCCAGACCGTGGTGACCACCGTGGACCTGACCAAATGCCGCACCCATCCGGAGGTGGAACTGTATGCGGCTGCTCCGGTCAGCGGCTACGGTCACGCGGACGACAAGGTGAGCTATTCCTTTGACCTGCCCGAAAGCGTGTCGGCCACCGTGAAAAACGGCCAGAAGCTGGGCACCGCCACGGTGTATCTGGACGGCTACGAGGTAGGCCAGGTGGATCTGGTGACCCATCAGGAGTACGTCTCCGACTTCCGCACCGACAGCCGGTCCACCCTGCTGCTGTTGGCCGCACTGGCGGTCATCCTGCTCGTGCTGAGCGTTGTCACGCTGGCATGCGGCGGCGGTTCCCTCAACTTGAACCGGCGGCGCAGGATGAAGCGGAGAAGATAAGCCGAACGATAAGAGCCGCTGCTGCACATCCTCCGTGCAGCAGCGGCTCTTTTTGCATATTACACCGCGCCGTAGATGCCGTGCACCGATACTTCGCCGGTGAACACATGCACTTCGCCGCTGTCGGTGCGCACCACAAGGCGTCCTTCCTCGTCCACGTCGATGGCCTCCCCGGCGCCCTGCCCGCCCTCCGGCAGGTCAAAGGTGACCCGGCGGCCCAGATTGACGCAGGCGGCCTTGTACTCCTCCCGGAAGGGCGCAAAGCCGTCCCGGGCAAAGGTGTACAGGTTGCGGTCAAAGCCAAAATCGGTCAGCCCCTCTGCCAGCCATGCGGGGTCGGTGGCAAGATCCACCGCAGCGCCCTGCAAGGCCAGCGAGGTGCCGTGGGGCAGGTCGGCGGCGTCAAAATAGCTCTGGGGCTGGGCAAGGTTGATGCCGATGCCGCACAGGATGCCGCGCCCCTGCTGCTGGTAGCCGTAGCTTACGCTCTCGCACAGGATGCCCACGATCTTTTTACCGTTCAGCAAAAGGTCGTTGGGCCACTTGATCTGGCAGTCCACGCCGTAGCGCAGCTGCAGCTGGCGGCGCACCGCAAGGCTTGCCAGCAGCGGCAGGGTGGCAGGCTGTGCTAGCGGCTCCTTGATGGCCACCGTGTAGTACAGCGCCTTGCCCTCGGCGTTTACCCAGCTGCGGCCAAGCCGCCCGCGTCCGGCGGTCTGGTTTTCGGTATATACCGCAGCCACCGGGCCGAACTCCTCAAAATGCTCTTTTACATAGGCGTTGGTGCTGCCGCATTCCGGCAGATAGCGCACCTCGTTGATGCTCATTGCTTGGGTACCTCTTTGTGCTCATAGGCGGTCACTGCGCCGTTTTCCAGCGTCAGCAGACCGTAGGTGTCCGGGCCGGTGTAGCAGCGCCCGCAGGAGCCGGGGTTGAACAAAAATACATTGCCCCGCTGCTCCGCGTGGGGAATATGGGAATGGCCGAACAGCGCCACCTCTGCCCCGCGGGCTGCGGCAGCATCTGCAAGCGTGTCCAGATCGTATTTTACACCGTACATGTGACCGTGCGTATAGAAAACCACCGTCTGATCGAAGCCCGCCAAGCCGTCCAGCGGCTCCAGCGCACCGTAATCGCAGTTGCCGGCCACGGAGTACACCCGCAGATGAGGGAAAAAGGCCAGCGCCTGTTCCAGATCCCGCAGGCCGTCCCCCAAAAAGATCACAGCATCCACGTTGTTCTGCTCTTTGTTCAAAATGCGCTTAATGGCGTCACGCGCGCCGTGGCTGTCGCTCAGGACCAGTAGTTTTGTCACGGAAAAATATCCTCCTCTATACTCATTCGGTAGCCTGCTGCAACAACAGCAGCTGCTTGTAAACTTCGCTCTTGGAATAGGCTGTGCCCTGTGCAGCAGTCTTGGCGGCGGCAGAAGCGCTGAAGCCCTCAATGGTCAGCGCAAAAGCGCGCTGCGCCGCCTGTTCCAGGGTCAGCTCCTCTTCCTCGGCGGCACCGGCGGGCGCACCCGCCATCACCAGTACATACTCGCCCCGGGGCTCGGCGGCGCGGTAGTGCTCCACGGCTTCGCCCAGAGTGGTTTTCCAGATCTCCTCGTGGAGCTTGGTCAGCTCCCGGCACAGGGTAATGCTGCGGTCTGCGCCAAAGGCGGCGGTCAGATCGTCCAGCGTGGTGCGCAGCTTGTGGGGCGCTTCGTAAAGATGACGGTGCGCTTTTCCTGCAAAAGCTCGGCCAGACGCTCCTTTTCTGCTTGCGGTTCACCGGCAGAAAGCCCTCGAACA
>ENA-OQHF01002036-OQHF01002036.1-human-gut-metagenome-genome-assembly--contig:-NODE-2036-length-10520-cov-2.747137_pt1 | contig 10520 bp, 11 predicted proteins | sample MGYA00242559_ERZ504709 | MGnify/ENA primary metagenome ERZ504709 (study PRJEB26092, sample SAMD00036203) | human gut metagenome | host: Homo sapiens | study: EMG produced TPA metagenomics assembly of...
CAAACACCCGGCTATCGCAAATTTGAGCGACGCGAAAAAGGTGAGCCAGACGGACAAATAAGGAGGCTCCGTATGCTGAAGAACATTCCGCCTATCCTTAGCCCGGAACTTCTGAAAGTCCTCTGCGAGATGGGACATGGAGACGAAATCATTCTCGCAGACGGAAACTTCCCGGCTGAAAGCATCGGCAAAGATGCCATTGTGATTCGTGCAGACGGGCACGGAACCGTAGAACTGCTGGAGGCCATCCTGCAATTTCTGCCGTTGGACCAGTATGTGGAGAAGCCTGTCGCGCTGATGAAAGTGGTAGATGGCGATCCGTGCAAGCCGACTATCTGGGATAGCTATAAACAGAAGTTGAACGAAAGCGGCAATGACCCGGCTAAAATTTGAAATGGTGGAGCGCTTTGCATTTTATGAGCGCGCACGCCATGCCTATGCGAGTTATCGCCACCGGGGAAAGCGCAATCTATGCCAACGTACTTTGAAGAAGGGCGTGGTGCAATGAGTAACACAGCAACTGTGCTGGCCTTCGACTTTGGCGCTTCCAGTGGACGTGCGATTCGGGCCGTGTACGATGGCCAAAACCTCAACTACGAGGAAATCCATCGCTTTGAAAATATTCCCATCGAAAAGGACGGTCATCTCTGGCTGGGATAGTGGAAACACTGCTGAAGGAAATTCACACGGCTATTCAAAAGGCGGGTACATTTGACAGCTTAGGGATTTGATACATGGGGTGTAGATTTCGGCTTACTGGATACGGACGGTCATCTGCTGGCAAACCCTGTTCATTACCGCGATGCCCGAACGAATGGCAAACCGGAACAGGCCGCTGCCCGTATGCCTGCAGAAGAATTGTATGCCCATACCGGCAATCAAATCATGGTAATCAATACTTTGTTCCAGTTGCTGGCTCTGCGTGAGCAGGACCCGGAACTGCTGCAAAAGGCTGCGCAGATCCTTTTTATGCCGGATTTGTTTGCGGCTCTGTTGGGAGCCGAGCCGGTCTGCGAGCGCAGCATTGCGTCCACCAGCCAGATGCTGGACCCCCGCACAGGGCAGTGGAGCAGAGAAGTGCTGGCCGCCTACGGCTTGCCGGAAAACCGCTTCGCACCCATTGTTTCCAGCGGCACAGTGACAGGTACACTTGCAAACGGTGCGAAAATCATTGCGGTGGCAGGGCATGATACACAATGCGCCTCGGCCGCTATGCCGTGTGCCGAGGAGGATGCCGAACATACGGCATTTCTCTCCTGCGGCACATGGAGCCTGCTGGGAACGGAATTGGAGGCCCCGATTCTGACGGCGGATAGCTGCCAAAGCGGGCTGTCCAATGAACTCGGTGCAAACGGGAAAATCAATTATCTGAAAAATATCATCGGTCTTTGGCTGATTCAGGAAAGCCGCCGTGAGTACAAGCGCCGCGGGCAGGCATATTCTTTCGCGGAGCTGGAGCAACAGGCACTTGCCGCCGAACCGCTGCGCAGTTTTATTGACCCGGATGCCCCGGAATTTGTTGCCCCCGGCGACCTGCCGGGCAGAATACAGGAAATTTTGCCGCAAAAACCGGCCAGCCCGTCCCGGAAACGGTGGGAGCCGTAATGCGCTGCATTTATGAGAGCCTTGCTCTGAAATATCGCTATGCGATAGAGCAGCTCTCCGCTGTAACAGGTCGAGCATTTACGACCCTGCACGTTTTGGGCGGCGGTACAAAAGACCGTCTGCTTTGCCAGATGACGGCAGACTGCTGCGGCCTTACGGTAAAGGCAGGCCCGGTGGAAGCTACGGCGCTCGGCAACATTATGATTCAGTTGAAAGCCTTGGGGTTGCTGGACTCCATCACACAAGGACGCCGGCTGATTGCGGAGACAGAGGTCATTAAAACATATACCCCAAGCACACAGAACTATGCGGAATGGAACGCCGCTTATGATCGTTTCAAAACCCTATTATAATAAGGAAGGTGCAACTATGCTGTATCCTAAAATTGGTATCCGCCCTGTCATCGATGGACGCTGGGGCGGTGTCCGTGAAAGCCTGGAAAATCAGACGATGCGCATGGCAGAAAATGCCGCCAAGCTGATTTCGGAGAATCTCAAGTACCCCGATGGTACGCCGGTGCAGTGCGTGATCGGCTGTACGACGATTGGCGGCGGTGCCGAGGCGGCCCGTGTGGCAGAGCAGTTCTCTACCCAGAATGTTACGGCAACGCTGTCTGTGACCCCTTGCTGGTGCTACGGCACCGAGACGTTCGATATGGATCCCAACACCATCAAGGCAGTCTGGGGCTTCAATGGCACCGAGCGCCCCGGCGCGGTGTATCTGGCTGCGGTTCTGGCAGCACACGCCCAGCGCGGTCTGCCTGCTTTCTCCATTTATGGCCATGACGTGCAGGAAGCCAACGATGATACGATTCCCGATGACGTGGCCGAGAAAATCCTGCGCTTTGCCCGTGGTGCTGTTGCCGCAGGCTGGATGAAGAACAAAGCCTACGTCAATATTGGCGCTGTGACCATGGGGAATTGCCGGCAGCTTCTGCGATGCAGGTGTTCTGCAAAAGTATTTCGGCATCCGCGCCGAGTGGGTAGACGAGGTCGAGATCCTGCGCCGTATTTCCATCGGTATCTATGACCACGACGAATATGAAAATGGCGCTGGCATGGGTGCGCGAGAACTGCAAAGAGGGCCTTTGATAAGAACCTCGGTAGAACCTGCCGCCTGTCATCACGAAGTCGAAGATCGTTCCGGCAGACAAAGATTGGGAGTTTATCGTCAAGATGACCCTGATCATCCGTGACATTCTATACGGCAATCCGCGTCTGGACGAGATGGGCTGGCATGAAGAAGCACTCGGTCGCAACGCTGTGGTCGGCGGCTTCCAGGGTCAGCGGCAGTGGACGGACTGGCTGCCGAACGCTGACTTCACCGAAGCTATTATGGCTTCTACCTTTGACTGGAATGGTCCGAAAGCCCCGACCCCGTTCGCTACCGAGAATGACACCTGCAACGGCATTGCCATGATGCTGGGCAGCCTTGTTTCCGGCTCTGCACCGTGCTTCCATGACGTGCGCACCTACTGGAGCCCTGAAGCCTGCGAGCGTGTGACTGGGCAGAAGCCTGACGGCGTTTCCGCCAACGGCTTTATTCACCTCATCAATTCCGGCGCAACGGCTCTGGATGGCTCCAGTGCCTGCGTGAATGCCGAAGGCAACCACGTGATGAAGTCGTTCTGTGAGATGCCTGATGCGGACATCAAGGCATGCTTGAACGCCACCGATTGGTGCCGTGCGGACTATGAATATTTTCGCGGCGGATATTCCAGCCACTTCCGCTGCAAGGCAAAGATGCCTGTCACGATGCTGCGCTTCAACATTGTGGAGGGCATTGGCCCCGTCCTGCAAATTGCCGAGGGTTGGACGGCTGATTTGCCCGATGAGATCCACAACACCATCGACAAGCGCACCGACCCGACTTGGCCGACTACGTGGTTCTGCCCGCGCCTGACTGGGCAGGGGGCGTTCACCGATGTGTACAGCGTTATGGCAAACTGGGGCGCCAACCATGGCGTGACCGTTTACGGCCATGTGGGTGCTGACCTCATTACGCTCGCCAGCATGCTGCGCATCCCCTGTTACGATGCACAATGTCCCTGCCGAGAAGGTCTATCGCCCTCACGCATGGGCCAACTTCGGCACGCAGAATCAGCAAGCAGCGGATTATCATATAGATAAAAATATAAAGGGGCATAGATAGTAAGGAATGTGCTTATTGTGGTTAATAAGAAGCAGTTTTTGTTGTGATATGATTGGTATAGCTGTATATATCGGAATTAGAGCACTCACTGCACGGATAAATTAGACTACCTCGAAGGCCGTCTTTTTTCAATAAAGCCTTAAAATGTAAAAAACTTTTTTACATTTTCGGTTGATTTCCTGAAGCCGATAGTATATAATAATAGCAGAAGGGAGAGATGAAAAGTGCGTTTTGATGAACTTTTTGAAATGAGAAAACTGACAGGGACAAAATTAAAGGACTATATTCGCAGCAATGGATTCTCAAAGGTATCGTTCTGTAAGAAAACAGAAATTTCTCGCCCTACTTTAGATAAGATTTTGAATGGCGAGATAGATAGTAAAAGTACATTCGATAAGCATTTGAATAAAATTCTTACCAGTTTGAGCATTGACCCGGATACTTTGATGGGATTTTCACAGAGAGTGCAAAGTGTAGATGTCGTGTACTCACAGAATGCGCCGATAGATTATCAGATGAATGATAAGGCAAAGATGGAGTACGATCTGTTGCAGGATATTCTAAACCTTTGCAGTGTTTATTATTAAAGGCGGAAGGCTATGAGTGAGCGAATTACAGCAGCCAACTTAGATGAGGTTATCAAAAGGAACGAAGTTATTGAGGAACAGATGAAGCAGAGTGCTTCGCTTATCTGGTCAAAATATAATCCGATGCAGATAAATTCTCCGATACAGTTGGCATTACAGATTTTAAGACCGCATGGTTTGATACAGCTGCCGATTGATAATCGCTATTTAAGCGGAGCGATTTTTGTTCGGGATGGAAAACGAATCCCATTGATAAATACGGCACTTCCGAGAGCAAATCAGTATTTTACTGCATGGCATGAAATTTATCATCTATTGTTTGATGAAGTTTCTTTTGACCATTTAATTGAATCCGAAATCCTGATGGAAGAACGAAAAGCAGAATACTTTGCTGCGCTTATGCTTCTGGGAAACCTTATGCCGTACTTTGAGGTCTTAAAGGATATGGAGTTCCAAGCAAAAGCGTTTCAGTGCATGAACGCTTTCCAAGCTCCCTATAAGGCGGTGCTGATTTCTCTGTATGAAAGTGCAGTAAAGAATGGGAACACGGCTATTGCGGAAGAAGTTAAGGAAAACTTTGATGTGCAGGTTGAAGATATTGCACAGAGATTCCGCGATTTGGGATTGGATGATTCCCTTGTACGGCCTTCGTATGTAGTAAATGTAAGTCCGCTGCAAGAGAAAATCAATAAGACGATTCGCAATGAGCCGGAAGTGGAATACCATAAAGACAATGAAGCATTTCTGAAAACGGTTCTAAGTGAATTTAAAATGCTGACGGGAGAGGCCGATGCTTAATATACCAGAGTATAAAGAATATGCTGGGGAAACCAAAATAGCACTTATGGATAACTCATCACTGGCATTTATGCACGAGCTGAGCCAGAGAAGTTATCCATCTGATAGAATCCTCGGAGTATACGATTTGATTCTTATCCCGAAGTGGGTAATGGAAGAAATTGAGGATTCTACATACAGAAGCACCTATGTTGAACAGCTTCAAGCACAAGGGTATCCTATTCGTTGGATTGATGAAACAAAGTATGGTACTTTTGTCAATGATGAAGATGTGAACCTGTACTACATCGTTGAAGCTGCGGTGTCGCGTGTGTCAGAGTTGATGCGCTTTCTTCGTAGGAAAGTAAAAACCGAAGACCTGATTGACTTGCCTTCCGCAGAAGAATGGATGAACCGGCTGTACGATGAATGGCCGATCCATGGAAGAACGCTGTCAACGGGTCGCGTTCTAAAAAAGAACGCAGGAGAAATCTCATTGACGATTCTTGCTGAAGTATTCGCGTGGTATCACGATGAAGTGGACAGTCTGACAATCTATACGCAGGATACGGATGCGCATGAGTTCCAAACGAATGCAGAACGGATGCTGACGGGAAAATCTGAATTTACTCCTGCGCTTGATTCTCCGATTTCGGTGGCCTTTAAGTCAAACGACTTTATTTTGTGCCAGATGTATCGTGAGGGAGCCTTAACTTTGGATGAGGTGCGGCAGCTTCGCCGCGATGATAGAAAATTGACTTATACACGTCAGCAAGCTGATAAGTCAATCATTTGCCGTAAAGAAGTCGTAACGAAAGATCAGTTCATTGATTTGATTCAAGACGCGACAGTTCAAATCCTGTTTTGACAAGAATATTATGGCATAAGATCAGCCCCGATTCTTCTAATGGAAGATCGGGGCTGATTTTTCACGTTATTTTATAAGGAATGTGCAGGACGATGGGCTACTTACAGTGATTTTTGACTTTGCATATCCGATTAGTTGATATCGATTCATGATGATTTTGAAAACCGAGGAAAGAACAATAAAGGATAACTACTTATTATACGGTGAACAGATGGAAAACATACTGGACTTTTTTCGGGAAAATGAAGAAGCTTTTATTGTATATGTCGTAGAACAGCGATTTGCGACAGGTCGAGGTCTCGATTACTTTAAGTCATTCAAAGGAAAGCCAAATCTGATTGACTCTAATATAAAAATTCGAAAGGCTTCTACGCCACATTATCTTTTGGATTTAGTCGTCACGTTCCATCTATTGGCACAGTAATCGGAACGTGCTTTGGCGGACAAGTTACAGCTCTTAATATTGCAGATGTTATTTGTGCCCTTAGTAAACTTTTTTCAGTTGAGTCGCATCAAGCTGCAGGACCTGATGTCATCGATCCTATCATTATTGAGGAAGGAAATGTATTTTCACGTTACTTGACTCAACTAGTTAACTTACATAAAGAAAGCATTCTACGCCCAACAATAATAGTCATACTTCGGGACAACGATTTTGAGCGTGCAAAGAAGATATTGTCTGAATGCCCCGATGGGACTTGCTTAAAACTGATACGGAATAGTGGAGAAAGTACGATATATCGTGTAGTTAATAGTGGCGCAGAGAACGTTGATGATTTCATAGATTCCTATTCGCGGCAATGCTTTAATACCTGTTCAAATACAAAAAGAGATATTTTATTGAATGAAGTCTGGCAGCAACAATCTATTGTACATCGCTTTGCGCCATCTCTGATGAAAGAGCGTGCAAGCTTAGTATGCGATGAGAAGAAAATCGTAAGAGATGATATTACGGATATGATTCAATCTCTGCGGATATATCCGTATAAAATGAAGGCGAGCGAAAACTCTGTGAAACCTTTTTAGTAACAGCATTGCTCAACCAGATTTTTTGTCATGACAATGGTGGCACTTCCATACTTGATGCATTAGATTATGCAAGAGATGTTGGAAATCCATTGCTTCTCGCGCAAGTATACCGATATGCGCATTTTATTCCAAATATAAAGCATGACGAAGAAATTGATCTTTTAAAACAAGCAAAACATACTCTTGAAAAGAATCAGATGATGGATCAAGCTATATACTGTCAAAACAATATACTGGTAAGGCAGTTCGAAACAGATAATGTATCTATTCGTGCTTTTCGAGAATTAAAACAGCAGGCCACATACGATGTTCCAGGATTAGTCGGTATGTCCCACATATATAATAATGTGGGGGTCGCTCAGCTTATGTGTGGATTTCCTGAAGATGCTATTACGTCATTTGATGCCGGATTAGACTATGCGCGTTCTGAAGAGAGAGTAGTTCAACGCCTTGCTCTTCTTACAAACCGATTGATAGCATATTCCTATAATTATATAAAGATTCCAGAAGAAGACTTCTATCGAATCCTCAACTTAATCCGCGATGGAATGATGCGACTCAACCTTCCGTTCCTATCTGCTCGGTATGTCATGAATACCATCGTAGTTGCATACAGACAATCCCCGGATTTCGGCAAGTTTTTGCTCGAAAGGTACGGAGTCTATAACTTAGTGCAACAAGCTTTTGATTCAAACAAATTTGGAACCGGGCAGCTATTTCTGCAAATAAGTCGTATGAAAGAATGCGATATTCTTAAAAAGGTAACAATTTCATCAACGCTAACATCTGTAACAGGAATGCAAAAGCGATTCATTGAAGATACGGGGTTTAATCCTGTGTTTTTTAGTACTTGGATATGATTATATGTAGTATGCAAGGAGTGTTGTTGCCAAAACAAACGTATGAACATCCATTTGGGGATAATTGCTATCCAGAAGGCGCAAAAGTTTCGCCTGTGAAGGACTATCTCTGAAACCTGCATAGGAAAATCCAAAACTATTGTTTGTATTAACTGTCGGCATGACATTTATTTCGACAAAATACAAATTTCTGTCTGATATTGGACTAGAAAGAATTGCATCAATATCATTGTAGTTGCTTACCATAATACGTGCATCTATTCGGCAAAAGGTTTTTACCCCTATAATGCGAATTAGTTCTATATATTTTTCTTTCAGAGAATCGCACAGATCGTAAACAAGCTCTCGTTGATATCCGATTTTTTCTTCTTTAGCGGTTTCCCCAAAGAACCAGTTTATATCCTGATTCTTAGGCACATAAACTATAGTAGGAAGAAAATCGAAATTTTCTGTAAGTGGATTAAATATAGCTGGTGTCGTTATATCGAATCCCTTTATGAATTTTTGATATATTCCTTTTTGGGCGGTAGGGCATTTGCCTCTAACAACGCCCAAGCTACTTCCCCAATTTAAAGGGCGGAAAATGCCATTTGGATCACTTGCTTCGCATGTCGGGGAAACAAGCAATCCACATCCTTTTGCAAGCAAATTTGAGTGATACTTATTTTCCCCAGCTAAAACAGAAAAACTCCCGCATGGGATACATGGTATTCCCAAAAAAGCACATGTTGAGGGGACAATGGCCATCGGATCTAAATCTGTGCTTCCGCAGTTTAAATTGATAACAAAATCAATGTGTGGAAGTGTGTTGGAGAAAGCTTTCTCCACAAATGTTCTTACATCTAAAATAAAAGGTCGACATCCGACATTTGCAATGGCATTAAGCCATTTGGAAATAATATCTCCTTTCCATATATGGTAATGTGCAAACCCAGCCGCCTGCTCTCCCTCAAAGATGTACACAATAGCAACAGTAAGCCCTTTGATTCTATCCAATGAGTTTTGAAATTCAAGATTGTTCATATAGATTTCTCCATTAAGCAAAGATAATAAGTAGTTATCCTTTATTGTCTAACAGTAGTAAAATGTAGGAACAACACATCCCTACGTAAAAGTATGTGTGATGGTGATTTGAAAAATAAGTAGTAATACAAAAGCTACCACAAAGAGTGGGGGAGTGTAAGCTAAAGAGACATGGACAAAGAACGAACTGAGAAAAACGGATACTTATTTATAACTCTATTATACACTTGATTGCAATAAAATCTCAATAGGGAAATTAAAATTCGATTTTCAGGGTATTTCTCGGATGCATAGTTGTCAATATACGTTTTTGCTGCTCAAAGCTGGCATGAACATATCGTTCGGTTGTTTTGACAGAACTATGACCTAAGATTTCTTTTACTTCGTAAATATTTCCGCACTGTTCCCAAAGGTAAGTGGCGAACGAGTGCCGGAACATGTGAGGAGTATAATGGGCTGCATCCGTGGGGGTATAACGGCAAATAATTCGCCGGACAGATTGTTCTGATAGGCGATGCTTATCTCGATTCAAAAAGAAATAAGGATCGGGAGAGTCAATTGTGGTGCGCAGAGCGGAGTATGAAGCCAATGCACTTATTACTGGAGGCGAGGAAATATAAATGCAGCGCTCTTTACTGCCCTTGCCTTTGATTAGGACGACTTGATTCTGCAAATTCAAATTTTCACAAGTAATAGAACAAAGTTCAGAAACCCGGACACCGGTGGCAAACAGCAATTCCAAGACGGCAACATCCCTCATTGAGACGAAGTAATGATTATTCGATTGTGACTCGCGCAAGTCAGAATATGCCGCAGAGAAAATACGACTAAGGGTATAATTATCAATAGTACGAGGTAAAAGTCGTTCTTGTCGCAAATGAACTTGCAGCTTTTCAAAGGGACTGTGCTCAAGATATTCCTTATATATAAGGTATTGGTAAAACGATTTTATGGCAGCTATTTTTCGCTTCACAGTAGATGTTTTATACGTCTTTGCCAAATGCTCAATGTACAACTCTATGTGTGTGCTTGATACGCAGGTATCATAGGGAAAAAACCAAGAAAAGAACTGCATCAAATCAATACGATATGCTTTCAAGGTCTTATTGTTTAGATTTTTTTGATATTTGCAGTAACAGATGTAAGACTCAAGGTGATTTCTTTCAAGCATTATAAATTCCTCATTTCTATATTGATGTGAAATAATTATACAATATTATATAGATAAGCGGAAAATATAAGGCGGCGAAAATAGTGAGATTGTATTTGGTGTAATTGGTCTTTTGTGTTTTTATTTGACAAGCTATAAAATCAAAAGGAAAACACTACACAAAAGAGAAAAATTGAATTCAAGGAAATAGCAATTATAATGTATACTAAAACCCATCAATTGTACGTTCGACTAGCATGGGAACAAAAATGGACATCACAACCAACCATACGGCCGCAATAGCTTGAATAAGATTGTCGGGCAACCCAATAAGGATGTCAGGGAACCATACAAATGCAGGGGCAACAAGACACCGTATAAGGTAACCGATGAATTCGCCGATACTGAATACACCTAAATAATCAATTGGTTTATAAGGGTCCCCGTTTACGCCGTGTGTAGCCATCGAC
>ENA-OQHF01002038-OQHF01002038.1-human-gut-metagenome-genome-assembly--contig:-NODE-2038-length-10519-cov-4.601809_pt1 | contig 10519 bp, 9 predicted proteins | sample MGYA00242559_ERZ504709 | MGnify/ENA primary metagenome ERZ504709 (study PRJEB26092, sample SAMD00036203) | human gut metagenome | host: Homo sapiens | study: EMG produced TPA metagenomics assembly of...
ATTACATAAACCAAAAGGAATCCTAACACATGACTTTAGAAGAAGAATACCGTCTATCCTGCTATGAGGAACTGACGACTCTTGGAAATCACAATCATATATATTTAGTTAAACATAAACTGTCTGGTGAAATTTTCGTTAAGAAAGTTTTATCCAGATTTTCTTTGGATGTTTATAAACAGTTGAGGGACTTACAAATCTCCGGAATTCCAAAAATTCATGACCTGATCCTTGAAAATGATTCTTTGATCCTGATTGAAGATATATTCATGGACAAACTTTGGAACAGTTGCTTGAGGAACAGACAACACTGGTCTATTCGGATGCTCTTGCGATCATGCGTAAGCTTTGTGATGTGTTAAAATCACTTCATGCTCTGACTCCACCAATCATTCATCGTGATCTGAAATTGTCGAACATCATTTTGACCAGTGAAAATCTTGTCTATATCGTGGATTTCGATACTGCCAGATATTATGAATCTGGGCAGGAACAAGATACCGAATTGCTTGGGACCAAAGAATATGCCCCTCCAGAACAGTATGGATTTGGGCAGTCTGATGCCCGATCTGATATTTATGCATTGGGAATTATTTTTAACCGCTTATTGACAGGAGAATATCCAAAACATCAATTGGCTGATAACAGATATCGTTCCGTCATTTCAAAATGTATTCGATGGAATCCTGAGGAACGTTTCCAGACAGTTGAGGAACTTAAGACAGCTTTACACGATAATATTTCCTCTGACATTGGAAAACCTGGATTTACGCTTTCTTCGATACATTCTGATATTCCTGGATTTCGTACTGGAAAGCTGTGGAAAATGATCTTGGCATTCTTCGGGTATCTCTCTTTTCTTTACTGCAGTATGACTTCAGATTTCACAAATGCAAAAACCGGACTTCCTCTAACTGGACTACAACTATGGCATGAACGCTTTTTTTGTATTTCTGATGCTGCTCAGCCTTATTTTTTATAATTTTAACTACAAAAATATCCGAACCAGATCTTTTCTGGGTCATTCTCTCCCTTTTGTACTTCGAATTGTTCTACAGTGTCTGATTTCTTTGGGGATTTTGGTCATTCTTATAATCTTTATGCTGCTGATCGAAGAAATCATATGGTAGGTTCTTTATCGCTCGCAGTAAAAATTTACGCTGTCAGCGAAACATTTCTATATGAATATTTGCTACTCTTATTATTGTTCATATAGAAGGGAGGAATTAAATATGAAAACTTGGAAATTAGTTTCTGGAATCATCTCAATTGTACTTTTTGCTTTTGTTATGTTTCAGTCTTGTGCTGCTGGAATTTCAAATTCTTTAGCAGAAAATGGGGAAAGTGGCGGTTCTGCCGGATTGATCGTTGCGATCATTTTATTGGCTGGTGGAATTGTTTCTATTGCTACAAGAAATGGTTCAAAAGGTGGTAATATCGCATTGATCGTTTTATTTGCACTTGGTGCATTTTGCGGATTTACTATGGCAGGAAGTTATGCAGATTTAAATGTATGGGCTGCCTGGTGTCTGATCTGTGCTGTATTTGCAGCAGTTTCCTTAAAGAAGGGGCAATGATCGTTTATTATAAGCACAAAGAGAGAAAGGATATTTACATATGCAGGATCAATTAACTGATCATTTAGATCAACAATTAAAATCTACTTCTTTGGAGAATTTTTCGGATTATCTTAAGAATCTTCAGCAGTTACCAAGCCTGCAGGATTTTTTCTCTGTTTATATTGCAAAGCATGACCTGAAAATTTCGCAGATCATCAAAAACAGTGGGATATCACAAAGCTATGCCCATGAAATCTTAAATGGAACGAAGCCTCATCCTTCCAGAGATTATCTGCTTGCTTTGTGTCTTGGGGCTCACATGGATCTAAAAACCACGCAACATGCTCTGCGAATCGCACAACTCGGTGAACTTTATGCAAAAGTTCCAAGAGATGCAGCGATCATGATGCATATCAATAATGAAAAATGGAATCTCATTGATATTAATAATCTTTTCTGGAAGAACATGGTCTTAATGTGATTTCACTTTCAAAGAAAATTTCATAAATATAGCAAAAAAATCAGCTGTAAAACTTTCTACAGCTGATCTTTTTTATATTTTCTTCGTTATATGAAATTATCTTTTTTCAACACCTAAAGTAACTTTCTCACCATTGATGTTCCATTCTTTTTCATATCCAGCAACTTCTCCAGCTTTTCACTTCATCTGCTAAAACATCTCCAGCGATCGCTGCTTCGTTTCTTCCGATGATGTCTGCGGCTTTGTCTGATCCTTTGTAAGAGAATGTGATATGATCTGTTACTTCGAATCCTGCTTCTTTTCTCATAGACTGGATCTTGCTGACTACTTCACGGACGAATCCTTCTTCTAACAGTTCTTCGGATAAGTTTGTATCAAGTACAACTGTCACTCCGTTGTCTGCTTCTGTTACGAATCCTTCCTGTTTTACCATTTCGATCAACAGATCTTCTTCTGCTAATTCTACTGGTGTTCCATCAACTTCAAATGTTAATACTCCCTTAGAGTCTAACTGAGCTTTCGCTTCATTTCCATCAACTGCTGCTAAGTAGTTTCTGATTCCTCCAACTAATTTGCCGTATTTTGGTCCTACAGTCTTTAACTGTGGTTTGAAGTTGTATGTTGTGAAGTTTGATACGTCATCTGTAAATGTGATGTTCTTTACATTTAACTCGTCTAAGATGATCGCTTCGTCATAATCTGGAAGAGATGCTTCTGCTTTTACATACATCTGTCCGATTGGCTGACGGTTCTTGATCGCTGCTCCATTACGGCATGCACGTCCTAATACGACGATCTTTAATACGAGATCCATATCTGCTTCTAATTTCTCATCTACCTGTTCTGCATTGTATACAGGGAAGTCGCATAAGTGGATACTTTCTTTTGCAGATGCATCAACACTTCTTACGATGTTCTGGTAAATCTCTTCTGTCATGAATGGGATCATTGGGGCTGCTGCTTTACATACAGTAACTAATGCTGTGTATAAAGTCATATATGCATTTACCTTATCCTGTTCCATTCCTTTCGCCCAGAAACGTTCACGGCAGCGTCTTACATACCAGTTACTCATATCATCTACAAATTCCTGTAATGCTCTTGCAGCTTCTGGGATTCTGTAGTTTCCTAAGTTATCATCCACAGATTTGACCATTGTGTTCATCTTAGATAACAGCCATTTATCCATTACAGATAACTTGTCATATTCTAACGCATGTTTTGTTGGATCAAACTGGTCGATCTCAGCGTATAATGTGTAGAATGCATAAGTATTCCATAATGTTCCCATGAATTTACGCTGTCCTTCTGTAACGGCTTTTGCATGGAAACGGTTTGGCAGCCATGGAGCACTATTTGTATAGAAATACCAACGGATCGCATCTGCTCCATGCTCTTCTAATGCATCGAATGGATCAACTGCATTTCCTTTGGACTTACTCATCTTCTGTCCGTTTTCATCCTGAACGTGTCCTAATACGACAACGTTTTTATATGGTGCTTTATTAAATAATAAAGTTGAAATTGCCATTAAGGAGTAGAACCATCCACGAGTCTGATCTACAGCTTCTGAGATAAAGTTTGCTGGGAAGTTATCTTCGAAGATTTCTTTATTCTCAAATGGGTAATGCCACTGTGCGAAAGGCATAGATCCTGAATCGAACCAGCAGTCGATTACTTCTTCTACACGATGCATTGGTTTTCCACAATGTGGACACTTAATTGTTACCTGGTCGATATATGGGCGATGAAGTTCAATATCGTCTGGACAGTTATCAGACATACTCTTTAATTCTTCGATAGAACCGATTGAATGCTGATGTCCACATTCACATTCCCAGATATTTAATGGAGTTCCCCAATAACGGTTTCTTGAGATTCCCCAATCCTGTACGTTCTCTAACCAGTCTCCAAAACGTCCTTTACCGATGCTCTTTGGTACCCAGTTAACTGTATTATTGTTTGCGATCAGCTGATCTTTTACATCTGTCATCTTGATGAACCAGGATTCTCTTGCATAGTAGATCAGTGGTGTATCACAACGCCAGCAGTGTGGATAGCTATGCTCGAATTTTGGAGCATCATATAATAATCCACGGCTCTCTAAATCTTTTAAGACTTCTGGATCTGCTTTCTTAACAAATAATCCGGCAAATGGTGTTTCTTCTGACATATTACCGCGTTCGTCTACTAACTGTACAAAAGGCATCTCATATTTTCGTCCGACTTTCGCATCGTCTTCACCAAATGCAGGTGCGATATGAACGATACCTGTACCATCTGTTAATGTTACATATCCATCACATGTTACATAAAATGCTTTCTTGTGCTGTTTCTCTGCAACTTTTGCTGCACAGTCATATAATGGTTCGTATTCTTTGTATTCTAAGTCTTTTCCTTTGTATGTTTCTAAGACTTCATATGCAGGTGTTCCTGCTTCTTCGTCTGCTAATCTTCCAAGAACTGTATCAAGCAGTGCTTCTGCCATATAATATACATATCCATCTGCAGCTTTTACTTTTGCGTATGTTTCTTCTGGGTTTACGCAAAGACCGATATTAGATGGAAGTGTCCATGGTGTTGTTGTCCATGCAAGGAAATATGCATCTTCATCTACTAATTTAAAGCGAACGATCGCTGAACGTTCTTTGACATCTTTGTATCCCTGTGCCACTTCCTGTGCGGATAATGGTGTTCCACAACGTGGGCAGTAAGGTACGATCTTAAATCCTTTGTAAAGTAATCCTTTATCCCAGATCTGTTTTAATGCCCACCATACAGATTCGATAAAGTTATTATCGTATGTGATGTATGGGTTCTCCATATCAGCCCAGAAACCTACTGTATCTGAGAAATCTTCCCACATACCTTTGTATTTCCAAACGCTTTCTTTACATTTCTTGATGAATGGTTCCATACCGTATTCTTCGATCTGTTCTTTTCCATCAAGACCTAACATCTTCTCAACTTCAAGTTCGACTGGAAGTCCGTGTGTATCCCATCCAGCTTTACGAATGATCTTATGACCTTTCATTGTCTGGTAACGAGGAATCATATCTTTGATAACACGAGTTAAAACGTGTCCGATATGTGGTTTACCATTGGCTGTTGGTGGTCCGTCATAGAATGTATATGTCGGATCGTCTTTTCTTTCTTCGATACTCTTTTCAAAAATTTCGTTTTCTTTCCAGAACTTTACGGTCTCTTTCTCTCGATCGACAAAGTTCATGTCAGATGATACTTTCTTGTACATCTTCATCTCTCCTTTTACTTCTTAGAAAATCTAATGAAATAGGAAAAAATAAGAAAAAGCGCTGTCCAAAATAGGACAACGCTGTTGCTTCTAAACCACCTATTTCACATACTATCATATGTTATCCCGTTAACGGAGGATACCGGCACAGCTTACTATCTTCAGCCTGCAGCTTGGGAGTGATCTTCCTTCTTATCTTACTAACACCCGGCTTCCACCGCCCCGGACTCGCTCATGCGTTCATGATAGAAGTACTGTCTCTTTCTTCGCTTTTATCATACTAAGTTATCTTAACACTTGAAATGGCGGTTCGTCAATATTGAATTGTATGTTTTCGCATTTCTTTTTGTTTATTTTGTATGGAATACTTCGTAATAATGTTTCAGGCAATCTTTAAATCCATCTTTTGCAAGTGTTACACTATCATAGTAACTTCTTTCGGCATATCCATCTTTTGTATTATCTCTTGCTGCATTTAATAAGTCTGTACAGATATTTACTTTCGCAATTCCAAGTTCTACTGCTTTGGATAAATTTTCATCTCCAGAACCAGATCCTCCATGAAGTACTAGTGGAATAGAAACCTCGGTTGCAATTTCTTGTAATCTTTCAAAATTCAGATGTGGAATTCCTTTGTATTCTCCATGAGCTGTTCCAATAGATACTGCAAGGGAATCAACTCCTGTCTGTTCTACAAATTTCTTTGCTTCTTCTGGTGTTGTTAACATTGTATTTCCTTCAACATGATAGCTGTCTCCTTCTCCTACGTGTCCGATTTCAGCTTCTACCGTAACATTTCTTTCATGTGCATATGCTACAATTTCTTTTGTCTTTGCCACATTTTCTTCAAATGGAAGGCTTGATCCATCAATCATAACAGAGGTAAATCCGACATCAATAGCTTTCTTAACCAACTCGATCGTAAATCCATGATCATAATGAAGCGCGATATCTTGGTTACTTTTTTCTGCGTAATATTTTACGATCGCTGCTGCTTCTTCAATACCTAATGTCGGTGTATGTACCTCCGCCAGACACACCATCAATGGGTGTTTTGTTTCTTCTGCCGCCTCGATCACTCCTTTGATATTCTCAAGGTTTACAATGTTGGCTGCTGGGACTGCGTAATGTCCTGCTTTGGCTTCTTCTAACATCTGTTTACTGTTTACTAACATCTGTTTCATCCTCCCGAAAATTCATTCTAAAATTTTACTTTATAAGTTCCACTTGTATCATTTTTAAAAATTAGCTAACAGATAATCTTCTGCTTCTTTGGACCATAATCCATTATGTTCTTTTGTAATCTTAGCTAATTCTTTAAATCTATCATCTGTTTTTCCTTTTTCTTCAAAATCTTCAATTGCTGTTAGTTCAAGATTCTTTCCAAGATACATCAGTTTCTTTCCTCCTAGAATCTTTGGAAGATTCAATATCGTATTGATCTGTGCATCAATTCCCCCGATATGCGTGATCATAACAGCTGGATCTAATCTTCCTTCTCCTGCAAGTTTTAAACATTCTTTCATATCATCGGTATTCCCACCGCTTGATCCTACCAGATGGTGCATCTTATAATGTACGTCAAAGAAATTAAACATCGCAGATAATTTTGGATCCACTGGTCCTGCGAAGAAGTTTAAGCATCCGTCAAATCCTAAAATCTCATCTGCCATCTCGATCACTGGTCTGACTGGTGCATATACAGATACATCATCAAATCCTGTTCCACCAGTTAAATCTCTTAATGTCTTCACTGGGTCATCGACTTTCGCAGTATTGACAAAATGGATTTCAACACCTCGTTCTTTGGCATATTCTTCTGTAAATAATTCACTAGCTCTTTTTAATCTTACTTCATCAATATCTGTGATCACCAGTAAAGAAGGTTTACGATCACAATTTAACATATAACTGATCGCTCCTAATCCCATTGGACCGCAGCTTGCAAGAAGTGCACTCTTTCCACCTTCTACAATTCCCATCTTATGTTCATAAACACCACGTTCACTGTGGTACATAGAATGGAATGCTCCAATGATACAGCTCATAGGCTCCGCCAGTGATGCCTCAAAAAATGCACTGTTTTCATCAAAAGGTAATAAGCAGTCTTTTTCCATTACAATTGGTGGAACTTTGATAAAGGTTGCTGCTCCTCCGCAGTATTCATAAGAATATCCGATGGCTGCCATAGAACCTTTGATATTGATCGCTGGCTGCATGGTATATTTTGTTCCAACTTGATATTTATCTTTCCACTTCGCCCCAACTTCACGAATGATTCCTGCAAATTCATGTCCTACGATGATCGGATGTTCGCTGATATCATCGTTGACTCTCTGATGTTTTGCTCCCTGAATAGATTCTTTGTAAGTAGACATGCAGACACTGTCAGTGATCAGTTCCATTAAGATCTCATCGTCTTTCAGTTCTCCCATATCAAATTCTTCTAATCTTAAATCTGATTCCCCATAAAGTCTGACTGCTCTTGTCTTCATAGCTTATCTCTTTTCCTTTCTGTTTGTGTTGTGTGGTCACATGACCATGTACATTGTCATTTGATATTTTTTATTATAGATTCGACGTTTTTATTTGTCAATACAATTTTTTATTTTTCCATCACACAAAAAGTGCTGATTTACAAGATTTTTACAATAAAAAAGAAGCTGATATGCTTACTTTTATTTGCATATCAGCTTCATATTCTTATCTCTATATTATTTTAATAATAACTCTGCCGTCGGCACATCTGTTACCAACACATTCACTAATCCACCTGCGATCGCACCTTTGATTGCTTCAATCTTATCTTTTCCATAAGACATTCCGACTCTGACTGGTATCTTTGCGATCTTATCCAATGAAATTCCAACCATTTTTCTTTTCAGATCCTCATCAACCGTCTGGCCATTCTTGTCATAAATCCTTCCAACGATTTCTCCAACGGCACCTTTTCTCACTAGTTCCTTGTATTCTTCCTTTGTCCGTATTTCTGCCTTGATAATCGAAGAATCGTCCTGCATCGATCCGATTCCGATCAATGCAATGTCCGCTGTTTCTGCCATATGAAGAACTTTGGCGATTTCATCAATACTTTCGATCAACTCTTTTTCTTTTATACCTTCCACATACATTGGTGCAGACAAGTTATAACTTGCACAGTGTAATAAATTTCCGACTTTCGTTGCAAGTGTATTGGAATATGTTGTTGTATTCCATGAATCTGACTGTATCGCTCCCGGTGTTCCAAGAAATGGAACAACTTTTACATTCTGAAATGAAAGAGATCTAAGACGTTCATCTTTCGCCAACTGCTCCACAAATTCATGCATGGCTCTTCCCCATGTCATTCCAAATATCATGTTTTTTTTCAAAACTCTTAGAATATAGTCTACCGCTTGAAACGCTACTTCTTGATCCGATGACTGTTCATATGCCGGAACAGCGATCAATGCTTCTGTCAATCCATATTTTTCTTCTAATTTCCGTTCCAATGCAAGATCACTTTGTTCGGGATATTGAATCCTGATCTGAACATACCCTTCATTTCTCGCCTGAATCAATGCTCTGGAAATACTGGTTCTTGATGTATGTAATTTTTTCGCAATCTCTTGTTGCGATAATCCATCACGGTAATAAAGTTCTGCTACTTTTATTAAAAAACGATCACTTTTCATCTGGCTTCCTCCGTCGTGAATATGCCACATTTCATATGTGACTTTCTATATTTATATTATCTGGTTTTTTATTTATTTTCAATGCACATTTTTATATTTTCTTAATCTGTTTTATCGGATATTTTGATTGTACGAAAACAAAGATCATGATCTTATCTTTTTATCAGATTTTACGCTTTCTTAACGTTTTATTTACTAAATTTTATAATTTTTGTATATAATTATATGTTAAAATAGTAGTTAACTAATGTTAGATGGTTTAAATACAAATATAAAACCAGAAGGGAGATAAATTCATGTTAAGAATTGGAATTTTAACCAGTGGCGGCGACTGTCAGGCATTGAATGCTGCCATGCGTGGTGTAATAAAAGGTTTAAGTGTAAAGAGAAATGATCTGGAGATCTATGGTTTCCGCGATGGATATAAAGGTCTGATCTACGATATTGCTGACCGTATGACACCAGATGATTTTTCTGGAATTTTAAACCGTGGAGGTACAATTCTTGGAACTTCCAGACAGCCATTCAAAAAGATGCGTATTCCTGATGAAAACGGTCTTGATAAAGTCAAGGCAATGAAAAATAATTATCGTAAATATAAATTAGATTGTCTTGTAGTCCTTGGCGGAAACGGAACTCACAAAACTGCAAATATGCTCCGTGAAGAAGGTTTAAATGTTGTAACACTTCCAAAGACAATTGACAATGATCTTTGGGGTACTGAAATGACATTCGGATTCCAGAGTGCCGTTGATATTGCAACTGATACAATCGACCGAATTCATACAACAGCTTCTTCTCACAGCCGTGTATTTATCATCGAGGTTATGGGGCATAAAGTCGGACATGTTACCCTGCAATCAGGAATTGCCGGTGGAGCTGACGTAATCCTGCTGCCTGAAATTCCTTATGATATTGATAAAGTAGCCGAAGTTGTAGAAAACCGCTTTGCAGCTGGAAAGAAATTCTCAATTATCGCAGTTGCTGAAGGTGCAATTTCAAAAGAAGATGCGAAGTTAAAGAAGAAACAGTATAAAGCAAAACTTGCAGAAAGAAGATATCCTTCCGTTGCTTATGAGATTGCAGCTGCATTAGAAGAAAAAACAAATCGTGAAATCAGAGTTACCGTTCCTGGTCATACACAGCGTGGTGGCGCTCCTTGTGCTTACGACCGTGTACTTGCTACAAGAGTTGGAGCATATGCCGCTGAATTGATTCTTAATAAAGAGTATGGCTATATGGTTGGTATCGTTGATGGAGATACTCAGAAAGTTCCATTATCAGAAGTTGCTGGAAAATTAAAGTATGTAGATCCAGAATGCCAGATGATCAAAGATGCTAAGACTATTGGAATTAGTTTTGGGGAGTAACTTGTAGTTTGATGACGGAAATTATTGGTGGAATATTATAAAAATGGTTATCTGTCTGCGACGCGCTCTCGCTCGACTCACTACGCAGCTGTACTAAGCTCCTGAATGATCTTACGATCATCCACTCACTAAGTGCAGGCGTGTTCCTACGGTCGCCGACATATAACATTTTTATAATATTC
>ENA-OQHF01002039-OQHF01002039.1-human-gut-metagenome-genome-assembly--contig:-NODE-2039-length-10517-cov-2.494418_pt1 | contig 10517 bp, 13 predicted proteins | sample MGYA00242559_ERZ504709 | MGnify/ENA primary metagenome ERZ504709 (study PRJEB26092, sample SAMD00036203) | human gut metagenome | host: Homo sapiens | study: EMG produced TPA metagenomics assembly of...
GAAGGATCATTACAGACGTGGTGGACTTGGTGACAGTTAAGGTTAAGAAGTTCCTGAATGCGGTATGCAGGAAGAGCTTGCACCGATACCGTGCAAGAAGAAAAGAACTGGAGAAGAAGATTCCGGAGATCTACGAGATCCTTCATAAAGGAAGTATTGAAGCTGAAAAAGTGGCAGCACAGACTTTAAAAGAAGTAAAAGATGCGATGAAGATCAACTATTTTGAAGATCAGCAGCTGATCCGGGAACAGACAGCAAGATTTGCAGAATAAAGAAAGGCTTTAAGCCGGAGGAGAGATAATAATTATGGGTAAATATTTCGGAACAGATGGATTCCGTGGAGAAGCTAATGTAGTACTGACGGTAGAGCATGCGTTTAAGGTAGGACGTTATCTTGGCTGGTATTACGGACAGGAACACAAGGCAAGAATCGTGATCGGTAAAGATACCAGAAGAAGCAGCTATATGTTTGAATATGCACTGGCGGCAGGACTTACTGCGTCAGGAGCAGATGCATATCTTCTTCATGTGACGACAACTCCAAGTGTGTCTTACGTGGTAAGAACCGAAGATTTTGACTGCGGAATCATGATCTCTGCAAGCCATAACCCGTACTATGATAATGGAATCAAAGTGATCAACAGTAAAGGTCAGAAGCTGGAAGCAGAAGTAGAAGCCAAAGTGGAAGCTTATATTGATGGGGAATCCGGAGAAATTCCGCTTGCTAAAAAAGAGGCGATCGGAAGAACCGTAGATTATGCAGCAGGAAGAAACCGTTATATCGGACATTTGATCAGTCTGGCAACCCGTTCTTTTAAAGAGGTGAAAGTCGGACTGGATTGTTCCAACGGAAGTTCTTCAAGTATTGCCAAAAGCGTATTTGATGCACTTGGAGCAAAAACCTATGTCATCAATAATGAGCCGGATGGAACCAATATCAACACAAATTGCGGTTCTACACATATTAACGTGCTCCAGGAATATGTAAAAGAAAATGGTCTGGATGTCGGATTTGCATACGATGGAGATGCGGACCGCTGCATCGCTGTTGATGAGAATGGAAATGTTGTTGACGGGGATCTGATCCTTTATGTGTGTGGCAAATATATGAAAGAACATGGTCAGTTAAAAGACGATACTATCGTTACTACTATCATGTCGAATCTTGGACTTTATAAAGCATGCGACAAGATTGGCATGAAGTACGAAAAGACACAGGTCGGCGACAAATATGTCTATGAGAACATGGTCAAGAATGGATTCATGCTGGGCGGTGAACAGTCCGGACATATTATTTTCAGTAAGCATGCGACGACAGGAGATGGTATTCTGACTTCTCTGATGCTGATGGAAGTTATCATGGAGACCAAACAGTCCCTCGGACAGCTGACAGAAGAAGTGAAGATCTATCCACAGCTTCTGAAAAATGTGCGTGTGGCAGATAAGAAGACAGCAAGGGAGAATCCGGAAGTGGTCAAAGCAGTCGATGCAGTTGCAGAAGCACTTGGAGATGACGGAAGAATCCTTGTCCGTGAAAGTGGAACGGAACCGGTAATCCGTGTCATGGTTGAAGCGGCGACGGACGAGCTTTGCGAAAAGTATGTGACTCAGGTAATCGATGTGATTGAAAAAGAAGGACTCATCGTAGAATAAAAAATCTGAAATAGAATCGTGCAGAAAAGGATAGCTTGCAGATGAAAGTCTGTGGGCCATCCTTTTTTAGTTTGCGAACCATAGTCTGGATGTTTGAAAAATATTATTTGAATAATAAAGAAAATGTTCTGCCGGTATAGATTTCCTATATTTTGACATGCTATTAAAAAAGCATGGAGGAAAAAGAAATGGAGGAAATGTTTTGTTTTCAATGCCAGCAGACCGCTCATAACACGGGCTGTGAAGGACATATAGGTGTATGTGGAAAAAAGTCGGATACAGCAAATCTTCAAGATGAACTGACTGGTGAACTGATCCGCTGGCAAGGGCAGTTGCAGAAAATGAAAGAAGCAGATCTTCGGATGAACTGATGTTAAAAGGTCTGTTTACCACGATTACAAATGTAAATTTCAACAGTGATACAGTGAAAAAACTGTCAGATGAGATCAGAGAAGAAGCAGAAAACAGAAAACCAGGAAAAGATGTTTATAATGTACAGAAGATCTGGGAGGCACCGGAAGATATCCGTTCGTTAAAGTCATTGATCTTGTTTGGCTTACGAGGGACTGCGGCATATGCTTATCATGCATGGGCACTGGGATATGTGGATGCGGAGATTATGAATTTCTTTTATAAGGGAATGAGGATTCTGGGAGAAGAAAAAGGGATGGAAGAACTGCTTCCGGTAGTCATAGAAACCGGTAAAATCAACCTGCGCTGCATGGAACTTCTGGATAAAGCAAACACGGAAAGCTATGGAGATCCAATTCCGACAGAAGTTCCGCTTACGATAGAAAAGGGACCGTTTATTGTAGTCAGTGGTCATGATCTGCATGATATGAAGCTGCTTCTGGAGCAGACCAAAGATAAAGGCATCAATATTTATACGCACAGTGAAATGCTTCCGGCACACGGATATCCAAAATTAAAGGAATATCCGCATTTGAAAGGTAATTTCGGAACGGCCTGGCAGAGTCAGCAATTTGAGTTCCATAATATTCCTGCGCCAATTTTATTTACGACAAATTGTCTGATGCCGGTCAGACAGAGCTATGCAGACCGGGTGTTTACAACTTCGGTGGTGTCTTATCCGGAGATGGTTCATATTGGTGCGGACAAAGATTTTACACCGGTTATTGCAAAAGCATTGGAATGCGGTGGATATCCGGAAGATCATCCGATGACAGGGATTAATGGAGGAACAACCGTGATGACCGGATTTGCACACAACGCAGTTCTGGAAAATGCAGGAAAGATCGTGGATTTGGTAAAGCAGGGGAAAATCAGGCATTTCTTTCTGATCGGAGGCTGTGATGGCGCAGCACCAGGCCGGAGCTACTATACGGAATTTGCGAAAAAGACACCGATGGATACGATCATCCTGACGCTGGCATGTGGAAAATACAGATTGAATGATCTGAGGCTCGGAGAAATTGAGGGGATTCCAAGAATTTTGGATATGGGACAGTGTAATGATGCGTACAGTGCGATTAAAGTTGCAATTGCTCTTGCAGAAGCGTTTGGGTGTGAGGTAAATGAACTTCCACTGTCTATGATCCTGTCATGGTATGAACAGAAAGCGGTTGCGATTCTGCTGACACTTCTGGCGCTCGGAATCAAAAATATTTACCTGGGTCCGACGCTTCCGGCGTTTGTGTCACCGAATGTTCTGAATTACCTGGTACAAGAGTATCAGATTACCCCGATCAGTACAGTAGATGAGGATCTGAAGAAAATTTTAGGTTGAAGAGGTTTGAACGTGAGAAAAAGAAATCGGAAATAAGAAATGAAAAGCATTACTTCTGAAACGGAAAGCACAAAAAAGTGTGAGTAAGAAGAGGTAGTGCTTTTTTACATACTGTTTCCTTTACAAAAAGTGTCGTCTGTGCTAACATGAATATAACAATGGCGATGCCGGTACAATAGAAAAAGGAGTGCGTTTTATGCTGATTGAAATTGATTTTAACAGTGATGAGGCGATTTATATACAGCTCAGGAATCAGATCATTATGGGAATTGCCACTTCGACGATTCATGAAGGAGATACTTTGCCGTCTGTGAGACAGCTGGCAGATAATATCGGAATCAATATGCATACAGTGAATAAGGCATACAATGTCCTGCGGCAGGAAGGTTTCCTTCAGCTTGACAGACGAAGAGGTGCGGTGATCTGTATTGATGAAGATAAGCTGGAAGCTTTGCAGGATCTGAAAGAGCAGCTTCGGGTACTTCTGGCAAAAGGAAGTTGCAAAAACATTACGAAAGAAGAAGTTCATGAACTGGTAGACGAGATCTATGCAGATTATGAACAGAGATAGATTGAAAAAAAGGAGACTAAAATTATATGGCAGAAAAGCAATATACAAGGCAGGCGCAGGAAGCGCTGAATATGGCACGGAAGATTGCAGCCGAACTGAAGCATCCATATGTGGGACAGAACATCTCTTTCGGGCTTAAGAGGGTTTTTACCGGATGTTGCAGGGCAGGTTGCTTGATAAGAATAAAGTCGATGAAGAACAGATGGAAAAAGCAATGGATATCCTTGTATCATGCTCCTGAGGCAGCTAAGAAGGAAAGAAAGCATCTGGAGTACAGTCCGAGACTTCGATATATTCTGGAAGAAAGCCAGAATGAGGCAGCGCAGCTTGCATCTGAAAAAAGTCGGAACCGAACATCTTCTGCTTACAATGCTCAAAGAATGGAGATTGTGTGGCTACCCGTATGTGATGACCCTGATGTAAATATTCAAAAAACATTTTTTCAGGATCCTTCTGCATTGCGGCGGGAATTGATCCGAAAGAGTATATGGAAAATCAGAAGGATGGGGAAACTGTTGGCGGAATTATAGACCAGTACAGTACGGATCTGACACAGGAAGCAAGAGAAGGAAAGCTGGATCCGGTTATTGGACGTGAAAAAGAAATTGCACGTATCATGGAGATCCTGAGCAGACGGACCAAGAATAATCCGTGCCTTGTGGGAGAGCCGGGAGTCGGTAAGACAGCAATCGTGGAAGGACTTGCAAGACAGATCGCGGAAGGAATTGTTCCGGAAAGCATGAAAGATAAGCGGATCATGGTGCTGGATCTTCCGGGGATGATTGCAGGCTCCAAGTATCGTGGTGAATTTGAAGAGCGCATGAAAAAACTGATCCGTGAGGTAAAGACGGCGGGCAATATTATCCTTTTCTTAGATGAACTTCATACCATTATCGGTGCCGGTGGTGCAGAGGGCGCGATTGATGCATCCAATATTCTGAAACCATCTCTGGCAAGAGGGGAGATGCAGCTGATCGGTGCAACAACTCTTACGGAATACCGCAAGTATATTGAGAAGGATGCGGCTCTGGAAAGAAGATTCCAGCCGGTTACGGTTGAAGAACCGACAGAAGACGAGTGTATCCGGATCCTGGAAGGCCTGAAAGAAAAATATGAGGCTCATCATGATGTAGAGATCGAAGAGGATGCGTTGAAAGCGGCAGTACATATGTCATGCCGTTATATCAATGACCGTTTCCTTCCGGATAAAGCAATTGATGTGGTGGATGAAGCGTGCTCAAAAGTGAGCCTGCGTGGATTTAAAGTACCGGAAAATGTATACAAACTGGAAAAGACACAGACAGAACTGGCGAAAGAACTGGAAGATGCGATCAAGAGTGGCAATATGACAGAGGCCTCCATGCTTCACAAAGAACTGAATGAAGCAGAAGAAAAATTAGAACAGATTAAGAAACGTTTCCATAAGAGAAATAATGTAAAACATCTGGAAGTGACAGAAGAAGACATTGCAGAGGTCGTATCACAGTGGACCAAAATTCCGGTGAGCCGTCTGGCAGAGTCGGAAAGTGCGAAGTTAAATAAACTGGAACAGACATTGCATAAGCGTGTGATTGGTCAGGATGAAGCAGTAACAGCGGTTGCCAAATCTATCAAGCGTGGAAGAGTCGGCTTGAAAGATCCGAAGCGTCCGATCGGTTCGTTCCTGTTCTTAGGACCAACCGGAGTCGGTAAGACAGAACTTTCCAAAGCACTTGCGGAAGCACTCTTTGGAGATGAGAATTCCATGATCCGTGTTGATATGTCGGAATATATGGAGAAACACAGTGTGGCCAAAGATGATCGGTTCGCCTCCGGGATATGTCGGACACGATGATGGCGGCCAGCTCAGTGAGCAGGTGAGAAGACATCCATATTCGGTTGTGTTATTTGACGAGATCGAAAAAGCACATCCGGATGTATTCAATATTCTTCTTCAGGTGTTAGATGACGGGCATATCACAGATTCACAGGGAAGGAAAAGTAGATTTCTCCAATACAGTGATCATCATGACTTCGAAATGCAGGAGCGCAGTCTATCATTGATCCGAAGAAACTCGGATTCAATACAAAAGAAGATGCGGCGGGAGATTACAAACGGATGAAGAAATAACGTAATGAATGAGATCAAATTCATCTTCCGTCCGGAAATTTTTGAACCGTATTGAGAGATCCTTGTGTTCCATCCGCTAACGACAGAACAGATGCAGAAGATTGTTGGTCTGATGTGCAAAGAACTGGTTAAACGCGCAAAAGAACAGCTGGGAATCCATCTTACAATCCGTGATTCTGTGAAGAAGCATATCGTAGAGACCGGCATGGATAAGAAGTACGGGGCAAGACCACTCCGACGTGCCGTACAGAACCAGTTAGAGGATAAACTCGCTGAAGCAATCTTAAGCGGAGAGATCGGAAGAGACATGGATGTCGTTGCCGGAATGTCTAAAAAAGAAATTAAATTTACGGCAAAGACTACAAATTAAAAATATTTTATTATATAATAGGATGAACGAAAGAAGAACCTTAGGAGGACAAAAAAATGGCAGCAGTGAAAGAGCTTTTAAGAGCTGAAACAGACGGTACACTTAGTTTTGGAGATTATACATTAGACAGCAAGACTAAGTTAGACGGATTTGATTTTCAGGGGGACATCTACAAAGTTAAGACGTTCAAAGAGATTACAAAATTAGAAAAGAACGGCATGTTTGTATACGAATCCGTACCGGGAACTGCAGTAGAGAATTTCAAAGCAACAGAGAACGTAGTTTCGTTTAAAGTATGTGGAGAGACAGATTTTCAGTTTACACTTGGAATGGAAGCAGATGCAGAATACGTTGTATACATGGATGATGTGAATATCGGAGATATGACAACGAACTTAAGTGGAAAACTCAGCGTAAGTGCAGAAGCAGAGGCTGGAAAAGAGATTGAGATCAAAGTCGTAAGAAAATAATGGCAAAAGCAAAGAAGAGTATATATTTCATGTCAGAATTGTGGACATGAGGAGAGCAAGTGGCTCGGACAGTGCCCGATGTGTAAAGAATGGAATACATTTGTAGAGGAAAAGGTGAGTACTCCGGTAAGTGGTGTATCCAGAGGAAGCAGCGTGGCGAAGCCAAAGAGCCAGGTTGTGACATTGTCCAGTGTATCGACGACAGATGAAGAACGAACAAAAACTGGAATAAAAGAATTAGACAGAGTATTAGGCGGGGGAATCGTACAAGGTTCCCTCGTATTAGTAGGCGGGGATCCCGGAATCGGAAAGTCCACATTATTGCTTCAGGTGTGCCAGAAACTGGCAGACAAGCAGAAGAAGGTGCTCTACATTTCCGGTGAGGAATCACTGAAGCAGATCAAGCTGCGTGCAAATCGTATGGGAGAATTTGCAGACAGCCTCTTTTTATTATGTGAGACGAATCTTGCAGCAATTCAAAGTGTGATTGAGAAAGAGACACCGGATGTGGTTGTGATTGATTCGATTCAGACGATGTATAACGAAGAGGTATCGTCTGCACCGGGAAGTGTATCTCAGGTGCGCGAATCCACGAATGTATTGATGCAGCTCGCAAAAGGACTGAATATATCCACTTTTATCGTAGGACATGTGACGAAGGAAGGAACGGTTGCGGGACCGAGAGTGTTGGAGCATATGGTGGATACTGTGCTTTATTTTGAGGGTGACAGACACGCATCATACCGGATCTTACGTGGAGTAAAGAACCGTTTTGGTTCTACGAATGAGATCGGTGTGTTTGAGATGCGGAGAGAAGGACTGTGCGAAGTGGAGAATCCTTCGGAATTCATGCTGAGCGGCAAGCCGGAGAATGCGTCCGGATCTGTGGTGGCATGTGCGATGGAAGGTACAAGACCAATGCTGATGGAGATTCAGGCATTGATCTGTCGGAGTAATTTTGGAATGCCGAGAAGAACTGCGGCGGGACTGGATTATAACCGTGTCAATCTGCTGATGGCAGTTCTGGAAAAGAGGATGGGTCTGCCGTTATCCAATTATGATGCTTATGTCAATATTGCCGGTGGAATCCGTATGAATGAACCGGCGGCCGATCTTGGGATTGTAATGGCCATTGCTTCCAGCTATAAGAATAAACCGATCGCAGAAGATACGATCGTATTCGGGGAAGTTGGATTGAGTGGGGAAGTAAGGGCTGTGACCATGCCGGAGCAGAGAGTTGCAGAAGCAAAAAAGCTTGGATTTAAGACTTGTATTGTACCAGCGGTTGCATTGAAGTCCATTGGAAAAGTGGATGGAATAGAAGTGATCGGGGTCAATAGTGTGAATCAGGCGATGAATTATATTTAAGTATAGTTAGAACCGGAGGGAATGAAGCTGTGTGGCTTTTTAGTGTCCCTGCCGGTTCTTTTTTTATTGCCATGCGTACGGAAGAAGCTGGCAAGAGTAGATTTTCTGTGTTGAGAGGAAATTATACGGTATGTGTTTTTCGGATAACTGTTTCATACATGAAGAACATAATGCATAAAAAGAGTCCAAGATAAGCCGGAAAGAGTGTAATGCTTATGGATCTTGCAATGATACCAAAAAGTGGGGGCATCAGGCAGGTGCCGATATAAGCGAAAGCCATCTGAACTCCGATGATCGCCTGAGACTTATCTGCTCCGAAATGTGCTGGAGTTGAGTGGATAATGGATGGATAAATCGGTGCACATCCCAATCCGATGAGGATAAGTCCGGCTAAAGCGACTGTTTTCCCGAGTGGCAGAAGCATGGCAAGGACACCGAGCAGTATAATACCTTCACCAAGATGGATCATCTGCGAATCATTTAATTTAAACGTAATGAAGCCGCTGATGCCTCTGCCCACAGTAATTCCAATAAAGAAGAGACTGGCAAATCCGGCCGCTTTCTCGGAAGAATATCCAAGGTGCAGTACGAGGTAACTGCTGGCCCAGAGAGAGGATGTCTGCTCAACTGCAGAGTAACAGAAGAAAGCAAAGAGAATTTCCCTGGCTCCTGGAATCTGAAAAATCTGCTTTAATGTCAGGACAGGTAAAGTATTGCCAGAGCCGGAAGCAGATTGTCCGATATGTTCTTTCTTATGAAATTGTTTCCAAAGAGGAAGGCTGATGATCAAAATAGCAGTAAGTCCTATCTGGAAAATCGAAATATAACGGTATCCCATAGACCATCCCTGTTTATTAGACAAGGCGTATCCCATAATATAAGGTCCGATAGAAGCACCGACACCCCACATACAGTGTAGCCAGCTCATATGTCGGCTTTCGTAATGAAGAGCAACATAATTGTTAAGTGCTGCATCGACACTTCCACCGCCCAACCCGTAAGGAACTGCCCACAGACACAATGCAATAAAAGAATGACTGACAGAGAATCCGAATAAAGCAACAGCAGTGGTAGCTACACTGATGGCAGTAATCTTACCGGTGCCAAAGTTTTTTGGTAAGTCTGGTCACTTTGCAGACTGGATATAACTGTACCGGCTGCTATGATCATGGAAATGATCCCGGCATAAGAAACAGGTACATGAAAGGCCGGATACATAGAAGGCCATGCAGATCCTAAAAGTGCGTCCGGAAAGACCAAGGCTGATGAATGCCAAGTAGATTACGGAAAGTAATAAGTGAAACATGTAATAATAACTCCTTTTATTTTATATAAGAACAATCATAAAAGGAAAGAGGATCGGTGTCAAGAAATGGAGATGGGCAATTTATATAGAAGAAAATATGAAAAAAGAAGTAAATTATCTGAATTATCTAAATTGCAGAAAATATAAAAACAATCTTGACAATTCAAACGCCCTTGTGGTATATTAATCTAGCTGTCGCGTTAGACAAGGCCGTGAGGTAACAGAGTCGAAGCAGAAGACGGCGCTAACTGATTGGAAAACAGCAGGTAATGCTGAATGGTAATCAGAAATCTTCAGGAATTGCTCCTGAAAAAAAGAATAAAATAACAGTTGACAAACACAACTGATTATGATATTCTTAATAAGCTGTCGCTTGAGACAAACGAATGTTTGACGAAAGGATAGCAGTCGAACAGCTGGAAAGTTGGTCGAAAAAAAGATTAAAAAAGTTCTTGACAAACGTCAATGAATATGATAATCTAAATAAGCTGTTTCAAACAGCAAAGACAAAGAACCTTGATAATTAAACAATAGACAACAACCCTGAAAATTCTAAAGAGAATTATTCAGAACAGACATTTAATGTCGAACCTTAAAACAGTAAAGGGGATAAGAAAGCTAGTAGTTTTCTTGAACTGGAACGAACTTAATGAAGTTCCATCGGCGGAGCCGAGGAACAATTAATTTGCTAAGCATCAAAGATGCAAAGCAAATTATATTTAACGAGAGTTTGATCCTGGCTCAGGATGAACGCTGGCGGCGTGCTTAACACATGCAAGTCGAGCGAAGCACTTTGGAAAGATTCTTCGGATGATTTCCTTTGTGACTGAGCGGCGGACGGGTGAGTAACGCGTGGGTAACCTGCCTCATACAGGGGGATAACAGTTAGAAATGACTGCTAATACCGCATAAGACCACGGTA
>ENA-OQHF01002040-OQHF01002040.1-human-gut-metagenome-genome-assembly--contig:-NODE-2040-length-10513-cov-2.951377_pt1 | contig 10513 bp, 13 predicted proteins | sample MGYA00242559_ERZ504709 | MGnify/ENA primary metagenome ERZ504709 (study PRJEB26092, sample SAMD00036203) | human gut metagenome | host: Homo sapiens | study: EMG produced TPA metagenomics assembly of...
TGATCCAGTTAAGCTCCACCTTCGGCGTCATATCCGGAAATACATGCTCACCATTTAAGGTTCTGTGGATCACACTCCGTATTTCCTCTTCACCGTGATCCTTATACCATAGACTGTCTGCACATCCGCTCTTTGCTCTTTCCAGCACCTTGGGATCGATCAGCGAAGTAACAACCAATACCTTTGTATATGGATATTTTTCCCTGATGATCTTTCCGGCACTCAGCCCATCATGATTATGAAATGTCTGCACATCCATAAGCACAAGATCAATTGCCGAGTAAGAGCAGATCTTTACAGCTTCACAGGCATCCGAAACTGTCTGGACATGTCGGAATTCCGGTTCCCGCATAATAATACTTTCAAAATACTTCTGCATGATCCTCTGATCTTCTACTATCAGTATCCGTACCATAGACTCCCATCCTTTCTGTCAGTGGCATTTTCAACACCAGACAAAACTCCGGCGAAAAAGAAACCTGCATAATACATTTCTCTGACTCCGCAGCTTTTCTCAGTGCAGACAGACCACCACCTTCTTCTGCATTTTTTTCAGGTGCATCTCCATCATTCGTTATCCGGATGCTGTATTCATTTGCACCTTTTTCTATCTTCACCAGAACTGTACTTCCATGGGCATGTCTGGCACAATTTGTCACACATTCACGGATCGCTCTGTCTGTCAGCAGCCTGTAGGAGGGATGTTGAGGAAAATTCCCGCTGATCTGAACATAAATTCCAAGTTCTTCTGCATGCCTGATCGTATCCGCGCATAATTCTTCCATATTCTCAACAGAAGAATCTGTAAGAATATAGACCAGATGCTTTAATGCAGATAGCTGTTCATCCATTTTATCCTGATTTTCTTTTCTTTCCAATATCCTGCGTATTGACAGAAGGCTTCGGCCAAAATTGTCATGAACCTGCATTTTCATGGCAAGTGTCTCCTGCTCTCTTATTTTATCTCCGATTTTTTCATACATTTCCTCTAGCTTATGATTCAGGATTTCCAGCTTTTCATTATTTGCTCTGATCTTTTCACCATTGTAATAAATTTCTGATACATTAACTGCCACTGTCTGCAGATATCCTGCACAATCCGGCTCCTGCAGACGATATTCCTGAAACATCCAGACGGAATCATCCGGAAAATAAAATACATTACTGTCACTGTTTAATCTGCGAAGTCCCTCTGCTTCGGATCCTCCATTTATTACTTTCCGCAATGCCTCATAATCCTGCAGATAGGAGCCTATCATTATCCTGCTCAGTTCATGCATCTTGGTGTTGCATAAAACGATCCTTCCAAGAGGATCCGAAAAACACACCCCACAGGGAACATCATCAACAGCTTCATTCACAGACCAGTAAGACAGAGAATGGTGATATCTGCGTCTCTCTCTCCAGATTGCCCAGCAAAGATAAAGCAACAATACCACCATCGCTGCCATCAAAACACTGACCGGACACCCCCGGAGCATTGGCTGATATGCGCTTTCCCCCCTGGTAATATCTGTGATCATTCATCAGAAAGCCCATAAGCATAAAGGAAACTGCAAAAACAGTCACTGCTGTTATAATTTTCTTTTTCCTATAAAAACAGGTTATCCTTATCAACAGAAGAATCAATTCCAGAATCAGGCAGGTTTCAAGAAGGATCATCAGAAAATCCTGCATTGCCATACTGCATTCCGCAAAATCAGTCATCTTCCGCCTCTCTTTCTGAATACGATACATCCGATAAACCATTCGTTTTCATCTTCCTGCTGCACATTTAATTCCGGTCTTTCTGACATTAATCCCCGAAGATCTGCTTCTGCTACAATATGAACCGAGATCCGCAAAGCATCATCGATCTGCGACACACGGTAAAAAACAGACTGCATTGTATCAAACAATCGTTCCACAAGCCATTCAAAGGTATCATAGCATTTTAGTATATCATCTGCCTTCAGCTGCACTTCACCATTTTCGACATAATAAGCTGCCCGGATCTTACATAATTTTAAGCTGTCACAAGATTCCGCAAGACTCTGTCTGAGATCCTCCATTGTAAGCAGATTTCCGTCTGATGCATATTGTGTCAATACCTAGATTTTTCTTCTTTTTAAATATGTACCAATCAACCACGATTTTTCCCAGGACCCGGTCATAGTGTTCCCTTGACTCCGTTCTTTCCAGCTCATCCATCAGCTGTGACAGCAATTCCAGCTGCCCGGCTGTCTGATTCTGTATCATGTTCAGCAGTCGGTTCTGTTCTTCTGTTTTTCTCCGCTCAGCTTCTTTCTGATAGGTTTTCTGCAGCAAACGATTTCTGGCAGTCAGCTCCTCCTGCTGTTCCCGGATATCCTGATACTGATCCAGAAGCATCGAAATATCTTCTGACCAGAACAAATGTCCTCCTCTTATAGAAATATGGTTGATCCGGATTCCCTGTTCCTGTACAGCTGATCTGTTTATTACAATTTTACGCAGTTCCGGTGACAGCTCAGGAAAATCACCAGAATGATAATAACGCTGAAAGGAATCATCCGTAATCTCTGCATCCAGTCCTCCGGAGGTCTGGAATAATTCAAAATATCGATTGTTCGTCTGTATCAGGCCGCATAATATACATCCCTGGTAAATTGCCGCCATCAAAAGGCAGCATACCGCTGTCATATCCCCGGCAATTGTTTTGATCAGAGGCAGACGGAGTAAATTTCCGATATTCCATCCCAGAAGCAATATTCCCGGAATTATCGGCAGCCAAAATTGCTTTTTTCCCGGAATCCTGCTTTTTCTGATCAGCATAATTTCCATCCATATCAGGCAAAATATGATCCATCCCTGGATTACTATAAAAAGAATACCATAGCTGTAATCTCTATCCGAAAGCGGCGGCCGCCCGGAAAACCGAAACACCAGCTGATGCAGATCATTTGTAAAAACACTGATAATCAAAACCACCGCAAAAGCAAGCAAGGCAATAATTTTTCTGACTGTTTTCTCTCCATCCTTTTCCCCTAGAAACATCGCTGCTGCCAGTCCAAGGACCGGGATCAGGATCATCGGGATATAATACAGATACCAGCAGATATGTTCTCCAAGCGGATCATGAAAAATATGAAATTTTACTGTCCGTACAAAAAACCAGAAGACCATCAGACAGCCAATTGCAGTCAGACATCTGCGCGTTTTTCTATGCACTACATGCTTTTCCAGATAAATCACCCAGGCACAATACATTCCCAGATAAATACAGTTACGACACTGATCTGCGAGATTTCTCATAAAAACATTTTCCGGTCTTCCCAGCCTGCAGAAATACGCCAGAAATACACTTATCAGGATTCCTCCATACGACAGTGTTCTTTTTTTATTGTATGTCATGAAAATTCCTCTCTCATTAATACCTCTGTGATAAGTATACTATAAAGCTCTATTTTATTATATAGTTTTCAGAGAAATCCTCCATTCTCAATCCCTGTTATCACAAACAGAGTGAACAATTCTGTCCACTCTGTCTATCATCACTCAAAATGGTCTTGGCTGGCCACAGTATTCGCAGAATCTTCCGGTATTCTCTGCACCGCACTGGCATTTCCATAAACTACCGGGCTGCTGCATTCTGTTGTTCATCTGCATCCCGAGTTGCTGTATTCCGCTGTTCATGTTCATCCAGGGTTGCTGCATTCCATTGTTCATATACATTCCGGACTGCTGCATTCCGCTGTTCATGTTCATTCCGGGTTGCTGCATTCCAGCCGCATTTGGTGTCAGGGCAGCTATGATCTGATGACCCGTCTGCTCCACTTCCATCAATTCACCTCTGTTATCGCTGCTTATGGAAAAAGTATTCAGACGAAAATCCATATCATCAAACCATGGGGTTTTTACCTTAATACGCATAGTATAATCAAATTCATACTTATATACCGGTGGCTGATAGCTTACGGTTTCTCCATCCTTTGTTGTACATGTTTCCTCGTTCTGCTGTCGCTCTACATCAACTCTGCACTGCACAACAGCGGATAAAGGAACTATGTCCGGATTTTCATTGACATCCAGCTTCCGTGCAACAGTAAAATTCCCCTTATTGTCATCAATAAAAACATTGTAATTTCTGGTATTGATCTGACGTGTTATACAAAAATCCATTACGGCTTTTTTGTTTTTTTCACGATATTCCAGTTGACGTTTTATATCCTCTACCGTACTGTGCCGCCGGTCTTCAAACCATGGTGACAATTTTTTTGCACAATCCTTACACAGATTTTCCGTCATCCAGTTTTCTGTTGCCTAATAAACCTATTTTCTCTCCGCAGATATCACAGATCTTCTTATCAAATAATCCCATACCCAATCCTCCTTCTTTTTATATTTGTGTTTTTGTTTATCTACATTATGCGTGAATGCTTCGCCATTTGCACTAGCATCTCTGACAGTAACTGAATTCATCTTCATATCAATGTCAGGATCATAAGGCTCGTATCTGAAAATCCTGTCCGTTTCTATATGTTCAGGATATGCCGTATGGGATACTCTCTGCCAGACACAACCGTCCCCATCCCACCTCCACATTCGGATATTCCTCATATCCGCCCACACTCTGTGCGCCTTTCCTCAGATACGCCTTCACCTTTTCCCCATAAAGAAACGGATCATTTCCTTTCACGATCCCCCATTCCATAAGCAGAGCTGCGCTTCCGCTGACAAAGGGTGCCGCAAAGGAGGTTCCGGTGACAGTGGCGTAGCCTCCGCCGGGAACCGGGGCGGAGATGGATACACCGGGAGCTGCGAGGTCAGGCTTCCGGATCGGCAAGAACTGACTTCCCCTTCCGGAAAAATCTGCGTAGGCATTCTGTCTGGAATCATAAGCTCCAACAGAAATAACTTTTCCGGCAGTGGAAGGAATCGTCAAAGTTCCCACAGCCCGCGGAGAATAAAACCCGGTTCCGCGATTCAGTACATTTCCACCCGGCAGCCAGAGGAAATACTGTCCGGAGCGCACACGTTTTCCACTTAAAAGAACTTTCCAGACACCGCTATCCACATAATTACCCTCAGGAATGAAATCTATGTAGATTTCCTGGGACAGCTGATAGGGACCGGGTTTTCCATAATAGATCAAAAGCTCTGTATTTTCCAGCAGATGCCGCTGTGGACCCAGCCTTTCATATAATGGACCGATCCGTTCTCCGGACGGACTTTCCAGATAAATTTCCATCTCATCTTCATAATCCTTCCATAACTGTACATTTAATGTGGTTTCAAAAACTCCCACCGCCAACTGGATTTCTTCTGTTTTCCCTGCTGCAGAATTCCTCCCGCATGCAAGGGCTGGCGCCGTTATTTCCGGTTCCTGTAACGATCACAGTCCGCCCCATGGCCGCAACTGTATCAATATAGTTTTCCAGGAGGGAGTCTCCTCTGTGAGACCCATAATTATTCCCAAAACTCAGATTGATCACCAACGGCCGATTTAGTTCCAGCGCCTTCCTCATCAGATAGTCGATTCCCTGGATCAGTTCCGTTGTCCTGGGAAAAGAATTCTCCTTTGGAATCCCATTTTCACAACCAGGAGATCACTTTCATAGGCAACGCCTCTGTTCACACCACCGGAAGCCCTTCCGTTTCCGGCTGCGATTCCAAGCACAGCAGTCCCGTGTCCGCTGATATCCACAGACGGAACAAGGCGTCTGCCCTGGTTTTCTCCAAGTGCAAGCGCCTCATCAATTTCTTCTTTCGTATATTCTGTTCCTGCCCCATATCCTGCCGGTGGTTTTCCCGGAATTCCCTGATCCCATAGATACAGGATCCGGCTGCTTCCATCCTCATTTCGAAAATCAGGGTGGAAATAATCAACACCGGAATCCACGATTCCCATAAGGATTCCTTCTCCGGTCAACCCTTCCGCTCCGGTCTGTACCGCCTGGATGCAGCTGGCTGTTTTTCCCTGAAACACTTCAAAATAAAGTTGTTTTGGTTTTTCCATAAAGATCACATTTTCTCGGTCAGAATAGCTGTCGATCTCACGCTCCGGAAAAGTAACAACTGCATAGTTTCCCAGAAGCGGAACTGCCTGTATTCCCTCTCCGGAAAGCTCCTCCTCCCTGCCTGTGTATTTCACGATCACATCCCAGGTTTTCCCAGCAGGATCATATCCTGTGTTCAGATTTCCGGATTTCTGGCGTTCCTCTTCTGTAGCATCCAGGGCTAGATTTAAAAGATTGTCAATTTTCTGATCTGGCATGATAAGCTCGCTTCTTTGATTCCTTACTTTACTATACACAGTTAGCCCACATTAATTAACTTGAAAAGCTTATCAGATTACATGACAATTTCCAGTTCTCATTCTTAACACTGTCAGGATATCACGCTTCATTTCTGTTGTAGTTTCTTTTATGCAGTGCTATAATTCCAGGTAAAATTTACAACCTTCGGGAGAACTATTATGCAAATCACGAAACCTACTTTTTTGTAATGAATTTTCCTGCATCGCAGGCAGCTGTCCGGATACCTGCTGTGCCGGCTGGCAGATCATGATCGATCAAAACAGTCTCAAAAAATACCGCCACTGCAAAGGAGCTTTTCGCAACCGCCTTCTGAATGACATCGACTGGAAGGAACATTCTTTCCGTCATTATCAAAAACGCTGTGCATTTTTGAACGAAGATAATCTCTGTGATATCTACAGCGAAGCGGGCAAAGATATGCTCTGCGATACCTGCCGTAAATACCCGAGGCATATCGAAGAATTTGAGGGACTTCGGGAATTGTCTCTGTCTCTTTCCTGCCCGGAAGCCGCCAGAATCTTTCTCAGCCACAAAGAAAAAATCACATTCCGGACTGTGGAAAAGGAAACTCCAGAAGAGACTTATGACGACTTCGACTATTTCCTTTTCACCGCGCTGATGGACACCAGAGACTATCTCTTCTCCGTGATCCAGGACCGTTCTGTTCCCTGTGCGTTACGCCGCCGGAAGCTTCTGGCCTGCGGCCATGATTTTCAGCTCTGTCTGGACCGGAACAAATTGTTTCAATGGGAAACGATCCGCAGTCGTCATCAAAATTCTGCTTTCGGAGATTCCTTCCAGAAAAAACTCCACAAGTGGATCACTGCCAAAAAGCCTTCTGCTGACCTGCGAAAAAACATATGGAAAACCATCATTCCTCAAATGGAAGTTCTCCGCTCTGGCTGGCATGATTACCTCTTGGAAACCTTAACCCCGTTATATACCGCCTGTGATACCGAACAACAATACCAGGATGTCTGTCTTGAATTCGAAACCTTTTATCCGGACTGGAAGATTCAGGAAGAACAGCTCCTGCTCTATTGGATCTACACGTATTTCTGCGGGGCCGTATATGATGAACAGATCTTCGCCAAAGTAAAAATGGCAGTTATCTGCACCTTCATGATCCACGAGCTGGCAATGGGAACCTGGCTTTTGCAGCAAAAGCAGTTTTCCTTTCCAGATCTGGTCTCAATCTGTTACCGTTTCTCCAGGGAGCTGGAACACTCTGACCAGAATCTTAATAAAATGGAAGAACTTCTTGATTGGGAATCAATTTTTTCTCTGGAAAATCTGCTGGAAATATAAAGGGTAATCAAAGTTGTTGAGGGGCTCTCTTCGTGAGGGGCAAACTTGAGGGTGTTGCTAGAATAGCCTGCCAGAACGCCAATTTTGTACCAAATATCGTTTTTACCAGCCACAGAACCGATTCGGACATGGTGACTAATCAGGCCTGTGTGGCCCTGCTGATGGATGTTCACGTCCAGCTTCCCGAGAACGGTCCCAGACCCAGCTACTCTCCCTGGCGTGCCATTCCCATCACACCAGCGATCTCTTCACAGCTGTCCCTGTGCTACCGCAGCGACGGACCTCTTTCCAGAACAGCCCAGCTGTTTGTGGATCTCTGTAATGATAAACTGTTTAAAAAATAAAATAACAGCCCCGCAGAAGGCATGGCATACAATAACCGTATGCAGTCTTCAGCGAGGCTGTTTTCATAAAGCCAGGAGCTGACCGGATACTTAAAACTGATTTTTATAATACTCCAGATCCATATCCTTAAACACATTAAAGATCACCCGGTCAAAAGCATCTCCATGTTTTTCCAGAAAGGCTTCTGTGGTGTTCACAGCGATCTCTGCTGCTTCTTTGTTGGGAAAATGGAACTCTCCGGTGGAGATACAGCAGAACGCTACGGATCGGATATTGTTTTCCAGGCAGCAGTTCAGCACACTTTCGTAACAGTTTTTCAGATCTTGCCGTAACTTGTCCGTGACTTCGTAGTAAACAATAGGCCCCACCGTATGGATCACATGCTCCGCCGGAAGGTTATAGCCACCGGTCACCATGGCCTGGCCGGTTGGTTCTTCATAGGATCTTCCGTAGCGGATCCGTTTCTGGTTCATCTGGCGGCTGCACTCTGCACGAAGCTCCACTCCCGCAGCCGAATGGATCGCATTGTCAATACATCTGTGGCAGGGCACAAAACAGCCCAGCATCTGGGAGTTGGCTGCATTGACGATAGCTCCCACCTGAAGTCTGGTGATATCGCCCTGCCAGATAGAGATTTTTTCCGCAAAAGGCACAGTACTGTGGTACGCCTCTTTTACCGTCGGGATCTGATCCAGTGTCACGATTCCTTTTTCCCTGGCATCTTCCTTCAGGAATTCATCCTGCACCTGCAGGATTTCTTCATCCATATGCCGTGGCATGCGGATATTCATGAGAGAACGAAGGATTCTTCTTTTTTCTGCATCGTTGTCCGAGACCTTAAGGTTCCTGTATTCTCCGGAATCTTCTTTGAATTTTTCCACAAGATAATCAAGACGCTGTTTCTGATCCATATGTCCTCCTTCTGTTATTTACCAGTTCTGTTTTGACCTGCCAGTAACACTTCCGCAGATTTTTCCCATTGGGCACTTTGGTTTCTGTTGGGTTTTATATCAGCTGTCCTGCAAATGATCTGCGGATATCTTTTTTATTTCTATTGTAATATCCCGTAAGCTGTCGCACAAGTCACGATTGATTCCGATCCCCCGGTCTCCGAAGCTTTCCGGTATCACAGCCTCGTCTCTGTTCAGGCGGATCAGCTCTGTATTTTTGTGCTCACGTACCATTTTTTCAAAAGGAAAGCGAATAATAGATGGTGTGTTAAAACCAACGCCCAGCTCCAGCAGTACAGCCTTGCCTTTTTCAGCTGTTTCAGATACTTTCCATAATTTTCCGCAGCCTCATTCCACTTGCTCATCCTCCACAAAATACTGGTCGCATCGGAGATTCATAGCCATTAGGGCCGCCGCATACCGGACATTTCGGCACCATATAAGAAGGAATCTTACAGTCCTTTTCTGCCTGAACCATCTGGGCAAACATGGAAACGGCATCATAGGTCCTGGGATGACATCCCTTCATGCACTGGATCCGGCCATAATCTCCCTGTGTTGGCCAAAAGATCCTCTCTTCCGAAAAATCCGGCTTTCTGAAACTGGTGATCCACATTGGTGGTCAGCACAAAATAGTCTTTTTCTTTCACCAGGTCAAAAAGCTGCTGATACAGTAGCAAAGCCGGTGGTTTGATACGGTTTACATAAGAATGTCTGCACCAGTAACCCCAGCGCTCTTCCTCTGTCTGAAATGGATAAAAACCGGCAGAATACATATCCTGCAGCCCGTATTTTTTTATAAAATCGCTGAAATTTTCCTGAAAACGTTTCCCGCTGTAGGTAAGACCGGCCGCTGCAGAAAGGCCGGCACCTGCTCCGATCAGCACATGATCTGCTTCCTTCAGATATGCCGAAGCCTGTGTGATCTGTTCCTCATAGGGCTCTTTCTGAAATATATAATCTCTTGCGGGTATCCCGCATAAAAACTGTGTCCAGTCCACTTTTTTCTGCCTCCTTACGATATGAAGATGTTTACGGATCTCCATAGCTTACCTTCTTTCCACTGCTCCGAAAGGACAGACCTCCATGCAGTTCCTGTGAAATGTATCTGTTGTAAATGTCCGCTTTTTATGTATTGGAAATGTTACTGTTCACAGAGTGAACAGTAACCAGGAAATTCCTGCGTCCATTGAATGAGGAATGAATGCAGGAATTTGCCTTGGTGCTATCGGGAGTCTGTTATGACATAGAATCAATTGGGTGTTGATTCAATTAGAATTCATATGGCGGGTTTCCGGAGAAGTCTGCGATCAGACCATGTGGGTTCTCAAGGTAGAATACCTCAAAGATCGGGTTCTCAGCAGTCTCATACTGACCTTTGACAATAGGATTCTCCATGCAGGCTACCTTTACTTCATGGTTGTCCTCAAAAACAGCTTTTCCGTGAAGACGGATCCATGCATATTCAGGACTGGATACGGAAACCTCGATCTCCGGGTTTGCCTGCATATCCTTGTAAACATCCTTGGTATTGTTTGTGCAAAACCAGAGCTTTCCGTCTTTCTCAAAACAGAACATGAACGGGCGGCATTTCGCCTTTCCATCGCGTCCTACAGTTGCCAGATACTGTAC
>ENA-OQHF01002041-OQHF01002041.1-human-gut-metagenome-genome-assembly--contig:-NODE-2041-length-10512-cov-2.459220_pt1 | contig 10512 bp, 15 predicted proteins | sample MGYA00242559_ERZ504709 | MGnify/ENA primary metagenome ERZ504709 (study PRJEB26092, sample SAMD00036203) | human gut metagenome | host: Homo sapiens | study: EMG produced TPA metagenomics assembly of...
TTAACAGCCGGAACAAGAGGCATCGAAATAACAGTCTATCAGAGTGGAAATCAGCACCAAACGACAAAAAGTCATAGCATGTTCAGGAACCACTCCCAACCATAGCTCAAGTATTCTACCAGTTTGGAAAAAGATGGGATATGCAAAAAGGAGTACCAACAAGTATGTAAATCGGCAACTTCTGAAAATAAGTTGCTGCATATAATCCAAATTACCGGCTGAGTACTGCTTGATAATTTGATGGATTAACAGCCTGTGTAAAACTGGAGTATAATGAAGAAACAGCAGAATTAACCTGATATGCAATACCTCTTGCCGCATTAACCGCAGGTCCAAAAAAGATATTAAGCAGAATATTTACTCCTTGCATGGCACCGACTGTGGCTACTCCTCCAAAGAGAGACCATCCAGAATACGTTATCATATTATTGAATAGAGATTTATCCCAGATGAATTTATAATGACATTCTGCAAAACTTTTAATTGCATAAGTTCGATAGAAAACAGCCACCATTATACTTATTACCAGTAGAATTATACCATACCAAATTAACTTATCTCCTGTCAGAATAGTCAATAAATAGACTCCTACAAGTTTCGAACAGCAATCTAAAATTGTTCCAATTGCATATATGTCCATTTTTTCATGGGCTATAATACACGACATATATGGAACTTGCAGAATGGATACGGCAAAGGAAATTAAAGCACACTGATAAATGACCAATGCCGCAAACATTCTTTCTTCCGGTATGGTCAAATAAGAATAAATGACATAGAGTCCCACTGTCTCTGCCAACAATAAGACCAAAACTGCCAATAAGATATGAATACTTACTGACATACTAAATATGGTATGTAGTCTTCCGGCATCATTGCGTCCAAGTTCAAAAGATACAAATCTTTGGACTGCCGCTGTCATTGCGTTATTTAAAAATCCGAACATCAAGACAACGCCACCTACCACATTGTAAATGCCAAAATCCTCAATACCCAACACTTGCAGTATTATTCTGGATGTATAAAGGGTTACAGCCATTATAAACAGCATTCGGATGTAAAGCATTACCGTATTCTTAGCCAGTCGCTTGTTATTTTCAAGATGTGACATTTATAATAGAATATAAGAAGTAAACAGACGATAGATTTCGTTCACTGTAAAATCTGCCACCTGATTTAAAATTTAATAATTGAATGTATATCGAAAGGAATTTAGTCTTATACGGATAGATTATCCGTCTGATATTCTGATAGTTACCGCAAAGGTAAAAACTATTGTTCATATATAAAAATATTTACTTCTTATTTTGAGCAATTACCTGAATTATAACATTAGCGTTTCTTTTTTTTCCTGTTGCTGTCATGTCTATTTGACATTTTTTTAAATGGAGCAGTAAATGATTTTCAAATCAAAATCCTCGTTTTGTATATGTCTTTATGCCTTTTTTCAGACCATGAACTGTAAATCCTATTTAACCGGGTATAAGCATACTCTAATCAGATATCTTCATATTGTTATCGGATTTACTTTCATCGTTTCCAGATTCAGGTACAGCCCTGTGATGCTCTATCATCCCGTTGCGGAACATCTTCCACAGGACATTGCAGCCGAGTTGCGCCAGCGTGGAGTTGATGAACAGGTCCTGCTTGTCCAATGCTTCTGCCAGCGAGCAGCTCGGACCAGAGTCTTCTTCCTTTACCCGAGAGTACCGCACGAAACGGGTGATTACCTTCAGAGAACTGACCGTTTCATACAGTTTGGATGCCGGCTGTTTTACTTTTTTTTCGGCACCGTACCCATAACGACCTGTCCCGTGGTCTGCGTGTTACCGAAATCCATCCAATACAAAGGGGTTTCGTAAGTGCAGTATGTCGGTTGTGGCAAAGCCTTCAACAGGTTCCACAGGTCTATCCGGGATTTGATGTTGTCCGTACAAGTGATTGTGATATTGGCCAGATTATCCCGTCGGGCATCCTTCAATACGGTCGGATAGATGTCCGGCTGCGCCTTCCAGTCGTTGCCGAAGAAATTGTTTATCCGGGAGACAAGGCATTGCGCCTTGTTCTGTCCCAGATCAGACGGACTGAAAAGCTGACGACCGATGTTGGCTTCCGTCACGATGTCGGGGTCATACAGGGTCACGAACAGCCCCGGATGTCCGAGTCCTCTCAATGCCACATCAAGCCGGGCCAGACAGGTTAGTACCTGCGAGCCTGTTCCTCCCGCTCCAATCAGATTTACCGTTACCGGATGCTGCGGGTTTACCAGATAGTTGTCAATATAGTGTACTCTTTTCATTTCAGGATGTCTTTAAGTTTCAGATTGTTCAATGGTTTTAACTCTTCGAGGTCGAAAGGTCTGTTCCTGGCTGCTTTCGTCACCAATACAAGGTTTGATCGGGTCGGGTTTCCGTTGCCTCCCAAATGGGAGAACTCCGTCAGCCAGAATTTCTTTTCCCAGTATTGCAGCAGCTTTTCGTAGGTCATATCTTTCGGTTTCTCCAAATTGGCAGAACCCAGGCAGACGCTGGATCCGGTCACGTTGAAGAACGGTGCGGCATATAGTGGCGTATCCTTGTCGGGTGTATCGCCCTTGTAGGCATATATATTCATCCCGTGTTCCCCCGCCTTGTAAATCACTCCCGGCAGGTTGTATTCCGCGTTCTCGATTTCAAGTCCCGGGCTGAAGAACATCATCCTTTTACCCGGAGGATTGTACCATACATACCGTTCGCTTCCCTTGCGTGAATCGCAATACATCAGGTTGGACGGTATTTTTCCGTAGGGCGTGCTGCCGTGCCTTTCCGAATACCCCTTCACCAGTTCGTTCATGAATTCCAGGGTCACCGGTCTTCCTTCCGTCATATTCCCCCGTTCGTCTATATCCCGTACCTCCAGAAAGAAATTCTTCTCATTTTCCGAGGCGTAGGCAATCAGTGCCGCCTTGGGGATAAGCAAGGTCTTTAAGGTTCTTGTAAGTTCGTTTGTCTCTATCATGATGTTCAAATGATTATGTTGATGAATTTGTCCGCCCATTGGAGAAATCGCTCCGGATAGTCATCCATGCAAAATAACTTTTCAGTTTCCGGTGATAGGGCGAGTGTCGTTGCAGGTATGATGTCGTAGGTCTCCCTGCTGTATGAATTGTAGTAATCTACCAGGTAGTCTGTCACCATATCGTTGCTGTCATAGACTACACGGATCTGCTGGTGGAGATACATCGGCAGGCATTCAGGCTCCTCTTCATAGAAAGGGTCGTAACTGTATTGCATGATGCCATGCTCCGGTGACAGAAAGTCCAACCCCTCCTTCATGGCGGAGACCAGTGACCGCTCATAGTCGTTTTGGGGCTCATACCGGTCAAGTGCTTTCGGAAGGTTCTTGTAGTAACACCTGTTTTCCACCCTCCGGAGCAACGCTTGTACCTTGCCGTTCTCGTAGGAGCGCAGGAGTTTCAGCCGTTTTCTCCTTTCCTCCGCTGTCTCGTCCGGAACTTCTTCCGAGAGCCAAATCAGCACATAGTCCGTGTCATCCTCGTCCAGCACGGTCTGTATTCCGTTTGCCTTCATCAGTTTATGGATAAACGTGATGGAGATACGTCTCAGTTCCGGGCCGAGAGCTTCCAGGAATTTCACCGGGAAATAATACAATGTCAGTACACCCCAACGATGGGTTTTCCAGAGCCTGAACAGCAACCGTCCGTTTTGCTCTTCTATATTGACATTCAGTTCTTCTCCGACAAGGACTTCCATTTCTTCGTGTAGTTTTGCGATTCCTTCTCCGAATGTACGTCCCGGAGTATGTACCGCTTCCTTTCCCAAGAGGCAGGCATACCTGAAATAAGAATCACGCAGGAATTCGTAATTTTCCTGCGTGATGAGATTGTACCTGTTTCCTCCGGTGTCTTCCACGAAGAGACTCGGCAGCGGTCTGGGCAGAAACGTGGTGTTCAGAAAAGAGAAACAGCACCACTTGGCGCCGTTATCCTTTCTTTCCTGTCCGTTCCATACCGGATATTGCGCACGGTCTGTCCGATGATGAGCCTTGCCAGCCGTTCCGCCTGCTGTCCGTCCAATGGTACACATGATTTCTTCTGTTTTTGTTGTTGTCTTTATCCATAACCGTCAACCTTTTGTCCCGATGGTTGTCTTGAACTCGTATTCCGTCCTGTCATCCCGGATGACGGGACCATGTACGGTTGCCGTCGTCAGTTCCGGATAGAAGTTGGAATAATAACTCATGACCATATCCGGAGAAAGATTCGGGTTCGGGTCTTGAAGGGTTACATACTCTGTTCCTTTCTTGAATTTGAATGTACGTGACATCCCTTTGATTTGAAGTGCCATAGTTTATCGGGTTTGATAAGGTGAATATTTCGGTTCCAGCATGGATTGCGGAAAGTCTATGTAATCCTCGTAGTCTTTCGGATTGTAGGCCGGTTGTTCAGAATCGGAGAAGTAAGGCTGCTGCTGTTCATCCTCCTGTGTGAAGGATTCATCCTGCCATCCTCCCGTTGCCGGAGGCATTCCATACATGTCCTGTCCGGATCCGGTGTTTTGTGAAGCATAGTGAGGATGCGGTTGCAGTGGCTGGCGTACCGGCTGCTGTTCCGGTTGCTGTATCGACCACAGTCCGGACTGTTGTTGTGCCTGCTGTACAGGAGGCTGTCCGAATTCCGGTCTTTCCGGCTGTTGCATAGGAGCCTGCCTTTGCGGTTGCCTGCTTGCTGGAGCTTGCCGAGCAGGGGCATAAGCCGGTTGTGGCTGCATGACCTGCTGCGGCTGCGGTTGTGTACGGTTCTGTACTACCGGTTACTGTTCCGGTTGGGGCTGCCGTTCCATCAGGTCAAAGAGGCTTCCCTTGTTCATTTCCTTGTCGACAGCCTGAATCTTTTCTTCAATCCCTTTCAGCTGTGCTTCATTCGCATGGGATTTTGCCTGTCCGAGCAGGTTGAGGGCTTCCCGATAATTCTTGACGGTAGTCATTTCTTCCGCCTTTTTCATCAGCTTCTCGTATTTTTCCCGTTTTTCCCTCTCTTCCTTTGACTCCTTGGACTTTGCTTCCTTGGCGGCCTTGCTGTTGGCTGCCGCCTTGTCTGCCTGTGCCTCGAACTGGGCCATGTTCGCAATCAGGCCGCTGGCCTTCTGCATCGGCCGTGTGACGGTCTGAAGGAATCCCGCGTCAAGTTCCTGCGGGGTGCCTGTAACGGTCAGCGGTACAATCTGGTTTTGAGCCTCGTCCTTGAGCCCGTTTGACTTGGGTAATGTGGCAACGGTCAGTTGTCCGTTCGCTTTTCGGATGACAATCGTGAGATCCACGTTTTCTGTCATCATCTGGTGGATTGCTGTAAAAAACATAACTTAAATTATTTAATGGTAAAACGATTTGTTTCAATATTCCCGGAAAAATTCAGCCAAAAGCCTGTTCCTGTCGGGATGGTTGCAGATTTCCAATACCGGATTCAACAGTGTGGAGACAGGTACGGGACCTGTCGCTCCCCTGCCGGGCAGCTTGATGTGCGGTTCCGGTATCCGGATTTTTTTCTTTTTCTCTATCACCGGAATCCATGCCGGAGCTGGTGACTGTCTTACGATGATTGTCTGTTGCATACTTCTTTTATTTAAATTGTGAATATCCGGGCTTTGGCAGCCCGTTGAACTACAAGGGCTTTTACTGCAAATGCTTCCGGAAAGACAAGGTTTTCGGGAAAAATACCGCAGCAGAGCGAGGATGATTTTTCCCGGGAAACCCCGCAAGGGGCCTGACCTTGTCGTCCGTACAGAAGCATTTGCCACCTTTGCCCTGTAGTTCTTCGGTCTGTCAATGGCTGTATTTTCATCCTTCCTGTTCCTGCTGTTTCTACTTTTCCGATATGACGGACATGGCAGATACAAAAAGAGCCGCCCCCAAGGCAGCTCCGTTCCGTACACAGTTTCTGTCGGAATCTTATATTATAATAGGTAAAGCATATCCGGTTCATGTTTCCTCCTGTTTGCTAAAAGACCAGATAACTGAGGATGCAGAAAAGTATGGCAGCGGCCACCAGCAGGCAGGCTATCATATACAGAAACCTGAAGAATCCCCTGAAGCAGACAATGGCTACCGCTGCCCATACGGGGGATATTCCCCGTGAATACAGATAACTGAATATGGCAAAGGCAACAAGCACCAACGCCGCCATCCTGATCCGTTTGTCTGTTCTCAACCTTTCGATAAAATCTTTTGTTCTCATGACCATATAGTGTTAATCGGTGAAACAAGTCATTTCCAATTTCGGGGGCCGGAAAGCGAACCGCCTCCACAGGCAAGGTTTTCGGGGAAAATACCGGAGCCCGGCGAGGATGATTTTCCCCGAAACCTGCAAGGCTCGACCTTGCAGGTGGAAAACGGCGGTCCGCTACCTTTGTCCCGGAAATGGAATGACTGGATCATTTCCCTTTTCCACCTTTGGGCTTTGGAAAAACAAGTTTCAGGTTAAAGCTCTCGTCAAAGGCGACCATGGCATCGAATGAGATTCCCTTTTTCCCTTTGAGCCCCTTGATGAGCCGGGTGGAGCCTGAAGAAAAAAGCTGTTCCAGATGCTGGTCGGTCAGTTCCTTGTTCAGAAAACGGCGGAATACCATCAGTCCGCAACCTTCCTTGTCACATTTGGACACCTTCCCCCGGATGATGACATGACCGCACTTGCATTTGGGACAGGTGAAGGAACGTGATTTAGGCAGAGGAAATTCAAGACGGAGTATTTCACCGGTTGCCTTGTGCGTGTAGTCACGGATGGAACGCATGAACGTTTCCGTATCGAGCGTATGCCCTTCAATCTGAGCCAGTGCCTTCTCCCAGCAGCCTGTCATTTCCACATCCGCCACCTGTATATCCTTTACGGCCTCGAACAGATAGAGCCCTTTTTCCGTAGGACGGATACTCTTTCCGGATCGTTCTATATAGTCCCTTTTGAACAGGGTGGTAATGATGGCTGCCCGTGTGGCAGGTGTACCGATTCCGGCATCCTTTACGGCCTCTTTCGCCTCTTCATCGGTAATGTCCTTTCCGCAAGTCTCCATGGCACCCAACAGGGTCGCTTCCGTGTAGAGCGGCTTGGGTAGGGTCTTCTTCTGCGCCAGTCCCCGGCCCATGACGGGAAGGGTTTCACCTTCGGCAAATACAGCCGTACCGACTTTCCCTTCCGGTTCGTTACCGTCTCTTTCCTCCCTCCGTGAGAAAACGCCGCACCATCCCGGACGGATGACGGAAGAGGAACGTGAACGGAAGACCATTCCCTCACAGGTGCATTCCATGGTCAGCTGCTCTTTCTCGCAGGGTGGCGAAAAGGATTCCAGCATCCTGCCGGCTATCAGGGTATAAACCACCGATTCCGCTTCGGAGAGCTCGTTCGGGATGATACCGGTAATGATCAGTGCATGATGGTCCGTCACTTTGGTGTCGTCCACACACCGGGTATTGAGGTCGGACAAGTCAAGGCATTCCCCCGTATTGCCTTGAAATCCGGTATGGATGTGATTTTTTCCAGCAGGGAAGGAATGATCCGCATGACATCTTCCGGAATATGGCGGCTGCCGGTTCTCGGATAGGAAATGAGTTTCTTCTCATACAAGGACTGGGCTATGGAAAGGGTCTTTTCTGCCGTCAGGTCATAATGGGTGTTGCAGTCTTTCTGCAGGGATGTCAGATCGTAGAGAAGCGGTGGCTGCCGGAAGACCCTCTTGCGTTCCAGTCGTGTGACTGTCGCCTGAGAACCGGTGCCGATGTTGCCGAATGCCGCTTCCGCAGCTGCCTTGTCCTTGAATTCCTCCGTATGGATGAATTGCCGGTGCGCCTCTCCCTGTGTCAGCGTGATATGCAGTTGCCAATAAGGAACAGACACGAAATTCCGGTTCTCCTTGAAACGGGTACATATCATGGCGAGTGTCGGAGTCTGCACCCGTCCGATGGAATTGTTGGCCGAACTTGTGGCTATCGCCAACGCTCGGCTGGCGTTCATGCCCACCAGCCAGTCAGCCTTTGCCCGGCAGTCAGCGGCCGCATGGAGACTGTCATAGTCGCTGCCGTTCCTGAGATTGGCCATACCTTCCCGGATAGCCTCGTCTGTCAGCGATGAAATCCACAGACGCATGAACGGCTTGGTGCATCCCAGATAGTCATATATCCAACGGAATATCAGTTCACCCTCGCGTCCGGCATCGGTTGCCACAATGATGCTCTCGCATCTGGAGAATACCCCCTCAATGATTTTCAACTGCCTGGAAGCGGCCAGGTCTGTCACCGTACCCCTGTCCGTGCGGATCAGTCTGGAAACAAGCCGGAACGGGTCCGGCAGCATCGGAAGGTCAGCGGCGGTTGTCTTCGTATAGCCATACGTGCCGGGCAAGGCAAGTTGCACGAGGTGCCCCAGAGCCCATGTCACCATGTATCCGTTGCCTGTACAGTAGCCGTCCGTCTTTTCGGTAGCCCCGACCACACGGGCGATATCCATTCCCACACTCGGTTTTTCTGCTATGATTGCTTTCATCTTCATTTTTTGTAAAATTATAGCCGTTCCCCGCGACCGGCATGGATGACGGGGAACGGCGGTTTGACATTTGACGGTTGATTGTCGTATCGGGTGAAAAGCGGATGCTATGCCACCGGCTTCACGCCAAGGATTTCCATCAGCGGTTCACCGTCCTTGCGTATCAGTTGCAGGGTGGCATCCATCACCACGTCCACACCGAGGAGTACAAGGCTGAGTGACATTACTTTCGTTTTCTTCCCGCTGAGCAGCGTTTCGAGTTCTCCCGACATTTCCAGTTCGTCCTTGAGGATGCCGATTCCGGCCAGTTCTTCCCAGTTCACGTCTTCCGCCTTGAAAGGCGCATTGTTTCCATTGTTATTTTCCATGTTTATGATTCTTTTGGATTATACATTCGTTTTACTTCAGGCCATGCTTGCACCTTTGGATCTGCGGCTGCTCTGCTTCGCCTCCTGTCCCTGTTTCTGGGCGTTGGCCACGACATTCCGCTGTGAAGCGTCACGCTTGCGGTCCGGATTCTCGTTGTAGAAGTCCAGTCTGCCCTGGTTGAAGTTCGCCTTGACATACTGGGAGATGGTCTTTCCGTCATAGCCCTTGATGCCCTCTACCAGCACGGCCTTGCCGCTCTGGAGGTCGGCACGCTGCTGTCGGTTCAGCTGCACGTCCCATACCTTGTCCGGAATCTTGAACTCCGCACGCTGCTCGAAGCCGTCCGGTGTACGTGAATAGCTGAGCCGTCCGGTTTCCAGGTCTGCCTTGATGAATGAAGAGAATTCCTCGCCCTTGCGGTTGACCATGTCATTGAGGAAGATGACCTTGCCCTCCCGGAGCTGCTGCTGTTCTTCCGGAGTTATCTTCACTCCGTTGATTTCTTTCGGGATGTAGATTTCACGTGCGCCTTCCGGAGAATCCGGGTTGTAGCGTGTATAGGAAGGTCTGCCGGTGGCTTCATCCAGCTTTACATATGAGGAGAATATCTCACCGTCCTTGCGTGCCATTCCCTCCACGAAGATGGCTTTTCCAAGATTGAGGTCTTCGATCTGCTGTTTGGTCAGTTCCACGCCACCCAGCGACTGGCGGTTGAACAGCTTGTCATTCTCGAAGATGTATTCGATACCCCTGCGCTCGGCATTGATTTGGATATGGGCATCAAATTCCTTTCCACCGTTGGAAATCATCCCTTCAACGAATATCTTCTTGCCTTCCCTCAGGTCGTTCTGTTCCTGTTCGGTCAGCTGCACTCCCTTGATTTCCTTCGGGATGAACGCATTTTCCACACGCATGGCAACCACCTCGTTGGTAAGTTTGTCAATGCTCACGAAGGAAGGGATGTATTCCCCGTTACGTCCCTTCAGTTCCACGACACGCCCCATGTTGCCTGTTTCAAGCAGGTTCTTCTTGTCCTCTTCGGAAAAGATGTGTCCGAAATAAGGACGGTCAAGTTCGGGTTTCTGACGGATACCGTGGATGCCCAATACGATGGGACCTCCCACGGACTGCTGGAATGACAGTCGTGCGTCCGTGCGCAAAACGGCGGAACCGAAATTCATGCTGATGGGTACGACCTGGTTGGTTTTGTATCCCTTGAGCATCTGGTCAAGGAGTCCGCGCTCCTGAAGTTCCTCCCGGGACAGTCCGAAGTGTTTCAGTTCCTCCCAGTTGATCATTGATTCATTGTAGCGGTACTTGGGCTGCTGCCCGGTTTCCGGGGCGGCCTGCTGCTGTGTCTGGTTTTCTTTGCCATTTCTTCTTGATTTTGATTGTTTATACTTTGGTTTTCCTTGGTGCGTGGTACAATCTCGTATTTTTTCAGAAATTCATCCACCGCATCCGACTTCCTGCCTGCGGCTATGTCTTCCACCGCCTGTCTGACTTCAGGGCTGTCCAGGGTGTCCTCCTTGATGGTGAGCAGTCCGAAACGGGTCGGGTCCTTGAACTGGCTCCAGAAGTTTTTCAGAAAATTCTCGAACATGCTGGCATAACGG
>ENA-OQHF01002042-OQHF01002042.1-human-gut-metagenome-genome-assembly--contig:-NODE-2042-length-10511-cov-2.404180_pt1 | contig 10511 bp, 10 predicted proteins | sample MGYA00242559_ERZ504709 | MGnify/ENA primary metagenome ERZ504709 (study PRJEB26092, sample SAMD00036203) | human gut metagenome | host: Homo sapiens | study: EMG produced TPA metagenomics assembly of...
TTACAGCCCGTAAAAAAATACTAAAACCGCAACCATTGTTAAAACAATGTATTTCTTTGTATTAATCATTCAAACTCCTATCCGGAGCTTTCCCCTTGAACGCATATCATAATTGTACAAAATTATGTTTCAGTTAGCAACACTCATTTTTCACAATTTTATATTAATTTTATCTTTCAAAAATGAAAATACCTACAATTGCAATAATTGCCAACCCATTAACTTGCTACCACTGAAAATCAACCTTTTCAACTCCAAACATTCCAAACACCTCTATCAGATATGCAATAATAATCTGGGATATTACAATCAAAAGAACTGCCTTTGCAGGGCCAAGTATGTTCATACTCTTTATAACTGTCAAAGTAATAAATGCCCCAATGACACCACCCAGCAACATATACTTATTTTCCATATGAAACATACCCGACACATTTTGACGTCCCGTAATAAACCAAGCCAAAATACAAACGATAAAAGCCGTTAGCTGCACCCATGAATTGGCAGCCCAAAGGCTACTACTTTTCGTAACCTGCGTGTTAAAAACACCCTGAACACTCATTAAAGCTCCTGAAATCAATGCAATAATAAATCCCCACATGTAAAAAACCTCCACTATTCACTTAGTAAGGTATTTTTTATAAATATGGCACAGAAATTCCCGTTGCAAACACGTTGATTTTCTTATTTTGCTCCGCCGCCTATTGTAAAACAAAAATCAAAACTCGCCTACGGCTCAGACAGTAGATTTTTGCCTTACGCTATGCTCGAAAAATTGCGAAAATCTGCCTATCGTTTGCAACGGGAATTTCTGTGCCATATTAAGTCAAAAAAAATACCCACCAAATGTTTATAGTGGATATTTTTTACATATTTGATTTATTTATTCATTGTTTTAAATATTATTGATATTGTTGTGCCTTCCCCAAGGGTGCTGTCGATTTGGATTTCTGCCTCGTGTTGTTCTGCTATGTGTTTTACAATGGCGAGCCCAAGTCCTGTACCTCCTGTTTTCTTTGAGCGGGCTTTGTCTACTCGGTAGAATCGCTCGAAGATTCGGTTTAAATCGTCTTCCGGTATTCCAATACCGTCATCCTTCACCTGAAGTATTATGTTGTCATCTTTTTTGAATACTGATGCCCATACGTGTCCTTCCGGCTTGTTGTATCTTATGGCATTATCGCAAAGGTTATATATAACCTCCTGTATCATTTCCTGATTTGCCTTTATTATACAGTCTTTTTCTATTATGTCTGTTGCGATTGTTATGTTGTGCTTTTCGGCATTCATCTGCAACATGTCCACACAGCTTACTACTTCTTCATTTAAGCTTACGTTTGTTGTTGACAGCTGATGGTCCATAACATCTAACTGTGACAATTCAATTATGTCATTTATAAGTGACAATAATCTGTTGGCACTTTTATGAATTTCACTGGCAAAATGCTGGATATCTCCCTCTTTTGCCATTCCTGTTTCTATCAGTTCTGCGTAACCTGAAATTGAAGCCAACGGTGTTTTCAACTCATGAGATACGTTTGCCGTAAATTCCTGTCGCATTTTTGAGCTTTTCTTTAATGCTTTATGCTGGCTGTGAATTTTGTCCATAAACGGCTGGATTTCTTCATATGTTTCCGTTGCCTTATCATCTTCAAGATGTTGTGCCATAAGCTCTATTGGCTTTATAAGACTTTGTGCCAAAAGTTTTGCCACAACAAGACTTACTCCTATTGCCAAAATAAGAACTACCAAAAAGATTGGGAATATCTGTGCGCCAAACTGCCACAGGTTTCCTGCTTCTTTTGCAACTCTTATTATTTGACCGTGGTTCATTTTTTCAGCATAGTAGTATGTATTTTTTTCAAGTGTGCCTGACTCTCTTATTGCACTTCCACTACCTGTCTTTAATGCCTGTTTAACTTCCGGTCTGTTTCCATGATTGTCCATGGAACCAATGTCTGCATTACTGTCATATTCAACTTTTCCGTCACTGTCTATAACTGTAATTCTCAGATTATCTATTTTAGGATCAAAGTCCTTTTCTATATATTCAAGAACTGCCTCCGTTGTTTTTAAAATATGAACATGAGTCTTAAGATCCTCCATAACCTGACTTCTGTATATATTATAAAAAATTCCTACACTTGCTATCATTGTTATTATTGTAAAAATCACCGAGATAATGGTCATTCTTGTATATATTTTCTTTTTCACTTACTTGTCCTTTCTGTAATTCATTGTGTAACCCACATTCCTTACAGTCTGAATAAGATTTCCTTTTTCGCCTATCTTACGTCGTAATGTTTTAATGTGCATATCAAGAGTACGTGATTCACCTTCGTAATCAATCCCCCATACTCTGTCAAGAATCTGGCTTCTCTGAAGAACGATTCCTGAGTTCTGAATTAACATTTTTAATAACTGATATTCCTTGTATGTTAATTCAGTCTCTTGTCCATCAACTAAACCTGATGCTTAGCATCATCCATTGTTATGCCATCAAAACTGTAAATGTGACTTCCACCTGAAACATTTGCTCTCCTTAACAAAGCTTTCACTCTTGAAATTAGTTCCATAATTCCAAAAGGCTTTGTCATATAATCATCTGCTCCCTGATCAAGCCCTTTTACCTTGTCCATTTCAGAAGTTTTTGCAGTAACCATTATTAACCGGTAACTTTGCCTGTACTCTGCTCAGCTCTCACATCCTTTAACACAGATAATCCGTCTCTGTCAGGTAACATTATATCCATAATTATCAAATCCGGATGTTCTTTTGTCAAGGCATTTTCGAAATCTGATGCTGTTGCAAAAGCACTTACCTCATATCCTGCATTTTTCAATGCAAACTGTTCAATTTCCGAAATATTCTTATCATCTTCTAAAATATAGATTTTTCCCATATGCGTTTCCTATTTTTTTTCAGGTAAGATTGAATAAGCAATGTTTACGGCATGATCTGCTATTCTTTCTAACCCAATTACTAAATCAGTAAAAATAAGTCCAGCCTCAATTGAGCAATCACCTGCTGCCATTCTTTCAACATGACCTTCCTGATAATCAATCTGCATCTGATCAATAATGTCTTCTAATTCATTAATCTTATCCATATTAGACTTGTCATTGTTAACAAATGTTTTTACTGATTCATCAAAAATCTTAATTTACTTTGTTATACATTTTTATAAGTTCTTTTTTTCCTTCATTAGAAAAGTTGATTTTTTTATTTTTCTCTTTAAAAGCGTCATCCATAATATTTACTGCATGGTCGCCAATACGTTCTACGTCAATAACAACGTGGAATAAACCACCTAATCTTTCTCTATCCTTAATAGGCATACCATACTGGTTAGCTTTTACCATATATTCTGTTATTCTATGACTTAAGAAATCAATGTACTTCTCTCTTTTATAAACATCATCTGCAGCACTTCTGTCATTTTCAAGTAATGCTCTTGTTGAAAATTCAAGATTCTCTCTTACCATTAATGCCATACGTTCAATTTCCTGAACAATTTCAACCATAGCTGTTGATGAAGATGGTGCACCTGAAACTCCAATGTATTTTAATACCATTTCGTTTTCATCATGTTCTTCATTTCCCTTTGAATGAATAACCTTCTTTGATAATTTTACAAGAAGACCTGAACATGGGAATAATATAATAGTCTGGAATACCTTGAATAATGTGTCTGCGTTGGCAACAAATCTCTTAAAGTCACCTGAACCGCTAATACCCATAATTCCATTAATAATAGTCCGGCTTGCAAAAGCTAATATTATTGAAATAACAACAAGACCTACAACGTTAAACATGACGTGGATAAATGCTGTTCTCTTAGCGTTTCTGTTAGCATTCATTGCAGCCATAACTGCAGGTGTACATGAACCGATGTTTGCACCTAAGATAAAGTATAAACATGCCAATGGTTCAACAAGTCCTGAGCCTGCCAATAATACCAATACGCTGACTGTTACTGATGAACTCTGAACAATAACTGTTAAAACAAGTCCAAGCAAAACTGCTATGAAAGGATTGTCCAAATATTCAAAAATCCTTACTAATGACTCATATTCCGGTATCTGGCCAAGTGCCCCTGTCATAAAGTTAATTCCAAGGAATAATGCACCGAAACCAAAAATAACCGCTGCTATCTTTTTAAGTAATGGTTTCTTTCCGAACATTAATACGGCTGAACCAATAAATATAATAAATGGTGCCACTGCCGTAAGCTTTAATGATACTAACTGTGAAGTGATTGTTGTACCGATGTTTGCACCAAAAGTTAACCCTACTGATCTTTCAAGTGTTAAAATGCCTGCATTTACAAAACTTACTTCCATTACAGTTGTTGCACCTGAAGACTGAATAAATGCAGTAAATAATGCACCAAATGCTACTCCTATAAATTTAGTTCTTGTGCATCTGTCTAATACCCCTCTAAGTTTTTCACCTGCGGCCTGCTGAAGACTGTCACTCATATATTTCATTCCAAATAAAAAGAGTGCAAGACCACTCAACAATTCTGTTATCATTGTGTACATAACTCTAATTAACTCCTAAATATCTTTTTCATTATTTTCGCTGTCGCTTCTTTACAATAACAAGCCTAAGTAAAATCTACGTAAAAATTTTAACATAGTTTTTACTTTTATACTAGATAAATATCTTTTTTTTAATATTATTTCGATTTATTAGTACTTTTCCACAAAATTTGCATAAAGATACTGCTAATTTTTTTCAGTTCGGTTTTAAATATACGCCTCTGTAATCCTTTGGAGAATTTTTGCTTAATATAATTTCCATATGAATTTCTTATTAAGAAAAAAAATGTGGGACATTTTCTTACATCCCACACTTTTTCTTAACAAAATATTTACTCAATTATTTCGTATTTTTTCATTAATTCTTTCTGATAAGACTCATCTTCTGCTGACTTTTCAAGCTCATCATATTTCTTTTCTGACATTAATACTTTGATTAACTTATTAACCTGACCGGATCCCTGAGCTTTTCCTTCTGCAATGCCTTTTCTCCAACCTTCGGCAAGTCCTCTCTTATACTGTCGGTCCATTTCTGTATTATATGACATGTATATTACCTCCAATGCCTATTTTGTCTATCGAGTTATCCTATGGACATTTTTTCCATAATCCTATATTATAAGCATTGTGACAAAATTTCAATCATTTCATCAACATTTTCTTTTGTTATAACAAGAGGTGGTACCATTCTAAGCACATCACTTCCTGCTGATATAACAAGAAGTCCTTTTTCAATGGCTTTATTTACAGTGTCTATAACAGGTGTTGTAAGAACAAGTCCCTGCATAAGTCCTTTACCACGTCTTGCAACAACATTGTCGTACTGTTCCACTAATTTGTCCAACTGTTCTTCCAAATAATTGCTTACTTCATTAACATGTTCAAGAATATTCATTTCTTCAAACAAATCAAATACTTTTGAAACTGCTGCTGTTGCCAATGGATTTCCACCATAAGTTGTTCCGTGATCTCCCGGAACTAATGAATCACAACACTTCTCCCCTGCAACAAATGCTCCAACAGGAACTCCACATCCTAAAGCCTTGGCTGTTGTAATAATATCAGGTTTAACATTATAATGCTGGAATGCATACATCTTTCCTGTTCTTCCCATACCACACTGGATTTCATCACAAATCATTATAATGTCATTGTCATCACAAATCTTTCTGATCCCTTCCATAAATTCCTTAGTTGCCGGATAAATTCCACCTTCACCCTGCACAGGTTCAACAATAATAGCACATGTTTTTTCATTTATTAATGCCTTTACACTGTCTAAGTTATTAAACTCTGCAAACTTAATTCCTGAAATCATTGGCCCAAAAGGTTCCTGATAATGTGAGTTACCTGTTAATGCCAAAGCTCCCATTGTTCTTCCGTGGAAAGAATGATTCATTGCAATAACTTCGTGGTCTGAATTTTTGTCTCTGTCATAAGCATAACGCTTAGCCATTTTTAATGCACCTTCAATAGCCTCTGCACCACTGTTAGTAAAGAATGCTTTCTTAAGTCCTGATGCTTCCACTACCTTTTTTGCTGCTTCAATGGCAGGCACATTATAATACAAATTAGATGTGTGTATAAGCTTGTCAATCTGAGCCTTTAACGCATCATTATATTCTTTATTTCCATATCCTAATGCAAATACAGCTATTCCTGCTGCAAAGTCTAAATATTTCTTTCCATTAACATCATAAAGATAAACACCTTCACCTTTATCTAATACGATTTTAAATCTGTTATATGTATGTATAAGGTACTGTTCTCCCTGGTCCATATATTCTTTATCTGTCATTTTACTTTCCTCACTTTTATTAACGTTTTATTTGTTTAATAAGTCAGTATAGAATTTTTCCTGTTCGTCATCTAAAATTGCCGTACCGACACCTTTATTTGTAAAGATTTCAAGAAGAATACTATGTGGAATCCTTCCGTCAAGAATATGAACTCTTGATACACCATTTTTTATAGCATCCATACAGTTTTTAATTTTTGGTAACATTCCGCCGGCAATTATACCATCTTCAATTAATTTTTCTGCTTCTGAAACTGTCATTTCTGAAATAACTGTACTGCTATCATCTTTATCCATGTAAACACCCTCAGTATCTGTTAAGAATGCAAGTTTTTCTGCTTTTACTGCTTCTGCAATTGCACTTGCAGCATCATCAGCATTAATATTGTAACCATGATAATCTTCATCTAATCCAATAGGACAAACAATTGGTAAAAAGTCATCTTCAAGTAATTCCAAAAGGATATCTTCATTTACATGTGTAACTTCGCCAACATATCCAATATCCTGGCCTTCTGATAATTTTTTCTTTACAGTGAGAAGTCTTCCGTCTTTACCACTGATACCTATTGCACGTACTCCTAACTGTTCAACTATCTGAACTAATTTCTTGTTTACGCTGTTAAGTACCATTTCAGCAGCCTCTAAAGTATCTTCGTCAGTTACTCTAAGTCCGTTAATGAATTGTGTTTCCATTCCAAGTCTGTCAATATGACGGCTGATTGCTTTTCCGCCCCCATGAACGATTATTGGCTTGAATCCTACTAATTTAAGAAGTGTAATGTCCTGAATTACGCTTTTCATAAAGTTTTCGTCAAGCATTGCGCTTCCGCCGTATTTTACTACGATGATTTTTCTGTTGAATCTTTGTATGTAAGGTAGGGCTTCAATTAGCACGTCTCCTTTTTCTATCCATTTGTCCATGTCCAGCTGCTGCTGTTGTCCCTTCATTATCATTTTCGTCTCTCCTTTCGATGTTATCTCACAGAAAATTTTTGTCTTGCTAAACACGTTGATTTTATCTTGTTTGCTAATCCAAAAATTTTCTGTGAGATTATTATTGATTTGCACAATATATGATTTTCTTTATTTACGTAATGCATTCGTATTAAGCTTCGCTTATTCTTCGTCTACATAGTTAAATTTTATTTCTTTTCCATCAATCCCATATATGCATATTGTGTCACAAAATGTTGCATCTACATATTTTTCTTCTTTGTTGCATTTTTCTCTTCCATTCCTCACTCCTTAATATATAATGCCCCCTTTCAATTTCTTGTCCTTAGCTTCTGTAATCAGCATTAATGCTTACGTATTCATGTGTCAAATCACAGCCCCACGCTGTTGCTGTGCAATCACCCATTTTTACGTCTGCAATGGCTGTTACTTCATTTTCTGACAAAATCTTTGTTGCCTTTGCTTCGCTGTAGTCTGTAGCCATTCCGTTTTCTACTATTTTAAGTTTGCCTGCTTTGCTTTCAAAATAAATATCTACTTTTTCAGGATCAAACTTGGCTGTTGAATATCCCATTGCACAAAGGATTCTTCCCCAGTTAGCATCATGTCCGTAGATTGCTGCTTTTGTAAGGCTTGATGTTACAATTGATTTGGCAAGTGTTACTGCCTGTTCTTTGCTTTGTGCATTTACGATTTTTACTTCAAATAAAGCTGTTGCACCTTCTCCGTCTCCTGCTATTTTCTTAGCCAAAAATTCATTTACTGCGTGAAGTGCCTCTACGAATTTGTAATAATCTTCGTTTTTCTCTGTAATTTCAGGGTTGTCTGCCAAACCGTTAGCTAATAACAATACTGTATCATTAGTTGATGTGTCACCATCTACTGAAATCATATTAAATGTATCTTTAATGTCACCGCTTAATGCTTCGTATAACATTGACTTTGAAATTTTTACGTCAGTCATTATAAAACCTAACATTGTACACATATTAGGATGAATCATTCCTGAACCTTTGCACATTCCTCCGATTGTGCATATTTTTCCGCCAATTTCAAATTCAAAAGCTATTTCCTTTGGAATTGTATCTGTTGTCATAATGGCTTCTGCTGCCAAATGACCACCATCTAAACTTTCGTCTAATGTTGGTGCAAGTAACTGGATTCCTTTTGTTATTTTGTCCATTGGAAGCTGGGCTCCAATAACACCTGTTGAAGCTACAAGTACCTGTCTTTTTTCTATATCTAATGCTTTAGCTGTTGCTTCTGCCATTTGTTCGCAGTAATCCATTCCTATTTTTCCTGTACATGCGTTGGCTACACCACTGTTACATACTACTGCATGAACATAATCTGATGTGTAAATTGTATCTCTGTCCCAGATTACGGGAGCTGCTTTTACCTGATTTGTTGTAAATGTTCCTGCGGCAACACATGGTGTGCTGCTATATATCATTGCCATATCTTTTTTGTCTTTTTTAATTCCGGCTTTTAAGCCCATTGCTGCAAAGCCTTTTGGAGCTGTAACGCCACCTTTGATTTTTTTCATGGTTAAATTCCTTTCATTTATTTTTTTGCTGGTTCTATGTTCAGCTCGATTACGTGCTTCGCACTTCATCTCGCTGTGTTTATGTTTGTTATTACCTTGGGAACGAAGTTTTCTTTCAAAAGGAACTGTATTCCTTTTGAAACCACAGCTACTGCTGTGGTTTTGTACAAATAGTAATGGGCATCCTTGCAAGCAAGCTTGCAGATGCCTATTACTTTATTCAGCTCGATTTCGCACTTTGTGCTCCATCTCGCTGTGGTTGTGTTTGCTATTTCCTTTCAAACGAAGATTTCTTTTAAAAGGAACCTTGTTCCTTTTAAAACCAAAGCTAACGCTTTGGTTTCTACCAAATAGCAATAGGCATCTTTGCAAGCAAGCTTGCACTTGCCTATTGCTATTTGGTGGGAAATCTTTCGGCTGTTAGTTTTATGGGAACATTGGTACCTGTTGTAAGCCTTCGTTTTCCGGTAATCCAAACATTATGTTCATGTTTTGCACTGCCTGGCCTGCTGCTCCTTTTACCAGGTTGTCCATAGCTCCCATCATTATTATTCTTCCTGTTCTTTCGTCTACTTTGAAGCTTACGTCCACAAAGTTGCTTCCTTCTACCCATCTTGTTTCAGGTGGTGTGCTATTTTCGAGTACTCTTACAAAGTATTCGTCTTTGTAGTATTTGTCGTATACTGCTTTTACTTCTTCATATGTCATTGGTTTCTTTAATGTAGCATATGATGTTGCAAGGATTCCTCTCTGCATTGGTATTAAGTGTGGTGTAAAGTTTATCATTACTTCTTCACCTGCTGCATAGCTTAACTGTTCTTCGATTTCAGGTGTATGTCTGTGTGTTGCAACACCGTATGCTTTTGCAGTTTTCGTTTACCTCACAGAATAAGTTGTTTACTTTTGCTCCACGTCCTGCTCCTGATGTTCCTGACTTAGCATCTATTATTATTGATTTTGGATCTACCAATCCTTCTTTTACCATTGGATATATTGATAAGAAGCTACATGTTGGGAAGCATCCCGGATTTGCTATTAATCTTGCATCTTTTATTTTGTCTCTGTTTACTTCGCATAATCCATATACTGCTTCTTCTATAAACTGTGGGCTCTGGTGTTTGATTCCATACCACTTTTCATATGTAGCAACATCTTTTATTCTAAAGTCTGCACTCAAATCTATTATTTTTACTTTTTTAAGAATTTCTTCATTAACTAATGAGCCACATAATCCCTGTGGTGTTGCTGTAAATATTACATCTACTGCGTCAGCTAATTCTTCCATATTGTCATCCATGCACTTTGCATCAACTATCTGAAACATATTTTTAAATACATCTGCATATTTTTCATCAACGTAGCTTCTTGAACCAAACCAGACTACTTCTGCCTCTTTATGCTGCTGTATTAATCTTACTATTTCTGCTCCTGCATAACCAGTTGAGCCTATAATACCAACTTTAATCATAACTAACCTCTTTCATTATTAATATGTACTTCTTTTTGGGTTAAATGTTCTGTTATTCAATCCATCTCTTTATTTTAGTATTTTCCTTATTAAAATACAACATTTTTATATGTGCATTAATAAATATACATCTTTTTTGTATATTATGCAAGCAATTTTGCATAAAAAATTACATAATTAACACATTTTTTTCTTGCA
>ENA-OQHF01002044-OQHF01002044.1-human-gut-metagenome-genome-assembly--contig:-NODE-2044-length-10504-cov-3.175195_pt1 | contig 10504 bp, 12 predicted proteins | sample MGYA00242559_ERZ504709 | MGnify/ENA primary metagenome ERZ504709 (study PRJEB26092, sample SAMD00036203) | human gut metagenome | host: Homo sapiens | study: EMG produced TPA metagenomics assembly of...
GCTGACTTATACAGGTGATAATCACGTTACCATTGCATCACTTCCGGGAATGAAAGAGCGTACCATTTTGATCAATGGATTTTCCAAATCCTATGCGATGACCGGATGGAGATTAGGTTATGCATGTGGACCGGAAGTGATCATTAAGCAGATGTTAAAGATTCATCAGTTTGCGATCATGTGCGCACCGACGACGAGCCAGTATGCGGCAGTTGAAGCGCTTCGGAACGGGGATGAGGATGTTGCGAAGATGCGTGAAGAATATAATGGAAGACGCCGTTATCTGATGCACCGCTTTCAGGAAATGGGATTATCCTGTTTTGAACCGTTCGGGGCATTCTATGTTTTTCCATGTATTAAGGAATTTGGCATGACATCGGAAGAATTTGCAACAAAACTGTTGAATTCGCAGAAAGTGGCAGTTGTACCGGGAACCGCATTTGGTGACTGCGGCGAGGGATATCTTCGTATTTCTTATGCATATTCTCTGGAAGATTTAAAGAAGGCATTGGATCGCATGGAGATTTTCATTCAAGAACTGCGTGAGGAGAAAAATTAGTGGCAGAGTTAAATATTGTATTATATGAACCGGAAATACCGGCAAATACAGGAAATATCGGAAGAACCTGTGTTGCGACAGGAACAAAACTTCATCTGATCGAACCGCTTGGTTTCCGACTGGATGAAAAAGCGTTAAAAAGGGCAGGCATGGATTATTGGAAAGATCTGGATGTTACAACTTATGTAAACTGGGATGATTTCTGTGAAAAAAATCCAAATGCGAAGATTTATATGGCAACCACAAAGGGAAGACATGTGTATTCGGACGTGTCCTATGAACCGGACTGCTTCATCATGTTTGGAAAAGAAAGTGCCGGAATCCCGGAAGAAATTTTAAAAGCGAACCCGGATACCTGTGTACGGATTCCAATGATCGGGGAGACAAGGTCGCTGAACCTTTCCAATTCTGTTGCGATTGTTTTGTATGAAGCTCTCAGACAGAATCATTTTGACCATATGAAGTTAGAGGGACAGCTTCACCGATTAAAGTGGGAGGATTAGACGGATGGGAATCATCAAAGCAAAACAGCTCGTTCATGAATATATCCGCCGGGACGAAGAAGGCAATGTGGAATCCATCCAGACAGCATTAGATCATATCGACCTTGATGTGCAGCCGGGGCAGTTTATTGCTATTTTAGGTCATAACGGTTCTGGAAAGTCTACGTTGGCAAAACATATCAATGCATTACTTGCTCCGACGGAGGGAAGTCTCTGGGTAGACGGAAAAGATGTGACGCAGGAAGAAAATATCCTTCCAGTGCGGAAAACAGCCGGAATGGTATTCCAGAACCCGGATAATCAGATCATAGCCAGCGTGGTAGAAGAAGATGTCGGATTCGGCCCGGAAAATATTGGAGTTCCGACGGATGAAATCTGGCAGAGAGTGGAAGAAAGTTTAAAATCAGTTGGAATGTTACAGTACAGACACCATTCCCCGAACAAACTCTCCGGTGGACAGAAACAGCGTGTGGCGATCGCGGGTGTTATGGCAATGGAACCCAAATGCATCGTGTTAGATGAACCGACTGCCATGCTCGATCCGAATGGACGAAAAGAAGTATTACATGCAGCGCATGAGCTGAACCGGAAAAAAGGCGTGACAATTCTGCTCATCACACATTATATGGAAGAAGTAGTGGATGCAGATTATGTTTATGTCATGGATAAAGGACATGTTGTCATGCAGGGAACACCGCGTGAAATCTTTTCACAGGTGGGAACATTAAAAGAACACAGACTGGATGTTCCACAGATCACATTGTTAGCAGATCTGCTGCGTCAGTCAGGACTTGACATTCCATTGGGAGTTTTGACCAGAGAAGAACTTGTGGATGCAATTATGAAAATCGCGGGATAGACGTAAGCAGACAGTGTGGAATACCGCAGGGAAAGATTTCCTGAGCGGAAAAGAAATAATGGAGGGTGCCATGTCACTTCATTTTTAGATAAGATAAATTATGTATACAGCGAGGGAACTGCTTACCAGATTCAGGCGCTTAAGGATGTAAACTTAGAGATCAAGGACGGACAGTTTATCGGTGTGATCGGACATACCGGTTCCGGAAAATCAACTTTGATCCAACATTTGAACGGTCTGGTGAAGGCAACTTCCGGGACGATTTATTTTTAATGGTCAGGATATTTATGACGAGGATTTTGACCTGAGAGAACTTCGAAACCGTGTTGGACTTGTATTTCAGTACCCGGAGCATCAGTTATTTGAGACGACCATTTTTGATGATGTGTGTTTTGGACCGAAAAATCAGGGATTGTCCAAGGAAGAAGCAGGATTGCGTGCATTTGAGGCATTGAGGAGCGTAGGACTGCCGGAGGAACTTTACTATCAGTCGCCGTTTGACCTTTCCGGCGGGCAGAAAAGAAGAGTTGCGATCGCGGGTGTACTTGCAATGAAACCGGAAGTGCTGATCTTAGATGAGCCGACCGCCGGTTTAGATCCGGCAGGAAGAGATGAAATCCTGGATCTCATCGCAAGAATGCATAAGGAAAAAGGAATTACGGTTATCCTTGTTTCCCACAGCATGGAGGATGTTGCAAAATACGTGGAACGTATCATTGTGATGAACCATGGACAGGTGATGTTTGACAATACTCCGTGTGAAGTGTTCAAACATTACAAAGAACTGGAACAGATCGGGCTTGCAGCACCGCAGGTAACCTATCTGATGCATGAACTGAAAGAAAAAGGACTGAATGTAAACACGGAGGCTACAACCGTTGCGGAGGCAAGGGAGAGCTTACTGGAAGTTTTACTTGGAAGGGAACCGAATCACAGGGGTTCCAATCTGGAAGAGGAGAACTTATGTTAAGAGATATTACGTTAGGCCAGTATTATCCGGCAGATTCTGTCATTCATAAACTGGACCCGAGAGTAAAATTATTTGCAACATTAATTTATATTATATCGCTGTTCTGCTTTAAGGGAATTGCTGCGCTGCTTGCAGCTACGGCATTTCTGTTTGCAGTGATCAAAACATCAAAGGTGCCGTTTAAGTTCATGGTAAAAGGATTGAAGGCGATCATGGTGTTAATGCTTATCACAGCATTATTCAACCTGTTCCTGACACCGGGTGAACCGATCGTGCAGTTGTGGATTTTTAAGATCACAGCAGAAGGTGCGCAGAATGCAGTGTTGATGGCAATCCGACTGACATACCTGATTTTGGGAACTTCGATCATGACTTTAACGACAACACCAAATCAGTTGACAGATGGTCTGGAAAAATCACTCATGCCACTGAGCAAAATCGGTATTCCGGTGCATGCTATCGCTATGATGATGTCTATTGCACTGCGTTTTATCCCGATCCTGATCGAGGAGACGGACAAAATCATGAAAGCACAGATGGCGCGTGGGGCAGATTTTGAGAGTGGAAATCTGATTCATAAAGTAAAAAACATGGTACCGCTTCTTGTACCGCTTTTTGTCTCTGCATTCCGCCGCGCAGACGATCTTGCGATGGCAATGGAAGCGCGCTGCTACAATGGCGGTGAGGGACGTACCAAGATGAAACCGTTGAAATATGTGGCGCGGGATCATAAGGCTTATGCAATCATCTTTGCGTATTTTATCGTGATCTTATTGTGCCGTACATTTTTGCCTTGGCCAATGTAAAGTGACTGGATATACGAAAATTATCTGAAGAGGTGTAGATGAAGAAAAGGGAAATTGGATGAAGCGAGTAAAACTGATCGTAGCCTATGATGGAACGAATTACTGCGGGTGGCAGGTACAGCCGAACGGAATCACCATTGAGCAGGTACTAAATGAAAACCTGTCAAAGCTGCTGGGGGAAGAAATCACAGTGACCGGTGCAAGCCGGACGGACTCCGGTGTACATTCCATGGGAAATGTAGCCATTTTTGATACGGAGACAAGAATGCCGGCAGATAAAATTTCATTTGCATTAAATCAGAGGCTGCCTGCGGATATTGTCGTGCAGGATTCGTGCGAGGTTCCGCCCGACTGGCATCCGAGATATCAGGTCAGCCGGAAAACATACGAGTACCGCATTTTAAACCGTACTTTCCGTATGCCGAACCGCAGACTGGACACTTATTTTTATCATCACAAACTGGATGTGGACAAAATGAAGCAGGCGGCATCGTATCTTGTGGGAGAGCATGATTTCAAGAGCTTTTGTGCAGTTGGGGCACAGGTCAAAACAACGACGCGCACGATTTATTCCTGTGAGGTGGAGAAAGACGGGAATGACATTATTACCATCCGAGTGACCGGAAACGGATTTTTATATAATATGGTGCGTATTATCGCAGGAACGCTGATCCGTGTCGGTGGCGGCGAGATGGCGCCGGATGAGATACCACAGATCCTTGGGAAGAAAGACCGCACAGCTGCCGGACCAACGGCTCCGGCGCATGGACTTACGATGATGGGGATTGAGTATGGAGAGTGAAACATACGCTTTACAGGAACAGACGTAAAGTTTGTATATGATCTAAAATCTGTGCAGGAGAGAAAATGTTGACAGGACGGAAAGAATGGTCAGATCCTGTGGATAACTTAAAAAATCGCCCGGAAAAATAGAAATATTTTCTTGACACGCAAGGATTCGTGTAATATAATACATAAGTCTGTGATAGTGAATTAATGTCGAACCAAAAGCCCCGGTGAGACATTTAAACTATAAACAATTTATTTAATGAAGAAGCGATGTGTCCTGGACATTCACATGGTGGAAGCATTTCATAACATTATTTCTAGGAGGAAGATCAATGAAAACTTTTATGGCTAGCCCAGCTACCATTGATAGAAAATGGTACGTAGTTGACGCTGAAGGTATGACATTAGGACGTTTAGCATCTGAAGTTGCTAAAGTATTAAGAGGAAAGAATAAACCAATCTTTACACCACACATCGATACAGGTGATTATGTAATCGTTGTAAATGCAGAGAAAGTTAAAGTTACAGGTAAGAAATTACTTCAGAAAGTATATTACAACCACTCCGATTATGTAGGTGGAATGAAAGAGACTACATTAAAAGAAATGTTAGCAAAACATCCTGAAAGAGTTATCGAGTACGCTGTAAAAGGCATGCTTCCAAAAGGACCTTTAGGAAGACAGATGTACACAAAATTATTTGTATACGCTGGACCTGATCACAAACATGCTGCTCAGAAACCAGAAGTTTTAACATTCTAATTAGGAGGTAAAGGACATTGGCTAATACAAAGAATTACGGAACCGGAAGAAGAAAATCATCTGTTGCCAGAGTATATTTAGTACCAGGTACAGGTAAAATCACAATCAATAAAAGAGATATCGACGAATATTTCGGATTAGATACATTAAAAGTTATCGTTCGTCAGCCATTAGTAGCTACAGAGACATCTGATAAATTTGATGTTTTAGTAAACGTTAAAGGTGGCGGATACACAGGACAGGCAGGAGCAATCAGACATGGTATCTCCCGCGCATTACTTACAGTAGACGGTGATTACAGACCAGTTCTTAAGAAAGCTGGATTCTTAACACGTGATCCACGTATGAAAGAGCGTAAGAAATACGGTCTCAAAGCAGCTCGTCGTGCTCCACAGTTCTCAAAGAGATAATTCAACCAAACATCGAAAAAGAGCAAATTTCCCCGAAAGCATCGAGTTTTCGGGGATTTCTTTATATTATACAAATGAGGTTTATGAATGTCCTTGTAATTTTGCAATAAGAGCATCCTTGAGGACTTTTGAATAATTGATGCCAAGATTTTCGCATGCAGTATTGAGCCATGCAGGAATACTCAAATATTAGAATGGATAGGTTTGAAAAAAGTGTATTGAGAAGTAATATCATTATAGCAAAACAAAATTGACGAATACCCCACATGGGTATATATTGAAGATGTTTTCAGAAATCCATTTTTATTAAAATATGTTTCAACAATGGATTTCGTAATTGCAAATCAGGAAAAGGTGAATGCTATGATAAAAACAACATTAAAAATCGACGGCATGATGTGCGGTATGTGTGAGTCCCATATGAATGATCTGATCCGCAAAAATTTTCAGGTAAAAAAGGTAACATCCTCTGCGAAAGACGGAGAGACAGTGATTATCAGTGATAATGAGATCGATATTCCGTAGGGCAAAAAAGAGATCAAAGAGATTGGTTACGAACTCGTTTCCCACAAGAGTGAACCATATGAAGAAAAAGGATTTTTCCATTTTGGAAAATAATAGGAATATATGGAAGAATCAGGCAAAATGCGCAGGTGTTGTCAGGACATCTGCGCATTGTGGCATTACGAAAGTTATGCTACAATGAGCGGGGGAAAATAAAAAAAGGAAAGAGAAATTTATGATAAAAGCAGAAAAATTATCGTATTCCTTCCCGCAGAAGGACTTATATAACAAAATATCATTTACGTTGGAAGATGATGTGCACTGCGCATTTATCGGAACAAACGGAACCGGAAAAAGTACGTTGGTGGACATGATCCTGCACCCGGACAATTACTTATACGATGGCAGACTGATCGTGGATGTTCCGGGCAGAATCGGTTATGTAAGTCAGTTTTATTCGCTGGATGAGGAAAAAGAGGTTACGGTTTTTGACTATCTGAGTGAGGAGTTCGTGCGTCTGCAAAATGAGATTAACACAATCTGCGATGAGATGGCGACAGCAGATGAGCTGGACGAACTGATGGATCGTTATCAGAACGTCATGGATCAGTTTCAGGCGATCGATGGGGACTTTTATGAGAGCAATATCCGTAAAGCAGTTAAAAATTGCAAATCTGAAAGACTATGAAAATCACCATTTATGACAAATCCATCAGCGGAGGAGAATTTAAGCTGATCCAGGTGATCCGCGAGATGATGATCAGTCCGAAATTTATCATCATGGACGAGCCGGATGTGTTCCTTGATTTTGAACATTTGAATGCACTGAAAAACCTGATCAATTCCCACAAGGGAACTTTGCTAATCATCACACATAACCGTTATCTTTTGAATCACTGTTTCAACAAAATTCTTCATTTGGAGAATGCAGAGCTTCAGGAGTTTGACGGCACATATGTGGATTACAATTTTGCATTGTTGGAGATGAAAATCGAGCAGCAGGAACTTGCGGCAGCAGATATGGAAGAGATCGAGCGCAATCGCAAAATTGTGGAACGTCTGCGGAATGAGGCGACAAAGGTGGACAGTGCGACAAAGGGAAGAAGTCTAAAAGCGAGAGTCTCTCTGTTGGAGCGATCTCGAAGCGCGGAAAACAAAATCACCGTTTGTGGATATCAAGCAGCCTCAGATTGAACTGCACACCAGTGTAAAATCATCGGATGATGTGCAGGGAGATGTTTCTGGACAGACAGATACGGATGTGACCATCAGTGAAGAAAGAACGGAACAGAATCATGAAAAAGTGATTCTGGAAGTGGAAAATTACAGTATTGCATTCGACCGGCAGATTATGGAGGAAGTGACCTTCTCCATGGAGGCTGGCGGGAAAGTGGCAATCGTCGGACCAAACGGAACCGGAAAGACAACCATTTTGCGTGATATTTATAAAAACAATAATCCAGCCATTAAGCTTGCCCCAGACCTTAAAATTGCCTATCTTTCCCAGATGCATGGGGAAGTTTTTAACGAGAAAGAGACGGTTTTGAAAAACTTTGAGGATGCAGGTTTTGAGACAGAAGCGGAGATTGTCCGTTATTTAAAAACTTACGGATTTGAAGAAGAGTTAGTTTATAACAAAGTAGAGAATTTATCCGGCGGAGAAAAAAATCTGCTTCAGCTTGCAAAAATCTCCCGGATGGATGCGGACTTTCTTCTTTTGGATGAGCCGACAAGCCACCTTGATACCTATTCCCAGCTTGCGTTGGAACAGGCAATTGAAAAATATGAGGGTGCTGTATTGATGGTATCGCATGATTTCTATACAGTTGCAAACTGTATGGATTATGTACTTTTTGTAGAAGAGAAGAAACTCCGCAAAATGAGTATCCGTAAATTCCGCAAAATGATCTATGCCGACCATTTTGATAAAAATTATCTGGAACTGGAGCAGAAGAAAAAAGAATTGGAAAACCGGATTTCATTTGCATTGCAGGCAGGAAAATTCGAGGAGGCTGGAAAATACTGTGATGACCTCGAGCAGATCATCAATCAGATGTAAAGCAGAAATGGCATAAAATGACGGTGGTATTTCAGAATATCCTTTACAGCTAATAAAAAAGAAAGTGTGAAGGTGTTGAGACAAAGGAGGTTGCAGATTTTCTGATCGAAGCGGGCTGTAATGAATTGCAGGGTTACTACTATTACAAGCCTATGCCGATGGAAACCTTTGAGGAGGTTTTGTAGTGCGGTTCATAACGTTGACCGGGCATGTATAAGTGTTCTTTCACAAGTCATTCGTAACGTAAATGAAAAGAAAAATCGTACAGACAAATATGATTTCCTTCGTGAGCCATTGGAGATGGGATTCTAAAAATTTCGTGAAGACTTTTGCTTCACAAAATTTTTGCTCAGAAGTCCATCGGAATGCCCGGCGAACAGGAAATATCATATTTGTCTGTACGATTTTTCTTTTTCATCAACACTTATAAAGACTTGTGAGAGGACGCTTATATCTGCCCTTCACACCCTATAAAAGCACTATAGAATCTGCGACACTACGTCCGTTAAACTCCGGCTATAGGATTCACCTATAGCTGATTCTAGATAAAATGAATTATGTTAAAAAGCAAAATTCTGCTATGATGTATATATCCAATAAGACCTACAGAAACAGTGGGAAATTATGATAACCAATCACAGAAGACAGAAATATATTACAAGTAGAAGAAACCAGAGGTGCGACATGGCAGAAAGAAATCTTGACTTTGACAAAATTACAGACAGAAGAAATACAAACTGCTTAAAATATGATTTTGCAGTGAAAAGAGGTATGCCGGAAGATGTGCTGCCACTCTGGGTTGCAGATATGGATTTTCAGACATCTTCTTATGTACAGGATGCGTTGATCAAACAGGTGCAGCATGGAATTTTTGGATACAGTGATGGACAGGAATCTTATTTTGAAGCTGTGAAAGGATGGCTGAAGAAACATCATGACTGGGAAGTACAGGAAAACTGGCTGGTCAAAACACCAGGAATCGTGATGGCGTTGGCGTTGTCCGTAAAAGCATATACAGATCCGGAAGATGCAGTATTGATTCAGTCACCGGTATATTATCCTTTTTCAGAAGTGATTTCAGATAATGGAAGAAAAATCGTAAGCAGTGACCTTTTCTTAGGAGAGGACAATCGCTATCATATTGATTTTGCAGACTTTGAGAAAAAAATCGTGGAGGAACAGGTAAAACTCTTTTTCCTTTGCAATCCTCATAACCCGGTCGGAAGAGTGTGGACAAAAGAGGAGTTGGAGACAATTGGAGATATCTGCTACAGACATCACGTGATCGTTGTGAGCGATGAGATTCATGCAGATTTTGCTTTTCAGGGAAAACATCAGGTTTTTGCAAATCTGAAAAAGGAATATGAGGAGATGACAATTGCCTGTACTTCACCGAGCAAAACATTTAATCTGGCAGGTCTGCAGACTTCTAATATTTTTATCCCGAACCAGAAACTGAAAAATGCATTCAAAAAACAGTTGGATGCAGCCGGATACAGTCAGCTCAATGCAGCCGGACTTGTGGCATGTGAGGCGGCTTACAGGGATGGGGAAGAGTGGTATCAGACCATGAAAAAATATGTGGCTGGCAATATCGCTTTTACAAAAGAATTTGTGGAAAAAAATCTTCCGGGCGTGAATATGGTGGAACATGAGGGAACGTATCTGGTCTGGCTTGATTTTAACGGACTCGGATTGTGCGCACAGGAGTTGGAAGATTTGATCGTTCACAAGGCAAAACTCTGGCTTGACAGTGGAAGAATTTTTGGAAAATGCGGAAGAGGATTCCAGCGGATTAACGTGGCTTGTCCGAGAAGTACGTTAAAAGAGGCACTGGAGCGCATCGCAAAAGTACTTCCGGCAGATACTGTAAAATTTGCAAGCTAAACCAGATATAGCAGCAGCCAGGCATCGTTATTGTAACGCAATGCAAGTGAACAGGAAAATGTATCATAACGAAAAGAATTGCAAAAATTTATGAAAAAATAGTTGACAGTAAAGATGTTAATCGTTATAATTCAAATATAAACACATATTCCTATATGATTAGTAGGAAATGAGAGAGGAGACAATGATATGAAACACACAGGATTAAGCACACAGAAAAATCATATGATGTGTTGTTGCTGTTGTCAGGCTGTATATATGAGTACGGTTTATTTTTCATATGCATTGTGTACCCGCTAAAAATTTGTAACTCAGGCAGGTGTCGTGCATAGGATACCTGCCATTTTTATTTTAGAAGATAAATCTTCTTCTCACTAAGTACACTATTTTAATTTTG
>ENA-OQHF01002045-OQHF01002045.1-human-gut-metagenome-genome-assembly--contig:-NODE-2045-length-10495-cov-2.793596_pt1 | contig 10495 bp, 15 predicted proteins | sample MGYA00242559_ERZ504709 | MGnify/ENA primary metagenome ERZ504709 (study PRJEB26092, sample SAMD00036203) | human gut metagenome | host: Homo sapiens | study: EMG produced TPA metagenomics assembly of...
GTATCTGCCAGCACCGCTGTCACTCTTTCCCGTTTCCGCTACTGTGATATTTCGGATCGGCATGGTCGTTGTAATAGTTCCCCAGTTGCTTGTCCGTATTCTGCACGTAGATCTCACGGCCGTTATAACTGCCGATAGCTGCCACATCGCCACAAGTAGCGATCTTCACATCCTGGATCACATAAGTCTGATTCCACTTTACATTTACCCTTGGCATCCGTACAGTGAGCGCCGTCTTTACTATATGTAAGAATACTGTTTTCAACCGTATGTCTGTGGCATCCGATGAGACCTCCCGGCTAATGGAAGATACGGTGTCATATCCCGTATAGATATGTCTCTTTGCCTGTACCACCACAAGAGCAAGTGCCGCTCCCAAAGCCGCCACCACCAACAGCACTCGGTACACGATTTTCAGCCGGTGTTTACGGATCTTTTTCTTATAATCATCCTGACTCTTTTGTCGCTTTTCTTTTTCCTTCAGATAATTCTTGATATCTGCTGCCATGTATCTGTTTCCTTATGTGTTATCGTAACTATTAAGAAGCGCATTCACAAAATTACTGCGGTGCAGTCTGCTTTTTGCTCATGTAGTTACAGTATAACACACTTCCCCCTTTTGAAAATAAGTTTTTTACGGGAGAAGGATTTCCTGACCGATCTTGATATCATCCGGGTCAGTGATACCATTCAGGGAACAGATCTCAGATACCTTACTGTTGCTGCCGTAGTTCCGCAGCGAAATGCCGATCAGTGTATCCCCTCTCCGGATAGTATAGTGTGTGGGTTGAGAAACGGCCTCCACTGTAGGAGTCTCTGCCACTGCAGGTTCTGCCGTCTGTGTCACATCCTGTATTGTTTCCTGTGTCGTGTTCTGTTCTGTTACCTCCGTCACATCTGTCGTATTTTTTGTGACATTGCTGTCCGCAGAGGTTCCATCCGCTACACTGCCCGTATTTTCTTCCGTCGGATCTACAGCACTGTTTCCCGTTCCATCCATTGATGCATTTTCCGTGCCTTCCGGCATCACTGTCTCTGCTGCAGTCCCAGTAGTATTTCCCGCCGCAGCATTTTCCTGTCGCAGAGCGTCCTCCAACTTGTCCTCCGCCACCAGCGTGCTGATCTGGCTCTGTTCCTCCACCGCATCCGGCAGTTTCTGCTCCATCAGGTTACTCATGGCCTGCCTGGCTGTCTCCCCCAGGGATTCTCCGGTGCTTTCCTGCCGCATCAATGCCAATGCCATCACGCAGAGCAGAACAAAGACACCGGCAGCCGCCATTTTCATCCGACGCAGTCCGGTCGTTGGCATGGGTATAATATTATCCGGTTCCCTGCGTCTGTTCTCTGCCACTCTGCGATATTCCACAGGTGCATTCTCCGTATGTCCGGCGGCACGGAAGGCATTTCCGCTCTCCTGTCTCTGTCTGCGTTCCTCCTGCCGTTTCTTCACCACTTCGTATTTTTCCTGATCCACCTTCTCCGGTGCCGCCTCTTCGCCCCGGTTCTCCAGCATATATGCCAGCATACTGTCATTCTTCTCATAGAACTGTGCATACCCCGACACATAACGGCAGATCTCCTGTTCGCAGATCTGGAAGCCTTCCACCATCTCGCCATTCAGTATCTGGTAGCCTAAAAAGGTCATTTCCGAAAAATACTTTCTCCGCAGCTTCTCAATCTCCTGTTCCTGCGCCTGGGACAGGTGCCGCACCGGCTTCTGCAGGAAATTCAGCTTTGCGGAGCCATAGGCGAATAGATATGCCACACCGTCCTCTGCTGTCTTCCTGCCGTATAATGCTATGGCAATATCCTTGTTCTGTGCCATTCCATTCATTTGTTTTATGTAAGATACCACATAATCTTCCACATAGATTCTGCAGTGCTTGTCCGCCTCTCCGATCTGCGTTATGTTCTTCGGTAATTCCATACAAAAAACACCTCCCATGCCGTTTCTATCAGTTATCACTAACTATAGCATCCGCACAGGAGGTATTTTAGCGTTCTTTGTCGCACCTCTTCAAAAACAGTTCGACAAAGTTTGCACCATATTCTATGTATTCTTAGCTATGCTTCAAACTTATATACGGTAACAGAATCGTATTCTCTGCCGTTCTCCCCGCCAAATACATAGGAGGGGAAATTCTCATGATGAATGGTATCCGGGAAATACTGGGTCTCCAATGCAAAACCGCAGCGGTTGCCGTAGGTCACCCCATCTTTTCCGGGCTGTACATCAATAAAATTGCCTGCATAAAACTGCACTCCTGGCAGGGTGGTGTATGCCTTCATTACTCTGCCGCTCTTCGGGCCTTTTACTGTGGCAATATGCCGTAATGTACCGTCATCGTTCCATCCATCGATCACGAAATTATGGTCATAGCCTCCGGTCAGGAGTAACTGCTCATAATCTTCCCGGATGTCTCTGCCGATCTTCTTGGGCTGTGTAAAATCCATGGGTGTGCCTGCTACCGCACGAATCTCACCGGTAGGGATCGATCCTGCTGCCACCGGAGTAAAGTGCGAGGCTCTCAGCCACAGTTCATGCTCTTCAATGCTGCCTGCACCGTGACCGTCCAGATTGAAATAGGAATGGTTGGTCAGGTTGATAATGGTCTTCTTGTCACTGGAAGCATGGTAATGCAGAGTCAGCTCATTCTCTTCACTCAGAGAGTAGGTTACGGATACCTTCTTATTGCCTGGAAATCCCAGCTGCCCATCCTCATCCTCCAGAGAAAATGTCACGCTGTTCTCTCCTATCTCCGCATCCCAGAGTCTCTTATGGAATCCCAGTTGCTTATGGGTATGTAAATTGTTGACACCGTCATTTTTATCCAGCTGATAAGTAACGCCATCCAGCGTATACTCTGCACCGCCGGTACGGTTCGCACAGGGGCCGATCACCGTGCCGAAAAAGCTGTCGTTGCCGTAATAGCTCTCACCATTGTCAAATCCCAGCACCAGGTCGTCCGCCTTGCCCGCGGCATCCGGTACCAGTACGCGCACCAGAGTAGCGCCCAGATCTGTCACCGCTGCCTTCATACCCTTACTATTACTCAGGGTATACAGCGAGATCTCTTTCCCTTCCGGGCTTTTCCCAAATAAACTTTTTGTTACTGCCATTGTCTTTCCCTCCCACTTTTATCCATTTTTATTTCATGCATACTGTCTATAATTCCACTCTGCCCTCTAAAGCGCGGAGTAATGTTACCTCATCAATATATTCCAGATCTCCTCCTACAGGGACACCACTGGCAATTCTGGTCACCTTGATTCCTGTGGGCTTGATAAGCTTGCTGATATACATTGCCGTGGTCTCACCTTCCAGGCTGGAATTGGTTGCGATAATGACCTCCTCCACATCACCCTGCAGACGTTCCATCAGTTCCTTCAGCTTGATGTCACCGGGTCCCACACCCAGCATCGGGGAAATGGCACCATGCAGTACATGGTAAACGCCCTCATATTTGCCGGTCTTCTCATAAGCCGCCAGATCTCTGGTGTTCTCCACCACCATAATGGTACGATGATCCCGTCTGGGATTCGCACACACCGGGCAGAGTTCCTTATCCGTCAGAGTATAGCATTCCTTGCAATAGCGGACATTGGCTCTGGCTTCGATCATGACGTTTGCCAGTCTGTCCACACGGTCCTTCGGCATATTGATCAGGTGAAAAGCCAGTCGTTGTGCGGACTTACTGCCAATCCCCGGAAGGGCTGCCAGTTCTTCTATTAATTTATTGATCTGTCCGCTGTAGAGTTCCATTAGAAAGGAAATCCTCCTAATCCTCCGGTCATTTTGCCCATAAGTTCTGCATTGGCTTCATCCGCCTTGCGCAGTGCTTCGTTGGCTGCTGCCACGATAGCATCCTGCAGAGTCTCGATATCCTCGGGATCCACGATCTCCTCTGCCAGCTTGATGGATGTGATCTCTTTTTTACCGTTGATGGTCACTTCCACAGCTCCGCCACCTGCGGATGCGGAGAACTCCTTGGTCTCCAGTTCCTTCTGTCCTTCTTCCATCTGACGCTGCATTCTCTGTGCCTGCTTCATCAGATTATTCATATTTCCGGGCATTGCGCCTCCGGGAAATCCACCTCTTTTTGCCATGTTGCTGTTTCCTCCATATTATTTATAATTGATTTCTCCGTGCTGCGCACTTTCGAAATCATAACATATATTCGCATTTCGGACTATTGTCCTACGTGCTCATATATGGTTGAGTTATTATTCTATCTTACCTTATCTGCAAGTCTGCCGCAATCCCAAATTCACGCAGGATCACTCTTCCTCATCGATCTCCATGTTGATGACCTTACTGAGATCCACATAGTTGTCTTCGAATTCTCTGCTGCTTTCCACCGTCTGGATCGTCACTTCAATCTCTTTGCTGGAAAAATCGGACAACAGCATTTCCAGTTGCTGCTTGTTCTGTTCGTGGGCTTCCCCCTTAAAATAATCGGAAGCCAGTCCGTCCTCCACACCACCATGAGCTTGTTGTCTCACCCAGACTTAATCGGCGTTTTCAGATACATCTTCATGGGGTTCTCTGCATTTCCCACGATGGCCGGCCATTTCCGTACGATCTCCTGGATATCCCCGGGAACCGCCTTCGGCAACTGTGGCTTCGGCTTTGCCACACCGGCCTGCGGCACTCCCTGTGCTCCGGGAGCTCCGGCAGGCATCTGGGCCGCCGTGACTACAATACCGTTCTCGACCTTTTCCTCCACCTGGCGAATACGATCCAGGACAGCTTCCTGATCCGTCTCCATCTCCGGCTTACACAGCTTGATCAGCGCGATCTCTACCAGGATACGCTTCTGCGCCGCATAGCGGATCTGTCCGGACAGTTCGGAGAAAATATGAATATAGCGGATGATCTGGTCCATGGACAGCATGGAAGCTTCTTCCTTCAGATTCGCCAGATTGTCCGTAGACATGTCTATGACATCCTCCAGATTATCCGCTGTCTGTACCAACATCAGATTCCGCAGATACCAGGTAAAGTCCGTGACAAACTGTACCAGCTCCCTGCCCTGCATGACGATCTCTTCCAACAGTTCAATGCAGCCTAACACATTCCGGTCCATGACGAAGCGCAGCAACCTGCTGAACACTTCCGTATCCACTGCCCCCAGCACATCCAGGGTCATATCGTAGGTCAGTTCTTTGCCCAGATGGAAGGCAATACACTGATCCAACAGGCTCAAGGCATCTCGCATAGAACCGTCCGCTACTTTCGCAATGTAGCGCAGAGCTCTGTCCTCCACCTGTACCTGCTCCGTGTCCATCAGTTCCTTCATACGATCCGTGATGGTATCAATGGAGATTCGTTTAAAATCATATCTCTGGCAGCGGGACAGGATCGTAATGGGGATCTTATGCACCTCTGTGGTCGCCAGAATAAAAATAACATAAGAGGGCGGCTCTTCCAGCGCTTTTTAACAATGCGTTGAAAGCTCCGGGGGAGAGCATATGCACCTCGTCGATGATGTAGACCTTGTATTTTCCCTCCGCGGGGGAATAGGATACCTCGTCGATGATCTCACGGATATTGTCCACACCGTTGTTGGAAGCCGCATCGATCTCGATGACATTCATGCTGGCTCCCGCTGCGATTGCCTTACAAATACGGCATTCCCCACAGGGGCCGTCCTCTGTGGGGTGTTCGCAGTTCACTGTTTTCGCAAAAATCTTGGCCACCGTGGTCTTACCGGTACCTCTTGTTCCGGTAAACAGGTACGCATGGCCGATCCGGTTCGCCCGCAGCTGATTCTTCAATGTCGTCACGATATGATCCTGACCCTTGACATCGGAAAAAGCGTCCGGGCGGAATTTCCGGTATAGTGCTGTATATGACATGTTTTTTCTCTCTTCCTTGTAACTATTCAGAGCCATCAAATATTAGCAGATGCTTGGCGAAAATAGTTACTCATTAATTTTCTGTCTTAATCGCCGAAGCAGATGCCCAGCAGCTTCGCTTCCTGTACGATGGTAGCATCGGGATCCACGGTCTTTAACTTGCCCGCTACATCCTCTAACGGAACCCTTACGATCTCACGGTTCTTGTAACCTACCATGAATCCATACTGATTATCCAGGATCAGCTTGCCTGCCTCGGAGCCCAGACGGCTGGCGAATACTCTGTCATAAGGGCAGGGGCTTCCGCCTCTCTGCATATGGCCGGGTACGGTGACACGTACTTCTCTGCCGGTCTTCTCCTGGATCTGTGCAGCCACTTCGTAAGATACGGAAGGGAACGGATATTTTTCCATCTTTTTCTTGTAGTCTTTTTTGGTCAGGGCCGCATCTTCCCTGGAAATCGCACCCTCAGCCACAGCGATAATGGTAAAACGGCAGCCCTTTTTGTCCCTGTCTTCGATCTTCTCGATCACCTTATCGATATCATAAGGGATCTCCGGGAGCAGGATGATGTCCGCACCGCCTGCCATTCCGGCATTCAGGGTCAGCCACCCTACTTTATGTCCCATAACTTCCACGATAAATACTCTGCCGTGGGAAGCTGCTGTGGTATGGATGCAGTCGATGGCATCCGTTGCAATATCCACCGCACTCTGGAAACCGAAGGTCATATCGGTGCCCCACAGGTCATTGTCGATGGTCTTGGGCAGGGTCACGATATTCAGTCCTTCCTTGCGCAACAGGTTCGCAGTCTTGTGGGTGCCGTACCACCGAGAATTACAAGGCAGTCCAGCTGCAGCTTGTAATAGTTCTGCTTCATGGCTTCCACTTTGTTCAGCCCGTTGGGATCCGGATCCTGGATCGTCTTGAACGGGGGTCCGGGAGGTTCCCCAGGATCGTGCCGCCCTTGGTAAGAATACCGGAGAAATCCTTGTCTGTCAGCATGCGGAAATTACCGTAAATCAGTCCTCTGTAGCCATCGAGGAAGCCATAGATCTCGACCTCTTCCTTACTGTTCGCCAGGGTCTTCACCACACCTCTCATGGCAGCATTTAATGCCTGGCAGTCACCACCGCTCGTCAACATTCCGATTCTCTTCATCGTAGGATCCTCCGTTTTCTATATTTCATTATTTTCTCTTGCGTTTGCTGTAACTATGCAAAACTGTCTTCGTTCTGCCAATACTTATTTCTATTTTAATACATTTATTTTCATCTGAAAATAGTTTGTTGTAATTTCCGGCAGATTTCTCCCCTATGGCAAAACAAACCTCAGAAGCACCGGGCCTCTGAGGTTCGCTTATCATCTTATCATACGTTATTTGAATTTAAACTTTCCTTTGATCATGGTCACGTAGACAGCTGCGCCGCCACCGCCGACCACTACGGCTCCGGCTGCTGCCGCTGCCGCCACGCGGCCTGCGTTCGTTCCCTTACCGGAGGTCTCCGTTATCTGCCCTGTGCCGGATTCCTGAGAGTCGGAAGTCTGGGCGGTCATGGAATCTATCCGCTCCTCCTGCGGTGCTTCTCCACTCGATTCCTGCGTGTCCTGTGCCTCCCCGGAGGGCTTTGCCGCATCTTCCTTACGGTTTTCGTCCGCAGCGGGTGTTGTCGGGGGCACGGGAATTACAGAAGGCTTTACCACACCGGGTGTGGCAGGCGTTGCCGTGGCTGCGGGAGGTGTTGCCGCGCCCGTGGCCTTCTGGTCCGTATTGGACGCCTGACTGCTGTCATCATCGTCATCGTCGTTACTGGCAGCAGGCTTCTTCGGTGCGATCTCATAACCGCAGACGGTACAGATCTCCGCCCGTTCTGTGGTGGCCGCGCCACCGGATGCATGCTTTTCCGTATTGCTGGTGATTCCACAGACACCACACTTATGCCAGTGTCCGGTCATATCGGACAGATATCCTTCTGCCCAGCTATGATCCGTCTTCGGAAGAACGATCTCTGTCGCTGTTATGCTCTTGCTTCCGTCCGCGGATGCAAAATACAGTCCGCAGACGTCGCAGGTCCAGTATTCGATGCTGCCCTCTGCCTGACAGGTGGGTTCCACCCGGTCGTGGCGGTTCAGTGGGCCGTGACCGGAGTTCCATGTCTTCGATACGGCGGGGCTTGCGTTATAATCATCGGTTTCCGCATAGCGGATCCGTGCAGTCACCTTCTCGTTGTGACCGACTCCGGTGGATTTGGTCTGCCCCCAGTCCGTTCCATCAAAGCTGAATTCCACGTCAGTGCGATCTGTGGTGATCTGCGCCGCCAGATCATTGCCGCTGACGGTAAAGGTCATGTCAAAGGCATCCGGATCCGGGGTATCCTCGCGGTCTGCTCTTTCGGTTCGATGTATGGTTATATTCACACAGATGTCTTTATAATTTTGCGACCTCAATACAATTTGAATAGCCGCAGAATGCTTGATATCCTCCATGGTGTTTTCTCCCAATGTGAATATCAGCTTACCTTCCGAATATCTGATAGCCTGGTCTGTTGCCAAAACGTTAGCATCATCTGCTTTACCATATTGATTAATTCTGTCGTTCCCCTGTCTTCCGGCAGTCCCGGTATCTGTACTTCCTTCTCTCCTTTGGCTGCCCAACTGTAATATAAATTCTGCATTGGAATTGCCGAAACTTCCGCCTTTTCAATTGCCAGCTTCACCGGTGCAGTCAACGGCTTATAGTATTCCGGATGCTGTACCGGGGTAAATGTTGCCGTGTAGGTTCCATCGTCTCCGACACAAGGAACCTCGTCTCCGATGATCTGCCAGGTTCCGTCGATAATCTCGGTTCCCAGTTTTGCCGTCAGTCCTGTCACTGTGAGTTCACTCAGCTTATTGCCATAGGTTCCACAGGCAATGCCCTCCCCTTCTACAGTAAGTGGAGCCGGGGCGATGTCAACGATCAGATTCTTCGTCTTCTCAGAGAAGAAAGAATTGTCATTTCCTTTGTAGACGAGGGTAAACGTGGTCGCACCTGCAGTCCGCGCATTGTAGGTTGCGGTGCCGTCCCGGAATTCTGCCGCATTTACCACCGGGGTATCCTCGATCCGGATCTCAAAGCTGCCCTCCGTATCTTCCGCAGAGATGTTCTTTCCGTTTGTCACAAAGTTTACCAGTGCCTTTACATTAAAAGTAATATCTTGTCCATAGGTGGGAATAGCGTTATCTGTTCTCTCGAACAGCAGACCCGTGGTGTACTTTACACCAACTGCGTTATTCTCCCCAAGAGAAGGGTAGTAGGCGATTCCCTTCTCTTTGTCGTTGGCTTTCTTTGTCCAGAGTTCGGTGTTAAAGTCGTATGTTTTGAGTTCTTCGAAAAAGCTGGAAGAGGTCAGTTGCGGGTCGTACGCCCCAAATTGCGTTTATCATCTGCTTTACATATATCGTTATTGAAATAGCAATTCGTTGTACCGTAATCTCCACTGTTCACTATTCCTGCACAATCTTTATCACTTGTAACAGCAGCTATACTAATGCAATGATCAATAACTTTAAATGGACTATAACCGCAGATTCCTGCCGCATAATACTCTCCCTGCACGTCTCCTGCAAAAAAAGCACTGGGAAAATTATAGTGTTTTGTCCGGTCATTGCTGCAGATTCACCTGCTGTATCCCTTTTACCGTTCCGGTAAAGGAGCAGCCATAAATTTCGCCCACAGACAAGTTTCCGCAAAATTCCTCCTGTCTCGGTATTCGAAGTCGAAACAATCACTCCGTTGGCAGCCCGCGTACCATAAATAGCTGTTGCAGAGGCATCCTTCAATACAGAGAAAGATTCAATATCTTCAATATTTACATCATTCAAATCACGCTCAAATCCATCAACCAATACCAAAGCAGACGTATTTGCACCAAATGTAGAGATACCACGTATCCAGAACTCAGAAGTATTTTGTCCCGGCTGACCAGAAGTCTGCATAGCCATAATACCAGGAACATTACCTGCCAAGGCGTTTGACAAGTTTCCGCCCGGAGCTGTTTGAAGTTCCTTTACTCCGACAGTTGTAATAGCACCGGTAACACTGATTTTTTTTCTGTGCACCAGTACCTGTAATAACGACTTCATCGATAACATTATTCGAAGATTCCTTCATCTGTACATTTACCACTTTCATGTTTTCCTTGATCAATACCTTATAAGTATCAAATCCAATATATGAAAACAACAAAGTGCTATATGCATCTATTTCAATCCGATAACGACCATCAATATCGGTAATTGTACCCAGTCCGGGAGCATCTTTTACTGTTACGTTTACACCTATCAGCGGCTCTTTATTTGAATCAACAACTGTTCCCGATACGATAACTTTTTTCAGCCCAAACAGTTGTAGCGGTGAAGAACACCAAAAGAAATGTGATAATATTTTTCATTTTATCCGTGTTTTTCATTTATTACTTACTGTATTCTCTGCACTAATCTCCTCTTCATCCGACTCATGTGCACTATCTTCATCCTCCATAGCAATTTTACGGATAATATGATTATCCATATCCCCCACATAAAACACATTATTTTGCTCATCGTATGCCAACCCACGAGGATTATTGAAACGAGCCTCACCACGTAGTGTTCC